>ERZ779673.784-NODE-784-length-12906-cov-2.731305_pt1 | contig 12906 bp, 23 predicted proteins | sample MGYA00511956_ERZ779673 | MGnify/ENA primary metagenome ERZ779673 (study PRJEB29588, sample SAMEA2152065) | human gut metagenome | biome: human gut; feature: human-associated habitat; material: faeces | place: Denmark | collected 2008/2010 ... | reverse complement strand
CGGCCGTAGGCGGCGACAATACGGTAATACGCGGGCCGCCTTTCTTATGTTCGGCAATCTCTTTCTTGAAATTTTCTACAAGAGACGCCGGCACCATAACCGTGGTCGGCTTGCCCAGTCCGTCCGCAATGGCGATCGCGGTACGAGTCTTGCCTGAACCCGTACCGTGCGCTAGTATGAGATTACCGGCGACGCCGCGCTCTTCCGCGCGCAGCTGATGCGGTTGTGCCTGTGTTGAAATGGCCGCCCGCTTAAACATCATATCACATTATTTTCCGATCATTTCCTTTACCGGCCTTCTGCGGATAGCGTCTCTATATCCGGCATACCCTGGTATCAGATAGTTCTTCCAGGCGTCGTCGCCGACAATATATTCGACGCGGTTCCGCCGCGGCTTCCGCTTAAACCGTCCCATGAAGGTTCCTATCAAGTGCGGAACGGCCATAGTCGCAGCCGCGCCTATCGGAGCGCCGAGTATGAGTGATTGTCCTTTTTCCCGGTTTGTAAGCGGCTCGCCGCGTCTCAGTCCGTTTAAAGCCGGCATGCCAAGTCCGCCGAGCGTTCCACCGATCGGCAGCTGCATAAGCGGTCCCATGGTTTCATGAATCTGAGCCGTCTGATCGATATCGCGCAGTTTCTTCAGCCCCGGATCATGTTGCCGTTTTAATTTTTCCGCTACGGCGTTCCGGTAAACTTCCACTATATCTTCCGGCGTAGGATCCTTATCACCGTAGTGTACGAAGGTCATTTCCGGAAAAATATCGGCGTCTGTCTTTTTCCCGCTCATTTTACACCCGGTTCCCATATCAGAACAAATCGGCCCAGTTACCATGCACGCGTGAACCGGCTTGATATCCAGCATATCCCGGTATCAAATAGTTCTTCCATGTATTGGTTCCCGTCAAGTACTTCTCACGTTCATTTAATGATCCGCGATCTCTTCCAAGCTTATTACCGATCCAGTAAGCACCGACCCCTCCAACGGTACCGAGCGCCGTACCGAGCGCTCCAAGCGGTCTTATATAATCAGACTTAAACCCGTTGCCCAACAGCGCCCCGGCTCCGATACCCGCGGCCGTACCGAGTATCGCACCGAGCGCCGCCTGTGTAATCATACCCATGCCTTCGTGCCGGTAGGCATTCTGATCCAGTTTCTTAAGAAGATCGTATCGGCGATACTCATCTTCGTTTTCCGGGACGGCTTTCGGATAAGGCCACACGCGAACATACGGCGGCAGCTCATCGCCGTTTGCTTTCACATTACCATCCCATTGCGGTATGCTTTCTGTTTTATAGTTATTTTCCATATTAAAGAGCTCTTCGTTATATACTAAGTTAGCGCGTAGATTACACTACTTAATATACTACCGGCTAAAAAATAAAAACAGGGGGGCCAAGGCCCCCCTGTTATAAACGCTAAACCCTTAGGTATTTTTTAGCGTATCCACCGAACCGGCACCCCGCTGGTATCCAGCATACCCGGGAATCAGGTAGTTTTTCCACATACCACCATTTTTCAAGTAGTTTTCGCGACGCTTCTTATTTGCGCTAAACACACCGAGCAGACTCCCGAGCCCGGTCGTAAGACCGGAAACACCGGCACCGGCCGCCCCACCATACAGCGCACCTCGGATAAGATTACCACGCAGCTCGCTCGGATCGGCGGAGCCGTCATCATTGCTCTTATTTTGATATGCGGCCATCCCCGTACCGACGCCTGCGCCCAGCAACCCGAGCAACAGCGCGTTGGTGATACTACCGGCCAACTCATGCAGCTGCGCAGAGCGATCGCGCTTTCCACCGGAGCGCGCACGGTCAATCTGCCGTCGGCGCTGCATCATACTAAATCCCGGCACCCCGGGGATAATGGAAAGAGCGCTTCCGCGTGCCGACTGACTACCGGCGGGACCAAGTGCTCCAAATACCCCTCCGATTGTGTTTGGAATACTGGTAATCGGGTTCGTCATATATACTTGATTCATGAGCGCGTCGGAAAATGACCCGCCCATATCGCCGCTTTTCGGATCAATCCCGGCTGCCGTTTTTGCGACGGACCCCTGTCCGTACATGATCTTGTCGGACTCACCGAGCGTTGGCGCCGCCGGCTCCGTCGGCGTGAGCGCCTTATGCGTACATGTCGCGACGGACGCTTGCTTAATGGTTTTCTCAGCTTTCGCAAGCTTCGACAAGAAGTAATAATCTTTGTTTGTCATACATCAACTCCCTACCGCTATTATTAAGACTGCTTTGGCCGGCTCGCCTCTGCGATCCCGCCCAGCGCTTCTACACCACGAATTGCCTTACCATACCGATCTCCTTTTGCATACTTCTCATACAGCCCCTTGCCGATACCACCAAGCGCGTAACCACCAACTCCGCCGAGCAGTATACCAAGAAGCGCGCGGTCGTATTTACTACCTATCCAACCACCTAAACCACCTCCAACCACGGCACCGCCAAGTGCCCACGGCGCATACGCCTTGGCTTTTTCAAGGAGCGTATACCTACGGAGATTTTTAAAATGCCGTGCAGTATTATCGCTCTTCGTATCAGCCCGCACCATTTGCTCATATGCGTCCTCGACTATTTTCCGCGCGTCCTCCGACTGCTCCAATTGCTCCAAATCGCGCTGAAAAATCGGATTTACGCTCTGACCTAAGCGTGCCCGAATATAATTACCGGCGGCATCAGGGAGGGACCCGGCATCGTTTGCGGACTTTCGCAGCCGGTTTCTCCGACGATTCTTGATTATCGCAATACCGTTGTTCATACTATGCCTCTTGTTTGAATCCAGACGGTGTTTTTTGTTATGCTGAATTACTATACATGCATCCCATACCCGTTTCCAATGGATTGTTATATTACTATACAACAAAAAAAGCCGTTGGAACAATGTTCCAACAGCTCTTACCAACCAGTACGGAATTACCCGACTGCGACCCGATTCGCCTGCCGGCCTGCACGATACTTGTCATATGCGTATTTGCCGGCCGCTCCAAGCAGCGCGCCACCGCCAAGACCAAGCAGTCCACCTGCCAGCGTGTTGCCGGAGCGGTAGCCGAGACCACCACCCAGCAGCGCGCCGAGCGCGGCACCACCGCCCACATACGGCGCGTACGCTTTCAACATCTGCTTAATGCGCTCGCGCTGAAAAGCATTGTATCTGGCCCGCATCTCCGGATCGTTTTCCGATTTCTGATTCCGCGGGGTCTGCTGTACGGCATCTTCCATACCGTAGCCGAGATCGGTCGAGTTTGCGAGCTCCTCCTCCGAAATCTGCTGACCCTGCTGGTTTTGCGCTTTCTGTGCGGTCGGGCCGCCTGCATTCGCCATCTTGCGGAGGAAGTTCGCCTGGAACTGCTGAACACGTGCTGCGTTAGGATAATACATGATTTACCTCTTGCTTTTTTTAGTTTTTCGCGGTATCTACCGCACATTGCCGGTTCGATCTATTATAAAATAAACACACATCAGCGCGAATGCAACTTGTAATAAAGACGCTCTCTGCGATCAAGCTCATCTGCGGACGCCTGTTTATTCATTCTATGCTTATCATAGAAATACTTTGCAATACCTGCGGCAGTTGCACCGCCGGCCGCACCGAGTACGGAACCAAGGATCCTGTGCTTACCGCCCAGCAGCGCTCCAAGCAGTCCGCCGCTGAACAAACCCGTTCCAATCCATGGCAGATAAGACACGGCCTTATCATAGCGGTCGACGACTCTGTCTCCCAGTACGATCGCCCTGTCGCCGGTATTAGACAGCTTGTCGCCAGTCGTCGCCAGACGGTCGCCGGACACGGACAGCTTGTCCCCGGCCTGCGCTAACTGCTGAGTGCCCTTTCCAACTTCCTGCAGCCCCTTCCCCGTTTCGTCAAGACCGTGTCCGATGTCTTCGGCGCTCTGCCGTACCTTATTCATGTGCTCAGGAAGATCCTTCAGCACCTGCGTGCCTTCGTCCGGTATTTTTACTACCACTTTCGGACTAATAAGCGCCGCGTTCTTACGCATCCAATTCTGTAAAATATCCCTATTCATCATTGGTCGTCTCCCAATCTACTAAGATATTCATATACGCGCGCGTAATACGCGGGATCTTCCGACTCCGGTACACCGCGCCATGCCTGAATCCGTCTCCGCAGCAGCGCATGATACGCGGGGTTCTTCCCCATATGTCCCAGTAATTCCCGCTCCTGCAGCGCCATAATGCGCTGTGTCATCGCCTGGTAATACTTTCTGTCGATACCGGTTCCCAGCGTACCGGACCCGCCATAATCAAACCGCGGATCATATCCAGGCTTTCCGCCGTTCATTCCATGCTTTCCGAACAGCTCTCCCTGCCGCGCAAAGCGGTCCGTGTAGTTTTTCATCTGCTTGAAGTACGCCGGATAGCGTTTCACGAAATCATTTGCAGTTCTCACCGTGAGCTGCGCAGGGCCGTACGCGGTTGAACTGCCTACCCACTCGCCGGTTTTCGGGTTGCGGGTTGGACGTTTCGTCGTACGGATCCATGGATCTTCCTCACCGCCCGTCTCGGCGTAACTTATCGCACCGTAGAATTCCGGTATACGGTAATACCGCGTAGCGGTCCATCCGCTTGCTTTGCCTTCAGCGCCCATTATGACTCCGATAAAAAGGAAAAAACACAATACATCGCTACATTTGAATCTGTTCACGATTCTTACGAATCTTCCCGCTTCAACGAGAATCTAACGATTCTCTCCACAGGCACTTCCCCTGTGACCCAGGGTGTAAATTCTCATATCTTTAACATAGCACGCCTTTTGAAATCTTCAATCAAAAGCAAATGAGGGCTAAAAGAAAGAAACAGGGGGCCTGAGCGGCCCCCATGCTTCACTTGACGGTGCGTCTGTTGTTCAGTCACTTCGACGTCGGACGCCTGAAGCTCAGCGAGCTTCCGCTGAAGCGGCTCATAGGACTGCTGCGCAGCGTTCTTAAGCGCAGTGGCCTGCTCCGCGGTAATCTTGCCGTCGGCAACAAGCTCATCGATCTTCTCCGACGCCGGAACGGCGCCGCCATTCGCGTACGCAATCTCAAGTACCGCACCGACGGTACCGTGGATTTGCGCGACCTGTTCCGTCGCGCATCCGCACATGATCAGAGCGAATGCGACTGCTGCGAATACTTTCTTCATAGTAACACCTCACTTTGTTTCCGCTTTTTCCGCGTGTCCGGCGCACGCGGGTTTACTGATATCATCCAACTCATCGTACAACCGTTCAAGCGCGTACTTCATGCCGGGCCGCCGTCTGAACGTACCGGCATCAAAAAATTCACCAAGCGTATCACGCGAATGCCGTACACGCTCGATTACATTGTTTAATGTAGCATGGCAATAGGCAAACCGCTTCGCATATGCGCCATGCTTCACGCATGATCTAATGAAAGATTTACCGCAAGGCGGCATCGTCGTCATCGGGTCGCCGCAGATTACGCAAAGCCGTTTTTCCATACATTCATCAAAATTTTGCATTATCGTACTCCATTAAAACTTGGCCGCCCACTGTCTGATCGAACGCTCGATCGAATTAATTCTCCTGTGCCCCCATTTACTGATACCGGTAAAGATGGACCCCAGTATCGTAGACGGCATCAGAAGAATCCGCACAGACCGGATGGCGGTCCATGCGATACATGATACTATTTGGATTTTGATGTCATTGTTTTTATTCACTTTCAATTCTCCGAAATGTTTTGTTCGATTATTACTCAGTCCAGCCGGTAAACAATACGGACATTGAGCGGATTTTCATCGAGCGACTTAAGCGCCGGGATAACTTCCGAGATAAACGGCATGCGCTCTTTGCCGATCTTGGTTTTAATGCGAGCGGCCGTGTACGACTTATTCAGCTCATTCTTCGGCGGCGTATCGAGCGCTTTCTCCATCTCTTCATTTGCGACGCATTTCATTTCATCGTTCCAAACGCGGTTAAACCAGTAGCCCGGCGCTCCGCGTTCCTTACACTTCTTAAACTCAGATGCGTTGAGATATACGTCGAGCCATACTTCATCGTCCCAATCGAAATCCAAAATATATTGAAGTCCAAGTTGAAACAACGTCGTGTATGCGGGTCTATCGGCGTAGAGTGCGCAGCGCTCTTCAGGCAGCTCGCCGGTTCCGTCCAACAATGTGGCAACGGCAATATCGTCAGACATAATATCGTGAACCAACACGCTGTTCAACACCGGCATATCCGGAAGCACGAACTCAATCGGCTTGCCGGCGTCGCGTCCGGCGTTGATCGCATCCAGCGCCTCCTCCGCTTCATCCATGATGTCCCGTGCTTCATAAACGACGCGCTCACGTTCCTCCGGATCGTCATACCAGTCGCCAGCCGCGTCGACGATTTCATTATACTCATCGATTCCGCTTTTCAGAAACTTCACATACAGATCATGCGCAACGTAACTGAAGTTCCACTTTTCACCATCGTACACTTCCGGATAAATATGCAGTATCATTTTTCACTCCTATTCTTCAATATCGACAATTACTTCTTCACCACGTACGATAATGTACGTCACACCGACATTACCGAAACGACGACGGTAAAGTCTGCGGCGCCTTCCTTCATAATCCAACATATATGGCGTATGAAGTTTATTACCGTAACCCGTCGCCGTCTCAAGCTTGCCGGCTTTCCGCCATTCCGGCGTCGCGGCGACGGCCTCTTCCCACGTTCGCCATGTTCCGTTTACAAAAACACTCATCCATTCCGCGCCGTCGCCGTATTCGTCGTACGCTACGTATACGGATTCTTCCGCCGGCGCTTCCGGCGTTTTTGTAACATTTTCAAAGTTCGTCGTTTTTCCACCTTTCAGTCGTCGCATTTTTTGCAACTACTCATCTCAGAAATTCGCTTCATCTCTTCGATGCCGATTTCTTCAAGAGGAAGCTCCGTTTCAAGCAGTCGAAGTTTTCCCTCCATGCCGGCAATTACCTCCGGCAACATCCGTCTTGTAGCTTCATTCGGCAAAACCATGTGGTACTTGCCGCGTATCCGCACGACGACCTGAATAAAGTCGATTTCGGAAGGGTTCATTTTTCCACCTCCTTCAACCGTCGCGTTTTTCGCAACTGTTCGATTTCCTCGTCATAGTCGTTCAACGTGTTTTGAATACCTTTCAGGAACTTCGGCTTTCTTTTCCGTGCATCTTTGATTCTGCGTGCGATCTCCTCCGGATTACTGCGCGGGATTTTATCCGCGACTCTGTTTACGGTTCGCCGTTTCCGCTTGTCGTGTCCGTTCTCGGCCGCATCTCCATTCGTGCGGTCGAATTGAAAATACCGCACTACCTCGCCTCCGCGCTTAGGACGCTTGTTCCCGATATCCGCATGTGGATCAAGCGTAACGACGCGTGCATTCTCACACGCTATGACTTCGTAACCTTCCCAGCTCATTTACAATAATCCTTATTTAATTATATATGCCGTAGAAAAAACAACTGGACCGAAAGTTCTATTGCGTACTTCGATCCAGCTGTTTAATATGGAATATGGTGCAGACTCATTCATCTTTCAACATGGATTTAAACATCTCCTCTCGCTTTCTTCGGCACTTTCCCAGCATCGCAAATCTCGCAACCCTCGCAATCAGGATGCATCATCATACACGGAGCACGATGTTTTTCCAGCTCCTCGTATAACTCCGGCGCAGCGGCGATCAGGGCGGCGTCGGCGTCGCCGCGACCATTTCCCCTTGCCGCCTGCGCTATGACGCGTCGTGGTTTGTACCGCCCATCCCGCGCATCGAGAATGGTTATACGCGTACTGGATGTGATCCCACGATACGGAGATGGTATTTCTTCGCTTGGTTTGATATACCATGGACCCGGCGTAAATTCATGACTGTCCATTTCACTCTCCTTTTTCATTTTACCTCCATTATAAGTTTATTCCGTTTACCGTCGATGTACGCATACTCGACGCCGCAGACGTCGATAAACGATGCGATCGGTTTCTCTTCGTGGTTAAAATGCTTCCACTCCGGCAAGACTACGTTGAACGTCTTGTTCATCCCGCCTACATACGCTTTAAAATGAATCATAGTCCTCCCGCGTACGCATTTGTATTTCGCCGTACTGTAATGCATGCCGCGACTGATTTACGAGATTGACGAGCTCCGGAATCCCATACGGTGCGCCAATAGCCGGATCGTCGGAATACCGCCCGGCGCCGAGCGCAAAATAAAGAAGCATAGTGATCTGATTCTCATCGAGTCTTACACCACATGCGGAGCCGTACCACAAAGGAAAACTGGAATATCCCAGCATTGCGCCGCGGAAATCCGCACCCCCGATATCCGCACCGCAAAGATCGGCACCCCTCAGATCCGCACCGCGAAAATCAACATCCCGCAGCACGGCGCCGTTGAACTTTGCATATCGAAGATTTGCATCGCGAAATACGGCTCCCGTCAGCGTAGCGCCGCTCATATCGGCATGGCGCATATCCGCACCACGGAAGTCGGCGTCGCCGAGATCCGTCCGACTCATGTCCGCGTACCGGCGGCTTGCTCCGGGCATGGAGATACCTGTAAGATCCGACGCATTCAACCGCGTATGGCGGAGGTCGATCTCATCAAGTGATAAACCCATGTCCGTAGATGCGATTCTTACGGCGTCCGCGTACGATTCAGCATCGACTTCGACGGGGTGTTTATTGTTTGTAAAAGTAAGTTTAATCATTCTACGCCTTTCAATTAAACGTCACTTACCCTCATCTACCGGAATCCAAATCTCACCTTTTACGCAATCTCTGCCGAAAAGCGCCTGCTGGATCGCATCACATGTCGGACTGCCTGATTCGCATGCACAAACTCTTGTACCATACCGCTCAGGATCACACGAATACCGATACGGCTTTCCATCCGGCGCTCTGTACGTCATATCATCTACCGGCGCGTCGATCGGGCGATATTGAACGATTCCCCTGCTGTCCGCAGAGCAGCGGTACGTCTTTCCGCCGTACCGGAAAACCTCGCCGACGGTGTATAGGAAGTTGCGTTCGGCCGTATAGGTTCTTCCATGTATTGTGACGCACTTGGACTCGAAGACATACTTCTCATACCAGTAGCAGCCGCAGGCGGTACAGCGCATCGCCTGTTCACACTGATAATCACTGGTAAACTCCGGTGTATCCGACTCAAAATGATCAGAGCCGCATTCCGGGCAGACGCCTGGTTTAGAATCGATGATTTCATTTGGATTTCGACACATTTTTAGCCTCCATGATTTGTTGCACGGTCTGATATACTGCTTCGCAGTATATTTCGACCATGCATGTTTTATAGTTTATCAGTTATCGAAGAAAAACACAATACGAACGTCGTCGCTGCCGTAATCTTCACCGAGCTTGCGGAGATACCCGAGTACTTCATTGTAGAAGTAGCCGTCGATCTCATACCGGGGTTTATCCCACTCAAGGAATGTCGGCAAATCACGGCGAAACGGATCGAATTCATCCGATTTCACATATGATTCCATTTCCTCATTTGAGATAACGGTAGCGTGATCCACGACGTTCACGTAATATCCGAAATTTTCACCGTCCATATGCGCTTTGAACGACTCCGGCGCCAAGTAACCGCCGAGACGAACCGGACCCCGCCAATATGAGGCGTCGAGTTCCGCCGGCGTGAAGTAACCGTGCGAATGTCCGTCGTACCTCCATTCGTCGGCATACTCCCTGTACGCACTACCGGCGTCGGACGGTATGCCACGGGGTTCGGCGATCGGCGTAATCGTATAAAGCTTGCCGTTTGACTTATAACCGTTGCGCACATCGGCGAGCGCCGCAAACAGATCATAGTTTCTGCCGTTGCACAGGAACATGTACTTCTTCCGGGATGCCTCCTCGATACGCCCGAGGAAATCCATCTCGGTATATCCCGGCATTTCATCCTCACCGCCGTGCTTGAATTGTTCGTAGTCTTCATTCGCCCACTTCAACGCAAGCTTGTCGACGCCCTTAACGGCGTTCCATTTCACATTTCTGCGAGCTTCCACAAACAAATGAACGTCGCATCCCATGATTCGATTTCCTTTCTATAGTTTAGTCGGGTTAAGTCATTCGATGTACTGCAGTAGATGATCCAGCGCCTCCTGTAACGCATTTCCATGCACATTACACGCGTAATAGATGGGAATATGCATTGTGAGTCCGCTCTTATTAAGAGAAAGCGTTTTCCTCTCTACAAAATGCTGCGGGTTCCAATAAGCTGTCGGATAGCCGAGATCGTACGCTTGCGATTCAATTTCCGCATCGCGCAGTACAGTCGGCGGATGTTTGACGGATTTGAATTTAATATCGCCAATTACCGCTCTGATGTTTTTGAGAAAATCAACATACTTGTCGATCTCCTCAAAATAGCGATCAGACATCTGATAGATCCGATATGCGTGATGACTGACGACAAACTCCTTGAATTTAAAGAGCGGCGTGTAGTAGGCCGGAAAATTGCCGACACGTCCGTTCACCGGGTCGTACATGTACCCATCGCTTCTACGGAAGAAATAAAGGTATTTGTACTCCATCTCTTTGATGTCGCCGTTCTCCCGTAAGAGTTTCGTTATATCGCCGAGCGTGAACAGCGTGCCGGTTTGTTTAATCGTCTCTTTCAATATCTCCATTTACTTTTTCGCCCGTCTTAAAACAAATCCACTTTGATTTCGTCTTTCGACGGATCACCGAGCTCAATGAGCTTTTTACAGAAGTCGGCAACATCTGCCGGCGTATTCGGATCTTCTGAAATATTCTGAATCAGTCGACGATCGAGCTCGAACGAATCAGAATCTCCGAATGCCCGATTCATCCAGCAGATCGCATTTGGTTCAATCGCATAGATAACGCCAAGGTATTTATCGAACTCATCCGCAGTAACAAGCATTCGTCTGTAAGAGATCTTCCACTCGGATGCAACGTCGACTCCGACGCTCATTTAATTTTCCTCCCCGTGTTCATTACGGTATTTTTTATAAACGCTCTTCATTGTCTCGAGCTCTTGCGACAGCTTGTTGCAGCAGTCCATACACGACTCGCCGATTTCGGGATCGCATACATTCGACGATTTGTAGTATTTTCCGTATACCTGATTTGATCCTCCGGATCTTGCGATGAATCCAACATATCGCTCAACTTCGACTACTCCCGCTTCAGGTATTTTTTTCCCGCGGCAGTCGCGGTTAATGATTGTCGTTTTCATTTATCCTCCTTAATAAACAATTTTCGTTTTAAGCTACGTATAGCTTCCTCTATCGATACTTTACAGGCCATGCAGCTGCGCTTCGTCGATCAAACCGTGCTTCAATGTTCTGCGGAAGGCTGGTGACGAATTCGGAACGAAGATATAATCTTTCATTTTACATTTACCCCTTTATATGTTTAGTTATTTTTACGTTAATCGTTTCTAAAACGATTACTTTTATTTCGATTTTATTACATTTGGCTGAAAGGCGGAAAATATAATTACCTCTCCAACCACTGCAACCACGTATGCACACAAGTGTTCACATCGCAATCACCGGTATCTGCCGGACATTCATCGCAGCCCTTTCCAAACGTTAAATCAGATAAAAAACGGGCCAGCGTTTCTTTGCTGGCCGTGATATCAGTAAAGTTATTGGTCTTATGATCATCCATAGTGCCTATTTCATCCTCTCTGTTTTAGACAAAAAAAATGCGGCGATGACGTCGATTATGCAGGGTCGCCGCTCCCTGCTTGGAGGCCCATCCAGCTTGACTGCAGCGTCGGCTGGACAGACATACGCTCGTTTTACCGCCCGAGCGTACCGGATCAACGTCTTGCCGGCTGATTTTGGCGGTTGGTCGGTCATTTAAATGTATGGATTTACACTTGATATTGTTGATGTATATGCTATATTAGAACTAAGTACTATACTAGCGGGAATTTTAATCAATCCTGGCCTTACTCAACTCTTCGTATGCTTTCACATAACGCTTGAGTAAGGAAAACCTATACGGTAAAGCCTCCGCACATCTGCCGACGTTATCCTTTAGATCTGCCAGTTTTACAGCCACCGCCATCTTGTTTGACTTCAGCGCGTCTATATAAGAAAAATAACGCATACCCTTGGGCCGGGTAAGAAGTCGCAGCGCGGTCATCTGCTCCTCATCGAGTTCAAATTTATTCTGAAGCTCTTCAAACGATGCTACACCGTCTTCCACCACATCATGCAATGCGCCAATCACTGCTGTACGTTCATCGTCAAGCTCATTTGCAACTCTTAACGCATGAACATAATCATCCCACGAATGGTGCAAAATAAAAAACAAAGCTGAATTTTTATCTTCCATGCCTCCTCCGAATGAAATGGTGCTCCCGGGTGGGATTGAACCACCGACCTTGACTTTATAAGAATCCTGCTCTAACCCCTGAGCTACGAGAGCTTGTTTCAAAGAACCCCGGTATTTTATACGTTCCCGGGAAACCCGTCTAGCCAGTATTCGTTTTCGAGCTGCTAACTCAGGCGCTGTTCACGATTCTTACGAATCTTCTTCCTTCAACGAGTCTCTCCAGAAGCACTTCCCGTGTGACCCACGGTGTAAATTCTCATACCTTCGTTCCGAAGGTTGATTGCGGCGTTCAGGTCTCCGTCGAGCGACATGCCGCAGACGCGGCATCGGTAGATTCGCTCACCCAAACCCAAATCATCCTTACGCTTTCCGCAATTACTACAAGTTTTACTCGACGGGAAATACTTGTCAACTTCTACGAAGTTGTTACACTTATACTTCAGCTGACGTTGTATCTCCGACATACAGGAATTCTGTACGCCCTTACGGACGTACTTATTGTCACCTTCCTTCATGCCTTTCACATCAAGCGTCTCCAGACACACAGTACCGTGGTTTTTGGCTACTGTC
>ERZ779673.783-NODE-783-length-12911-cov-1.861154_pt1 | contig 12911 bp, 11 predicted proteins | sample MGYA00511956_ERZ779673 | MGnify/ENA primary metagenome ERZ779673 (study PRJEB29588, sample SAMEA2152065) | human gut metagenome | biome: human gut; feature: human-associated habitat; material: faeces | place: Denmark | collected 2008/2010 ... | reverse complement strand
GAATGCAGGTGTTTTAAAGATTAACTTTACTAATGGTAATACTGTTCAAACTACAGAAGGATTTGAACCAACAAAGGCTGCCGTAGAATGCCCAGATAACAAAGTTAATGAAACTGATGGATATTACTGTGACCAAGCTCAATATTCTCCAGTAGCAACTAAAAAATTCACATTAACTGGTACTAATACAACTTTAGCAACAGATAATATGAAAATGCCATATACTATTAAATTAGTAGTTACTAAAAATGAATTTTCAACTGGCGCAATTAAGTATACATTAGTTGGTACTAAAACTGGTGGAAACGCTGCTACAGGTGAATTAGCACAAGTTGCAACTTGGGTTGATGTTAAAACTGGAGCTGCTGAAGCTACTGTAATTGGTAACGGATATTTCTTACCAGGATCAGATACTGTTCATAGTTATGATTTAAACATCTATTTCCCAGATAACCATATTAACCAAGATACTGATAAAAACAAAGTATTTGGTGCTAAGGTTGAAATCGGAACAGCTGAAATTACAAAGTAATTAAAAACTAAATTAGCCTTCGGGCTTTTTTATTTTGTATAAAACATAATTCTTTACAAAAAATAGAACTAAACTTCTTGAACTTTAATAAAAGATTTTATATAATAAACATAGAAATAGAGTAAGAAGGTGAGTTATGGAACAAGTAGAAAAATCAACTTATATTAAAATAAAAAATGCCCTAACTTACGTTGGTAAACTTCTATCTACTGCAGTCTTAATTCTACTAATCATTATTGGTATGTTTTTAATTTACTATGTAATAGCAGCAAGAATAGTCGTTAAGAACCCCGAATATAGACCATTATTCTCTCTATATAACATTGCAACCGGATCTATGGAACCCAATATTAAAGTAGATGATGTAATTGTTAATATAAGAGTTAAATCACCAGAGTCTATAAAAGTAGGTGATGTTATAACATTTAACTCTACAAGTTCAATCAGTAAAGGTTTAACAGTAACCCATAGAGTTATAAATATTATTAAAAATGATGATGGTACATACGAATATGTTACCAAAGGAGATTTTAACCCTTCTGCGGATAGTGCAACTGCTAAATATGATGACATAATCGGTAAAGTAGCAATTAAATTACCAGGGGTAGGAAAAATTCAAGGCTTTATCGCTACAAAAATGGGCTGGTTCATTGTTGTATTGTTACCAGCACTTGGAGTTATTATATATGATGTCATCAAAATAATTAAACTAGTATATAGCAAAAAAACAGTAAATCAAATAGCAGGTAAAGGAACATCTCCAGATGAAATTAAAGCAAATAAACAGATAGATGTAACCTTAGAACACCTTAGAAAAAGTGATTATTTAGAAGAACTTAACAAACTAAAAAAATTTAATGAGCAGGAATAATCTTCTTGCTTTTTAAATACAATTCTGCTATCATAAAAATTATATGAAAGGTCATATAGAAAGCAGGGGAATAACATGTACGAAGAAACAAAGATTAAATTTGACTGGAAAGGATTCTTACTCAAATTTGCAATTATTATATTAGTAGTAATATTAGTAATAAAACTATTACCTACAAAGCAGAAAAGTCATAGTGAAAGTTTTACTAGCAATCTTACCAAATTAAAAGATGTAAGTATTAACTATTTTCAAAATAATAATTTACCAGAAAAAGAAAATGATACTAAAGTAGTAACATTAAGTGATTTAATTGTATCCGGTAAAATTAGCAAATTACAGGACTCTAAAGGAAAAGAATGTGATGAAGAAAATAGTTACATAGAAGCGACTAAAAATGGTAATGAATATGAAGTAGAAGTATACTTAAAATGTGGTAATGAAGAAGACACTATTTATGTATATAAAACCATGTGTGAAGAAACAAAATGCAATGAAACTACCACAACCACAACTAAAAAAACAACGACTAAAAAAGCAAATACTAATTCAAATAATACTTCAAACAATCAAAGACCAGCTACAACTAAGAAAGTGGAATACATAACAAAAGTTATTACTAAAGAAAAGAAATACTATGTTGTATTTGATACAGACAAAGCAGCAAGCATTCCAACTCAAACATTAAAACTAGGTGAAAAAGCAACTAGACCACAAACGCCTACAAAAGAAGGATATACATTCTTGGGGTGGTATTATAATAATAAAGAATATGACTTTAACTCACCAGTAACATCAAACATAATCCTTACCGCAAAATGGCAACAAAATTAAAAGAACCACGAAGGTTCTTTTTACTTTTCTATGTAAGTTTTAACTACATAAGGATTAGTTTCACTACCATCACCAGAAGCATATAATACATTCTTATCTAAATATGTAACAATCTTATAAGTGGCCATACCAGAAGCATTCTTAAGTTCTAAGTCACCACTAGTAATTTTATAAACTTTATAACTTGTGTCTTTATCAGCAGTAATGGTCCAACTATTACCTAAAGAAGATAAATAGTTATAATTCACGCATGCCTTATTATTTGTAGCACAATTCTCATCTAAACTTGGTTTAAAGAAATCATTTGCAGTAAGAAGACTAAATACCTGTCCATCTAACTTTTTGCCACAACCATCATTACTCTTAACATCATCAATAGAAACTTTATCAATACATATACTATTAGTAGTAAAATATCCTTTTATATCCTTCGGATAAACTTCATCATTTTTATATATTTCCTCAAGTGTATCTTTAATTCTACTATTTATATTATTAGAAACATAATCGTTAATTCCCATAGAACCTTGCTTATCAACATTATATCGATCATCCCATGCAACTGATTCTCTCTTGGTTGTATCAACAACTCTAATGCCGGCATCATCAATACTCATAATCATATACTTAACTTCATTTAAAATTAAAATATTATTAACGTTATCGCCTTTAAAAATATAACCAGCACCACTTTTATATAATCCATTACCAGAAGTAACAACATTGGCTTCATCTTTAATAACATCTTCCAAATACTTAGTCTTATAATTGCTGCCACAATCTAAATAAGGAGAATATAAATAATTACCATTATTATTTACAACAATAACTTTTCCAGTACAACTAACCTTATCTTTAGTAATTTTAGAAGTTTCTTTAACATAACCACCATCAATTAATGTTTGCAGTGATAACTCAACTTTATCCTTATCCTTACTAGGTAAATTAGTATCATTTGCCTCATAATATTTCTTAGCACTATATATCATCTTAGCTTCTAACTCCTCATAAGTTAACTTTCCGCCTCCAGAGCAAGAAGCAATTAGTACAATTATTATAACTATAATCATAAATATTCCGAGTCCCATTATTGCATTTCTTGTTATTGGATTTTCAAGCATCTTTTTAATATTATCCATATTTTCACCTCACCATAAGTATATCAAAAACATTTATTTTATACAATTTAAATATTTAAAAAACATTCACTTTATGTTATTATTAACTTAGGTGATAGAAAGATGAAAAAATTTAATCTAAAGAATAAAAAGTATGGTTATTTAATCCTAGCAATCATTATTTTAATAATTGCAATAATTGTTGTGAGCGTATTAAAGAAAGATAAATCGGAAAAACCTGCAAACAATCATGGTACTCCGAAAACAACTGAAGCAGCAAAAAAAATTAAAATAGTAAATCCAGATACAAAATCAAGACCGTATGCGGTAATGATTAATAATATCGGTGTTGCTAGACCTCTACAAAGTGGCTTACAAGATGCTTATATTATATATGAAATGATTGTTGAAGGTGGCTTAACAAGATATATGGCACTATTTTTAGACCAATCAACTGAAAGAATAGGATCAATTAGAAGTGCAAGACATTATTACTTAGACTATGCTCTAGAAAATGATGCAATCTATGTTCACCACGGAAAAAGCCCTCAAGCAGCATCTGACTTTGGTAATTTAGGAGTAGATAGAATAGAAGTAGATAACTCTAAAACTGGATGGAGAGATAAATCCCTTAACGTATCATCAGAGCACACACTATTTACAAGCATCGAAAAATTAAATAAAGGAATCGGTTCAAAAAGAACTGAACGTAAAAATAACTTACTATTAACATATAGTGCAGACTCTCTAGACTTAACAAAATATGAAGGACAAACTACTGCAAATAATGTTTCAATCAAATATTCAAATGCAGTTACATCTTCATATAAATATGATCCAGAAACAAAACTATATTTAAGAAGTGTAAATGGTAAAGAACACACTGACTACGTAACAAAACAAACATACAGATTTAAAAACATCATTACTTATCAAGTAAAAAATTATACTCTTGATGATGTTGAAAACAAAGGTAGACAAGGCTTAGAAAATAATGGCTCAGGAACAGGATACTATATTTCAGAAGGAATCGCAGTACCTATAACCTGGGAAAAGAAGAGTAGAAAATCACAAACAATCTATAAATATCAAAATGGAGAAAAACTAGTAGTAAACGACGGAAATACATTCATTCAAATTCAACCTAAAGGACAGACATTAACAATCGAATAAAGAGTATAATATATAAGGAGGAATAAAATGGAGTTTATCGCAAAAAACTATTTTTTAATAATTATTATTGCTGCTTTCTTATTATTTGCTCTAATTGGATACATGGTTGACACGGAAAAGAAACGTAAAAAAGGTGAAAACAATGAGTCAAGTAGTCGCCAAGAAGATGTCAAAGAAGAAATGGTGCAAGAAAGTCAAGAAAATGAGAATTTTATACCAGAAATAGAAGAAACAAAAGAGGAAGAAGAATCAAAGGAAGACAACAATTAAAGTCTTCCTTTTTCACTAATTCATAATTAAACGTAGATATTTGGTTCATTATTTGTTATAATAAAAATGCTAAGGAGTGATATAAATGACTTTCACATCAATATGGGAAATCATAACAAAAATAATTGACATTAGTCTAGTATGGTTAATGTTCTACTACTTATTAAAGAATTTAAAAAACAATGTTAAATTAGTACTTATATTTAAAGGAATTATTATTATAATAGCAATCAAATTATTAAGTGATTGGCTAAATCTATATACAATTGGTTTACTTTTAGAATATGTTATCTCATGGGGACCGCTTGCATTAATAATTATCTTTCAACCAGAAATTAGAACGGTCCTTGAAACTATTGGTAGAAGCCAACTTCTAGGAAGACATAAGGTATTAACAGCAGACCAAAGAGAAAGAGCAGTATTCGAAATTACTACAGCAGTAGAATATCTAAAAAGAAATCGTATTGGAGCACTTATCGTTATTGAAAGAAACGTATCTTTACAAGAATACATTCAGCCAGCAAATAAAATCTATTCAGACATAACAGCTCCTTTACTTGAAGCGATCTTCTTCCCACCAAACCCATTACATGATGGCGGTGTAATTATTCAAGGTGACCGCATAACATGTGCTGGAGCAGTATTTAAAACAAGTATGAACCCTAATGTAAGTAAAAAATTAGGAACAAGACATCGTGCAGCTTTAGGCGTAGCTGAAGAAACAGATGCTATTGCTTTAATCGTATCAGAAGAAACAGGAGCAATATCAATCGCAGTCGATGGCAACATTAACTACAATTTAACCCTAGAAGAATTTAAAATAATGCTTCTTGAAGAACTAAAACCAAAAATGGAAGTTTTCTACGATGCAGATGTAAATGAAGAAGGTGAAGAAGATGAATAAAATATTTAAACCAATCATACTCTTCTTTAAAGCCATATATAGATTCATAGATAGATTAATAGTTACCCCAATAAGTAGATTAATTTATCGTCTAAGTGAACTTTCTAAAAACAATAGTGGTAAAATAGAGCGTCTTCTTAATAGACCAAACGTTTTATTATACATATCTCTATTTAGTGCAATTGCTTTATTTGTTCTAATTGATACTAAAGCAATTAACTTAGTAACAGATGAAGCCGAAATCTTATCAGATCAACCAGTAAACGTTATATATAATGAAGAAGCATATGTTGTTGATGGTGTACCAGAAACAGTAGATATTACCCTTATCGGTAGAAAAAGTTCTTTATATCTAGCAAAACAACTTGGCGAACATGAAGTAGTAATGGACTTAAGTGGTTATGGAGTAGGAACATATAAAGTAAAACTAAAATATAATCACAGTGTTGAATCAGTAGATTACAAATTAGACCCAGGAACAGTCACTGTAAAAATAAGTGAAAAAGTAAGTGATGTTAAAACGCTTGACTATGACTTGTTAAACGAAGACAAACTAGATAAGAAATTAAGCATTAAATCAGTTGAACTAGATAGAAACGAAGTAATCGTAAAAGGCAGCAAAGAAACCCTAGATAAAGTTGCCAAAGTAAAAGCCCTAATTGATTTAGAAGCCGCCAAACTAACTGAAAAAGGAACATTTACAGTAGATTCAATCATCTTAGTTGCTTATGGCTCTGATGGTAAAAAAATTGATAACGTGGAAATCGTTCCAGCAAAGATTAGTGCATCAGTAACTGTTGACTCATACTATGTAGAATTACCAGTTAAAGTAGTAACAACTGGAACCATAAATAGTGGTTATGCTCTATCAAACGTTACAAGTTCAGTAAGCAAAGTAGGAGTATATGGCGATGAAGCCGAAATTAAAAAACTATCATACATTGAAGCAAAAATTGATATTAACAAACTAAACTCTGATAAGAAATTTAATGTAACATTAACTAAACCAGCCGGAGTAAGATATCTAAGTGAAACAAATACAACCGTTGAAGTTAAACTAGATACTGAATCAAGTAAAGAATTTAGTAATATTATTATTGAATCTATCAATCTTGGAACAGGTTACTCAGTTAATGCAATAAGCGAAGAAGATAGAACAATTGAAGTAATTGCTAAAGGTGTATCAAGTGTACTAGACACTGTTGACACATCAAAGATTAAAGCTTACATTGACTTAAGTGGATACGGTCCAGGAACATACGACGTACCTGTAAAAGTTAGTTCGGACGATGTAAGAATCACACTTGTACCAAAAAGAGCAACTGTAAAAGTTAAAATATATAGTTAGAACATCTTTTTGATGTTCTTTTTACAAGGAGAAACATGAAAGAAATAGAAGAATTTTATAATAGATTATTAAAAATAAAATATGGCTGGCATGACAAAGAAGGGCGCCTTCATCCAAAAATAGAACCACAAATATTTGCAAGAGAATATAAAATGCAACCCTACAATAAAATAGAAGAAAGTGGTTATGCTATATGCTGGGAACTCTGTGAGTTAGAAAGACACTTCTTTAATAAACATAAAATCGAAAATCATACCATAATGGCCGTAATTAAAAATAAAAAAGGTGGTTCACCATGCCACACCTTTACCACAATCACTGTAGATGACCAAATGTACTGGTTCGAAGCATCATGGGAAGGTCAAAAAGGTATCAGAAAATTCAGTGATATTGAAAATCTTAAAGATTACTTTAGACTAAACTTTCAAGACTTTACCAAAAAGCCATATGACCCAGATGCTATCGAGTTCTATGAATACAGAAAACCATTATTCTGCTACAACTGCTATTTGTTCTACATCAACGCCTATACTGGTAATAGAATCTAAAAAAGCGGACTACTTGTCCGCTTTTATTATGAGTTCATTATCTTTAACATCAATAATAACCTCACTATCATATTTAATCTCATCAAGAATAATTGCTTTAGCAAGCATAGACTCTAAATTACGACTAACATATCTCTTAATAGGTCTAGCACCATAATTCTCATCATAAGAATTATCTATAATATAATCTTTAGCTTTATCAGTAAGAATTAATCTTATCTTCTTATCACTTAATCTAGCCTCAGTTTCCTTAACAATCTTATCTAAAATATCATAAACCACATTCTTAGATAATGAATTAAACACAATAACCTCATCTATACGATTAATAAACTCAGGTTTAAATGTTTTTCTAAGTTCTCCCATAACAAGTTCATTCTTATTCGCACTATTATCTAAAATATACTCACTACCTAAATTAGAAGTCATAATAATAATTGTATTCTTAAAATCAACAGTTCTACCTTGTGAATCTGTTATTCTACCATCATCTAATATCTGTAGTAGTATATTAAACACATCTTTATGAGCTTTCTCAATCTCATCAAATAAGATAATACTATATGGATTACGTCTAACTGCCTCAGTAAGCTGACCACCTTCATCATAACCTACATATCCTGGAGGCGCTCCAACTAATCTAGAAACAGAATGTGCTTCCATATACTCGCTCATATCAATACGAACCATATGTCTTTCATCATCAAATAACTCATAAGCAAGCGCTTTAGCAACCTCAGTCTTACCAACACCAGTAGGCCCTAAAAAGATAAATGAACCAATTGGTCTATTAGGATCTTTAATGCCTGCTCTAGCCCTTATAATTGCTTCACTAACTAAATGTAATGCTTCATCTTGACCCTTAACACGTATCTTTAAATTATCCTCTAAATGTAGTAACTTATTTTTTTCAAGCTTACTTACAGGAATATTTGTCCACTTAGAAACAATTCTTGCAATAGACTCGTCATCAACAACATCACTTAATATTGCATTCTTATCTTCTAACTTTAAATCAGCTAGTTCCTTCTCAAGTTTAGGAATAGTACCATGTTGTAATCTAGCAACAGTATCTAAATCATATCTAGCCTCAGCATACTCTAGCTCACGTCTAGCATTCTCAATTTCTTCCTTTTTCTTATTTATTAAATTATTAACTCGTTTTTCATCTTCCCAGTCACTTCTAAGTTTAGCTTCCTTAGCTTGTAAATCTTTTAACTTCTCATCAATCTCATTAATTCTTTCCTTAGAAAACTTATCCTTTTCTTTCTTCAAAGCTTCTTTTTCAACCTGAAGTCTTAAAATACTTCTAGTCAAATTATCAAGTGAAGTAGGGACTGACTCTAACTGAACTTTAATAGTCGCACAAGCCTCATCAACTAAATCTATAGCTTTATCTGGTAAGAATCTATCTGTAATATATCTATCACTCATTGTAGCAGCTGCAACCAAAGCTTTATCCTTAATAGTAACTCCATGATAAACTTCAAATCTATTCTTTAAACCACGAAGTATTGTAATCGTATCAATTACAGATGGCTCACTAACAAGTACCTTTTGAAAACGTCTTTCTAAAGCAGCATCTTTCTCTATATACTTACGATACTCATTTAAAGTAGTAGCTCCTATGCAGTGTAACTCACCTCTGGCAAGCATTGGCTTTAAAATATTACCAGCATCCATAGCACCCTCTAAAGCACCTGTACCAACTATCATATGTATTTCATCAATAAACATAATAATTTCGCCATCAGAATCCTTAACAGCTTTTAATACAGCTTTTAGTCTTTCCTCAAACTCACCACGATATTTAGCACCAGCAATAAGAGCAGACATATCAAGTTCCCAAATACGTTTATTCTTTAAACTACTAGGAACATCTCCTTTAATAATTCTTTGTGCAAGCCCTTCAACTATAGCTGTCTTACCAACACCTGGCTCACCAATAAGAACAGGGTTATTCTTCGTCTTTCTTGATAATATTCTTGTAATAGAACGGACCTCATCATCTCTGCCAATAACCGGATCTATTTTCCCGTCCTTAGCAAGAGCACATATATCACGTCCATACTTTTCTAAAGGATTCTTAAGTCCTTCTTCAAACTCATTGTTATTCATATTCACCCCTCCAATCAAGTTTACATATAATATTATACTCCATAATTAGCACTTGTCAATAGAGAGTGCTAAAAAAATATATGTTTTTTTAAAAAATATTATGATAAAATAATAAAGAAGGTGACAATATGAAAAAAATACTTTTAATTATATTAGATGGCTTTGGCTTAAGAGAAGATGAACATGGTAATGCTGTAAAAAAAGCAAACATGACGTACTTTAATAAACTATGGGAAGAATATCCTCACAGCACCCTAGAATCATCTGGCGAAGCAGTAGGCCTTCCAAAAGGACAATTCGGTAACTCAGAAGTTTGCCATGAAGTAATTGGTCTAGGCAAAAAAATAAAACAAAAAATAACCATTATTAATGAAAATATTGAAAATAGAGAAATTCTAAACAACGAAAACTTTAATGATATGATAACGCACTTAGAAACAACTGGGGGAACTCTGCACTTAATGGGCTTACTATCTGATGGTGGTGTCCATAGTAGTATTTCCTATATGTTAAAACTTATACCAATTCTTAAAGAAAAAGGCGTTAAAAAGATGGTATTCCACGCCATAACTGATGGAAGAGACACTGGAAGAAAAACAAGCGTTAAATACCTTAAACAAATAGAAGAAGTTTTAAAAGAAAATAATGGCATCATTGGTTCAATCTGCGGCAGATACTATGCAATGGATAGAGACAACAAATGGGACAGAACCGAAAAATATTATAACTTAGTAATAAATGGCGTAGGTTTTAACATCCTAAACTATGAAACCGCCATAAATAACCTATATAGAAAAAATATCACTGACGAATTTTTACCACCAATGCTCGTAAATGGTAAAAATCCAATAAACGATAATGATGCTCTTTTATGGCTCAACTTTAGACCAGATAGAGCAAGACAAATTCTAAATGCCATAAATAATCCGGACTTTAAAGAATTTAAAACTAAAAATCTATCTAACTTTAAATCGTACATGATGTTCAAACAAGACGATGTCGTAAACGTCAAACACTTCTTCATCCTTGCAAATCCAGATAACTTATACCCAATAGGGGAGTATTTCTCAGATCTAAAACTTTCTCAAGCAAGAGTAGCAGAAACCGAAAAATATAACCACGTAACATACTTCTTTAATGCCGAAAAAAGTAAAAAATTCCCAATGTGTACAAACTATCTTATACCAAGTCCAAACGTTGCTACTTATGATGAAACCCCACTTATGAGCGCAATCGACGTAACTAAACAAGTAAAAAAATGCTTAGAAAATGATTTTGACTTTATTCTAGTGAACTATGCAAACCCAGACATGTTAGGTCATACTGGTAATATGGATGCAACAGTAACAAGTCTTAGAGCACTAGACAAGATCTTACAAACAGTCGTAGAATCAGCTCAAGATAACTTCTATACAGTTATGATTACCGCTGATCACGGAAACTGTGACATCATGATAGACGATAATGGAGAAATAGTAACAACCCACACAACAAGTCCAGTGCCATTCATTCTTTTAGATAAAAAAATAACCTTAAAGGAAAAAGGAGACTTAACAAACATCGCCCCAACAATTCTTAAATATATGGATATAGCAATCCCAAAAGAAATGAAAGAAAGTAAAGACCTAATTTTAGAAGATGTGTAAAATAAAAGAAAAAGAGTAACAAAAACTAAAAATTACTCTTTTTTTATTATATAATTAAAATAGGTGAGACTATGAACTACAATATATTAAGAGAAAACGATATAAGAGGAACTTATCCACAAGATATTAACAAAGAAATTGCTATAAGAGTAGGTAAAGCCTACGGAACATACCTAAAAAGCCATGATGAAGACTCATGTATAATTGGTCATGACAATAGACTTAGCAGTGAAGAACTAAATTCTGGTCTAATCGAAGGATTATTAAGCACTGGCATAAACATAACTGATATTGGCCTAGTAACAACACCCATGTTAAATTATGCTTGCATAACTAAAAAAGAACAAAATGGTATCATGATTACTGCAAGCCATAACCAAAAAGAAGACACCGGCTTAAAAATATTTGGCAAAGACTACCTTCATCTAAGAAAAGAGCCCCTAGAAGAAATCTATAATTTAATTAAAATAGAAGAATTCACATCAGGTTCAGGAACTATTAAGGAAGACAATATAAAAGAAGAATATCTAAACATGCTACTAGACAAATTTCCTAAAATAAATCAAAAAGTAGTAGTAGACTGTGGTAATGGCACAGCATCTATTATTGTCAAAAAACTTTACTCAAAACTATTCAAAGAAGTAACATTTCTAAACTGTGACAGTGATGGCTCATTCCCAATTCATAACCCCGATCCAAATGACGAAAACAACCTAAAATGGTTAAAATCGGTAGTTCGGACTCGTAATTATGACTTAGGTATCGGTATTGATGGAGACGCAGATAGAGTAGGTATCGTTACAAACACCGGAACCACTATTGGTACAGACCTTTTAATCGGTATATTTGCTAGAGAAATCATCCCAAACACTGACAAGAAAAAAGTTATCTTAGACGTTAAATGCTCATGCGCCCTAGAAGAAGACCTAAAAAGAATCGGGGCAGTACCTCTAATGGTTAAAAATGGTTCTGCCTACATCGAGTCAGTAACTCATGATGAAGATGCCCTAGTTGGTGGAGAGTTTTCTGGACATATCTTCTTTAGAGATAAATACTACGGTTATGACGATGGCTTGTATGCCGGTCTAAGAACAGCAGAACTTCTAATGAATAAAGGTATTAAAGCAGATAACCTTCTTGACGGATTTACCAAATATGTAAGCACTCCTGAAATAAGACTAAACGCTCCAGATGATAAAAAAAGGGAAATCGTCGAAAAAGTAAAAAAATACGCACTAGATAAAAATTACAACTGCAACACATCAGATGGAGTACGTGTAAATTACACAGATGGCTTTGCTCTAGTAAGATGCTCAAACACAGGCCCAATGATAACATTAAGATTTGAAGCTAAAGATCAAAATACGCTAGAATCAAGACAAAAAGAATATATGGATATAATTGAAAAAGAGCTTAAATAAAGAACTTTGGACCACCCGAAGTTTTTTTTACTGACTCACTTTTAACCTGCTTTATAACTTTTTTATCTCTAGGATAATCAATAATAATCCTCTCTTTAGATATTGCATTTTCATTGACACTAGCACCATGA
>ERZ779673.780-NODE-780-length-12931-cov-3.703091_pt1 | contig 12931 bp, 15 predicted proteins | sample MGYA00511956_ERZ779673 | MGnify/ENA primary metagenome ERZ779673 (study PRJEB29588, sample SAMEA2152065) | human gut metagenome | biome: human gut; feature: human-associated habitat; material: faeces | place: Denmark | collected 2008/2010 ... | reverse complement strand
AAGCCTGCCGCTGGGACCCCCGCACGCGCCGTCCCGTTTTTCTTCTCCGTAACGCCACGCCCTCCTTCTGTTCCTCCGCCTGCTACCTGCTCCTTTTGAAATCCCTGCAGATATGGGACTCTGCACAGCCGCGGCCCGTTATTTCCGAACGCGCGTGGCTGGCCCTCATCCCCCGCTTCGGCCAGCATGACGGGGAAGGGCCGTGGGGATGGGCGAACGCCAATGGCCCCGGCCTGGCCGTCCTGGTGCACAGGCTGGGAGCCGGCATCAACTTTGAGGACTGGAGGAAGGCCCGTCCCGGCGACTTCATGAAAATTTTCTGGACGGACCGCATCGGGCGCCGGGAATCCGGCCATCTGACCGTCCTGGTGAAGGATGGAGGGGACCAGGTAACGTTCTGGTCCTCCAACATTCCGGACGGTTACGGAGCCAGGACGGTGCCCAAATCCCGGATCAGGCGCGTCATTTTCACGCGCATCACCAGGCCGGAACGGTTCAACCTGGCCCCCTCCGTGGGAAGCCACCCGTGGCTGTCCTCCCTGCTCCGGCAGGAAGTGGGCATGAAGGAAGTGCGCAGGCATTCCGGCATGCAGACCCCCTGACCGTTTCCCGCCGTGAAAAAATGCTCCTTCCCTCCTTCCGTCACCCCGGACTGTTCCGTGCTGGTGCTCGGTTCCCTGCCGGGAGACGAATCCCTGCGTCAGGCCCAGTATTATGCCCATCCCCGCAACGCGTTCTGGAAAATCATGGGGTCCCTTCTGGGGTTCGATCCCTCCCTGCCATATGGGGAACGCCTGTCCCTGCTCAACCGGGGCGGGGTGGGGCTGTGGGACGTGGTGGCCTCCGGCGTCAGGCCCGGCAGCCTGGACCAGCACATCTCCCAGGAACGGCCCAATGATATTGCGGCCCTGCTGGATCGCTTCCCGGGCATCGGCGTGGTCTGCTGCAACGGCACCGCTTCCCATAAATACCTTAAACGGTATTTTCCCGAACTGTTCCTTCGGGAAACGCTTTCCGTCATTCAAATGCCTTCCACCAGTCCGGCGGCGGCGCGGCTGACGTATGAGCAGAAATTCCGCGCCTATGAGGAAATCATGGCGCCCCTGCTCCGGAAGGAAAGGGAAAAATAGAGACCTTCTGCGCCTTTTCCAATGCCGTGCGCGGCCGACGGTAACAGGCGGGGTTGTTCGTCCGCAGGACCCGACGGCCGCCAGCAGGTGGACATCCAGGGCCAGGGCTTCGTGAATATTGAAATTCAAATCATCACGGAGCCTGTTGAGGGCCTCCATGCGTTTCAGCAATTCGTTCACGGGCATCTGGGCGGCCAGTGTGCGCACCTCCGGATGAATCGGAGCGACTTCCGGGGCTCCGGAGGCAATCAGGGCTGCCTGGCCGAACCAGCTGATGAGCAGTTCCAGGGCCTGATTGCGCTGTTCCAGATATTCCGTCTCTATCTGGGCGGCATTCGCGTCCTTATTGCGGGCCTCCCAGTCGGAGGCGTCCGTACCCTGGGCTGCTTCCCTGGCTTCATCTTTCAGAGCCTGATTCAGGTTTTTGGTGATGGCGGCCTTGGCCTCTGCCATGACGTCCATGAACCTGCTGCGGAAGGCCAGAGCGGCCAGGTCATTATTCAGATTGCGGCAGGTCTCCAGCCAGTGCGGGAGCAGGGCCTCCTGAATAGGAGTGAGCCTGAATTCTCCGGATTGCAGCAGATTGACGCGCACGCAGCGGGAAATAATTGTCTGGAGAAGCTGATCCGGCTGGGAGGTGGACAAAATGAGCAGACACTGGCCGGGCGGTTCCTCCAGGGTTTTCAGGAAAGCGTTGGCGGCCTCGTCATTCATCCGCTCCGCATCCATGAACACGGCTATCTTCCATTTCCCCTCCGCCGCGCGCTGTTGCAAAAAGGGTTCCACGGCGCGGATATCATCCCGCAGGATGCGGCGCGACTTGGACTTGGGGCGCACCAGCCGGCAATACTCGTCCCTTACACTGTCCAGATGGTCTGCCCGGATGCCGTTTATCAGCTCCAGCAGTTGCAGGATCAGGCGGGAGGCTCCCTGATGCTCGTCTCCCACGATGAGCAGGGCATGGGGAAGCCGGTTGCGGGAGAAGGCGGTGCGCAGCAGATCGAACGCTTGGGATGCCGTAAATGCCATATGCTCCTATGAAAACATTTCGTTGCGTCAGGGCAACAGAAAAGATTGGTATATGTCGGATATTTCATGTACTAAGGGGGCCGGTTATGGAACAAAATGACATCTCATCCCGGATTGTCTTTGCCGACCGCGGCAAGGTGAATGTGGAAAAAGGCGTGGAATTTGCCCCCAAATTTGACCAGAACGGCCTGATTCCGGCCCTCGCCATGGACCATATTACCCATGAACCGCTGATGCTGGCCTATATGAATGCGGAATCCCTGCGCATGACCATGGAACTGGGGGAAGCCGTCTACTATTCCCGCAGCCGTCAGGAAATCTGGCATAAGGGCGCTACCAGCGGCCATGTGCAAAAAGTAAAGCAAATCCTGGTTGACTGTGACCAGGATGCCCTGATTGTGCTGGTGGACCAGTGCGGCGCCGGAGCCTGCCACACCGGGCACCACTCCTGCTTTTACCGTTCCGTTCCGTTCGGCGATGAACTGAAAGCCCAGCCCCAGGGGGGGGCCGTCACGCTGCGTGAAGCGGACGGAGGCGTCGTTTTTGATGCCGAAGCCGTGTACGGCAAGGGCCATTAACTCCTTTTGCGCGTCAATCTGCGTTCTCCGGGTTGACGCGCCCTCTTTTTCTGCTGTAAAATCATGAATGTGAAAAAACTGTTTCTCATGATGGCTGCCGTTTCCGGGGCGCTGGCCCTGTGCCAATGCTCTTCGGAAGCGCCTCCTCCTCCCGGAACCGTCCGCATGGTGGATCAGCAGGCGATTGCCCTGATGCAGGAAGCCAGGGCAAAGGAAGCGAAGAATGATCTCTCCGGGGCCATCAAGAAATACAGGCGCGTGGTGGAAAAACACCCCCTTTCCAGGGAAGCTCCCCAGGCCCGGTTCAGAATGGCGGAACTCTATGAGGCCCGCAAGGAACCTGCGGAAGCGTTTGACCAGTACCAGAAACTCATTGACCGCCACCCGGACAGCCCCCTGTACAGGCAGGCCATGTCCCGGCAGAAGGAAATGGCCTTCGGCGCTGCGAGCGGCGCGCTGACCAACCGCGTGCTGTGGATGTTTGACGTCAGGATGGATCCCACGAACGTCACGGAATGGCTGAAGCATGTGCGGGACAACGCTCCGTACGCCCCTACCGCCCCGCAGGCCATGAACGTGCTGGGCAATTACCTGGCCGCCCGCGGCCGGATGAAGGAGGCCATAGAGGCATATCAGAACCTGGTGGACAATTACCCCAACTCTCCGCTGGCCCCCACGGCCCAGCTCCAGATTGCCACCCTGTATCGCCAGGCCGCTGCGGACGGTGACCGCAACCACGTCAATGTGGCCCGCGCCCAGGAAGCTTATGAAGACTACCTTCAGCGTTATCCCAACAGCGCCCGGGCAGGAGCGGCCCGCGCCGACCTGGCGGCCATGAAGCGTGAGCTGGTGGCCCAGCAGCTGGAAGTGGCTGAATACTACCTGACCAAGATGAAAGATACGGATGCGGCCATCTTCTGCTACCAGGAAGTAGTCTCCAGGGGCAGCATCAATCCCGCCGCCGCCGCCAGCGCGCAGGCCCGCCTGAAAGAACTGCGCGTGACCAGCAGATAACAGGAACTCTCCGTCCTCATGAACCGTATCCGGAACGTTTTCAAACTCTTTCTGCCCGTTTTTTGCCTGTTGGCCGGTTCTTGCGGCTACCAGCTCGGCGGCACCAAGCCGCCCAGGCTGGAACTGGCCCGGACCGTCAAGGTATGCCTCTTCGCCAACAACTCTTTGGAACCCCGCGCCGCCACGCTGGTGACCGGCGCGTTGGCGGATGAGCTGCAGCGGGACGGCACCTACCGGTTAAGCTCCGGTGCGGATGCGGATATCCGGGTGGAGGGGGAAGTGTACTCCATCACCTTCGACCAGTTGCGCTCCAGCCGGGAAGACACCTACAAGAGTACGGAACTTGGGTTGCGCCTGGCTGTCAAATACCGTGTGGTGGACGCCAAAACGCAGGAAATCCTGTATGCCGGTTCTGCGGAGGAAGTAGGTCAGTTCTTTGACCAGGGCAACATTCAGTCGGCCCGCACGAATGCCCTTTCCTATGCGGCCCGTCTGGTGGCCACTTCCATTGCGGAAACCCTTACCAATGGCTAACCCCGCCCGGTTCAGGAAGATCAGTGCTTATGGAGGAAGTGGAATACAGCGTTTATTTTGTTCCGGTGCCTATCGGCAACCGGGCGGACATCACTCTGCGGGCGCTGGATGTGCTGCGCAAGGTGGATGTCATTGCGTGTGAAGACACCCGCCATTCCGGCCTTCTGCTTTCCCATTATGAAATCCGCAAACCGCTGATAAGCATGCATGACCACAATGAACAGCCGCGCGCCGGGGAAATTGCGGCGCGCGCGGCCGGCGGGGAAAGCTTTGCCGTGATCAGTGATGCGGGCATGCCTGGCGTGAGCGATCCGGGCTACCGTCTCATTCAGACGCTCAAGGAAAAGGGAATAAGCTTCACCATCCTTCCCGGACCATCCGCCGTGGTGACGGCTCTGGTGGGGTCCGGATTGCCTACGGACGCCTTCTTCTTCGGCGGCTTTCTGCCCGTCAAATCCGGGAAAAAAAACGCCGTGCTCCAAACGGCGGCGGAAGCGTCCCATACCAGTATTTTTTATGAATCCCCCCACCGCATCGTTAAAACCATGCAGGCGCTGGCGGCTCTGGATCCGGGCATTCCCGTCTGCGTAGCCAGGGAACTGACAAAAACCTTTGAAACTTACCATCGCGGTCCGGCTTCCCGGCTGGCGGCGGAATTTGCGGAACGCCCCCCCAGGGGGGAAATCGTGCTGCTGGTGGGCGGCGTCAATGCCCCGCGGGCTACCCGTTGACGGACCGAAAACATCATGTCAATAGCTGACCGTCACTTTAATCGGGCGGTGGTCGGAGGCGGCGGGAGCTTCAATTACCCTGCGTTCCTTCACATGGAACGCCTCTGTCTTTTTTCCCCTGTACATCCAGATGTAATCAATGCATTCCTCCGGATTCTCGGCGGGGAACGTTTTTTGGGCCGGATCGCTCAGCAGGATGAAATGCTTCTTCATCCGGGTTATCGGCTCCGAATCCGGCGTTAAATTGAAATCCCCGGCAATAAAAAAGGGCTTGCTGCATTTTGCGGCCAAGGCGGCAATCATATCGATGGAAGCGCTGCTGTCTTCCCTGGTCAGGGACAAATGCGTGACGCAAAACCAGTAATCCCTGAACTCGGCCATCAGCAGCACACGGGCCTCCTCCCTGCCGGGCAAAGGAATCCGTTTGACGCTCAGAGGCTTTTCCCTGGATAAAATGCCTACTCCATAGGAACCGCCCGAATAATCAATGGCTTTGGCATAGGTTCCCGTCAACGTTGTCCTTGCGGCCAATTCCTGCAGGGTATCCCTGCCGCCGCTCCTGATTGTCCCCTGGTCCAGCTCCTGAAGGGCCACGACATCCGGTTTTTCCTCCGCGATTACCCGGGCCGTGCGGTCATAATCCCTCCTGCCGTCCATGCCGGTGCCGTTCTTTACGTTATAGCTCATCAGCGTGCATTCTCCGGCCTGCAGGGGAAAAGGGCTGAAAAAAACAGCCGCGGCTGCACCTAACCTGAAAATGGACCATTTATTTCCTTTCATATTTGCAACAAGCTCCGTATTGCCCGGGCTGCAGATAATACGAGCTCCCCTCTCCCTTTTCTTGCAGAAAATTTTCCCCATCCGGATACGCAATCCTCCTGTGAGGAGAGGCGGCAGCTCGTTTCCGGTTTCCGGAGCAGGGCCTCATCCCTGATCGGGCCAGCCGCCTTGGATGCTCTTGGAGCCATATGCCGGCGGGAAATGACGCAAATTTTATCAACTTGACGGCTGGAAGTGTGTCATGATAATATCCTGTCATCATGCTGGAGGATAGGAAATCACGTTCCTCGCGCAAGACACCGGATTTGGTGGCTGATGAGCTTATTCTCATTCTTCATGAAGCGGGCATGCTGGAATTCAATGACATTTTTCAGCGTACCGTTGCCGTGATGAAGGAAAAGCACATGTCCCTGGGCGGGGAGGAAATCCTGAGGCTGAGGATTTACGAAAAACTCCAGAATCTGGTGAGCGCCGGCGGCCTGATGAAAAAAGGCCGCGAATACACGGCCCTCCCCAGGCTGATGGCCTTAAAATCATCGGCAGGCGGGGGCAGACTGGGGTAACCCTGATTCGGGAAAGGCATGGGTTGCGGTTTTCTGAAATGGGTTTCCCGTAAAAGAGAGGCTCTTTTACGGAAAAGCTCAGGGTTTCATCACCCCTTCCTGGAATGGCCCGCGGCAGTCATAAGGGATAATGAGAAGCAGGTTGTTAATCCGGGTTACCATTTTCTTCTGCTTGGTTTCCTGGATATGGAACAGGTGGACACTGTCATTTAAGGATCTCAGATACTCGAACGTCATGCTTTCCCCCTCCATTCGGAATTCTTTCGGATCCTTAATTTGAACGGCGCCTGAAGGGAAGTCCCATGTTCCGGTGATGTCCTGGAGTTGCTGTTCCTGAAAAGTCAGTTCCAGCATCTTTGCCTCCGGCGGTATTTGCGCTGAAGCCGGGACGGTAAGAAGAATGAATGCGGCAGCTCGAATAATATTAATGGCTCCGCCTGTCCGGGAAAAGTGCTGAATGTCTTTGCGATATTCATATGTATTTAATATGGTGATGGTTGGTAGTTTTCGTCCGCTTAGAGACCGTTCATCTTGATAATGTCCAGCAGTTCTTCCAGAGTGCGGCAATGCCGCTCGGTGTTACTGCAGTCCAGGCGGAGCATGTTAAACTGAAACCATTGGCTGTTCTGTTCTTTTTCATCCTCTTCCGTCAGACATGCGGCATATGCCGCTCCCAGGGAGTCCTGGAAACTTTCCCATTCCTTCTGAGCCGCCTTCAATTTTTTTGCTATGGCTGGAGCATGGGAGTAATGCTCCATGAGGGCCGAATGCGCTTTATGGAGCCGTTCCGTCCAATATCCGAGCAGCTCCTGACGCACCCAGTTGGCTTGGCGCCCCGTAAGTTTTCCGCTGTCAAGCTGGCCGAGCAAAGCTGTCAGTTCCGGATCGGGAGTTTTTTCTCCATCCAGCATAATAGTTACCGGAATCCCGGTGAGATTTTCCGCTTCCTGTTTTTGATCGCAGGTAAGATAGCCCTGAAGAATCCCTTTGTAATAGCAATAGCCTCCCTTGTCTGTGAACGTGATGGTGGCCGGCTTCGGGTTTTCTCCCTTTGCCTTCTCATAGGATTGTTCCCCTGATAAATAATAGTGTCTGAACAGGGATGGATCCTCTTCGTACATTTCCCCGGAAGAATGATTCTCTTTATGCTTATCACAATAAGCGACAATGATATGAGCGGTTTTCCCTTTAGGCTTGTATGTAACGATTTTGTCTTCACTCCCCTCCCAGGAAAGGCCGTCCTTTAAATTCAGAAAAATCTCATGATGCAAATTCTTATATTCTTCCTTTCTTGCGTGAATTTCCAGCGATGCCCCTTCCAGGGACGGAGGAGATTGGACGTCTCCGGCAAATGACCGGCTCCAGCACAAGGCGGCAATGATGAGAAAAGAGAAGGAAGGGAGAATATCCATTAATTGAAAAAGGGTAAATGTTTTAAAGAAGATAAAATTTTATCCATATTCAGACAGGGTTGTAAGATTATTGAATTTATGAAAATACCCAATATCGCCAGGGTCAATGATTTGTGATTGGAAAAAGATCCGTTCTGTTCATATTTGATGCGGCCCAATGCAAAACAGGCAAGTACCGACAATAGCGGAATCGCATAAGGCCATCGCATGCCTTCAAAAAGATAATAGGAATTCCTGAAAAGCAAAATAGACAGCCATGAAAACAGGATGCCTGCCATGAGCGCAAATTCAAATCGAACGGATTTATAATAGAATTTTGTCAGGAAAATAAGAAGATAAAAGCTGAATATGGTGGTAATGATATAATAGGCTTCTCCTCTGTAGGATGTTTGAAGAAACCCCATGGCCCCGCCAAGGGACATCGCTGACAATAATATTATTGTCAGCGGATTATAGTGGATCCCGGAAATGCGTCTAAAGACAGGTCCGTATATGGCGATGATGAGTAGCGTCACCCCTGATAGAAGGTAGGCCAAATTGACGAAGGCAGTGTTTTTTGCGGATGGGAAGCAGTCGCCCATGAGCAGATAGATGGCATAGGGATCCGAAATGCAATTCTTTACATCAATGGCTATTCCAGGGATAAGCAACGCGAGGATAATGAATAAAGAAACCAGGGAAGAAACAGGGTGTTTTTGAATGGGATAGATGACGTCGTAAAATGAATTTTTATAAGAAAAGCTTCTTTTCCAGGAATTGTTTATCCATTTTCCCTCCTCTTTTCTTCCTTCTGGAGAGCACATGACTCCCTTGCCTTGCAACCCTTCTTCCGTATCGTTCCATGTGCCTTCATAGATATGGCCGTCTTTCCATGTCATCGTTCCATGGCCTTTTCTGGAGGTCCCGCAAAAAGTTCCCTGGTCAGTCCGTTGCTGTGTTGCATGGTAAAAGATGGCTTGGCCTGACAGGTTGTCGTTCTCCCATGTTCCCAGGACCCAGGAGCCATCATGAAAGTGGTAGGTCCCTTTCCCATGTCGGCATCCGTTCTTTAGTTCTCCGTCATAGCTTTCTCCATGAGCATAGGTCTGGGTATTGTTAGAGCAGCCGCTTTTTTCAGAGGAAGCTGTTTCCGGTTTTATAGAGATGTTCAACATAAAACGTGGGATTATTCAGGCTTTTGATTAAAGGCAATACATCCGGCCTCAAATGCCTGCCAGACGCATGCTATCCAGGCAAGCGGTCCGATGATGGCGGCTCCTATGGCTAGACCGATTCCGAGCGCTCCAAGCCGAAGCCCCCATTTTTCCATGGAAGATTCCAGGTCTTCGCCCCGGATAGTTGCTCTGGTGCCATCGTCGAATACAATGCTTTTACCTTCAAGAGAATTTGCGTATTTATCCTCTGCCCTCCATTCGGCCATTGTTTCTTGAATGACGCTCCCGGAAGTGTCCTCTTCCGGGAAGAACCCCATGGCCTTTCCTATGCCGAGGGTAATGCCGCTGAAGATCCATAACAGAGTCATGCTTGGGAAAAAGCCTTCCGTCATGTAGCCGTAGATGGTTACTACCAGGCATATTCCCATCAGCAGGACAATGACCATGGGAGCAATATTTTCAACATTCGGCTTCAGCGTTTTCCTGCAAAAGGCTACAAGGTATAAGATAAAGGCTATCAGTGAGGAGACAATGATGAAGGCGATGATTTCTTCCGCTCGTGTCAGAGAATCTCCTCCCGTCAGGGATTTTTGAATGATGGAGGCAACATGATGAAAGACATCCGACAAGTTTTCCGATTTTTTCATGGGGTTTTCAATGTATGGAAATCTATAAAATGGCAGTTATTTAGTTGAGTATTCACGGTCAAAGTAAATTTCTTTAAAATTCAGTTCTCCCTTATTATTTATAATACCTTTTTTCATCAGAAAATCTACGCCTAATTTATAAAGAGCTGCTTTCATGCCATTGGAATCTATATATCGAATTTGCATGAAATCTGAGAGACTTATGCATATCTTTTTTTCCTTTTGGTAAACGGCATATTCAGCAGCAACGGCTAGACCTTCTTCAATAGCTTTGGTAGCGCGTCCATCTTTATCCGGATATGATGATATATTAATTGTTTGCTTGTTTCCTCCAATCTCTATATCTGTTTTAAAATTTTCCTTTAATAATTCATTAGCGATATTGTTAATGAATCGTCTGGAGTAACGAAAAAATATTCCATGTCCTAATACTTCATGAGCGATCAGTGACAATCTTGACTTAAATCGTTTTTTATCTTCAACCATGTTTGTGAGAAATGTTCCCGTTGATATATTTAATATCCAGGGAGTAGAACGTGAGAATTGCATAGGAACAAGACTAGATGAGTTATCTGAATAGAATTGATGTTTCAGATTAACTTTAAATTTTAAAATATCACCTTTTTTTGATTTAATATTGGGTGGGAGATTTTCTGAATAGAAGTCCCATGCCTTATCCACATAATAAGCCACAAGCTGTTCCTGCTCCTCGTGAGTGAAGAAGCATGAGAAGTATTTTGTGCCGAAAACAAACGCCATAGCATTGAAATCGTTAACGGCTTTTCTAACTTTTTCGTCATTCCATTCCCGTGAACGTTTGACCTTGTTCATATCAAAGGAATAATCTTCGGGATTGAGCCGTCCAAGAATGATGCGCATGGTTCCTTTTTGATGCTCCATACCCTGTATTTTCAGCTTTTCGCTATACGCTACCCAGTCGCCGCAGATGGTGGCATTGTCCGGATCAGCTTCCCCATGAATAAAATGTTCGTATCCTTCTGAATCGTGGATCTTTCCATCCCCGTTTCGATCTACCCGGCGCCATTGGAGTTCCATCGGACCGTCTTTCCCGGATCGCTCCCAGCGTCCTATAAAGGCCCTGGATACGCTCTCAAAAGCGCCATAAGTCCGATAATCGGATCCATTGGCATTAGTATACCAACCGGTAACGTACCCTGTCTGATTATTGTCCTTGTCAGCTTGATGAAGGCGGATAACAAGGTAAGACCAGGCAATTCCCTTGGAGAAAAAATTGTTCTCATCTACCGTTTTGTTGTGCAGCCTGCTGTATGCCAGGAAGGAAGCTGCTACAGGGGTGGTGATCTTGTTGAACGCGTTTGCGATATCGGCGGGAAGCGACCGGGTTTTGTCCAAGACCAGCATGTCAAGTTCGGATCTTTTTTTGTCTTCCGCAAAATCAAGGATAGCCTTGCCTGAGGTAAATCCTAACCTTTGGGGGGCCAACCAGGGCAGGAGAATATCATATCCCGCTGCCCGTGCCGGGAGTAGTAAGGATAAGGCCAGGCAGACGCTCGCCAGGATGGTTTTCATAAGATGGCGGTATTTTATCGTTTGTGGGTTAATTGCTGGGCTTCTTGTTCAAGCTGTTTTGTGATTCGCTGAAGCAGGATGATTCTTTTTTCTCTTTCTTTCGCGGACGCCAGAATTTTATCCAGGTACTTCTGAAAGACGCCGTCCGCCACAGCCTGTCTGCGGCCGGCTATTTGCCGGTGCTGGACGGCCATCTCCCGGAACTTTTCTATGGTGGAAGGGAATTGCCGGAAACGTTTTTCATCCACTATCCGCTGGGGAATGGTTTTCTGATAACGCTCTTCCTGTTCATTGAAGAAGGAAAGTTCCCGATCCATGGAGCGCGTTTCGCTGCGGAGCGTAGTGAGGGCGTACCAGGAAAGGCCCCAGGCGGACAGGCACAGGGCAAGGAAAAGGGTGGAGTAAATGGTCAATCTCTTCATGGCGTTCGATAAATCAACGGCTTTTTTCCTGTAATTCGTTCTCCAGGGAGGAAATGCGGTTTTCTATATCTTTCTGGCTGACTCCCGCCGCCCTGAGCGCGCTTTTGGCGAACTGCATTTCCGCCTGGGCCTGGAGCAGTACGGTTTGTTGACGGTCAATCTGTTCTGCGAGGTTATTCCAGGCGCTTTCATCTTGCCATATTTCCCGTTTGATTTGGGAAGTTTCTTCTTTCAATTTGGCCATTTGCTGTTCCGTGAGCGCCATGCCGATGGATTTTTCCTGCCATTCCAGCTGCAGGGAAAAATGCCGCAGGCGGATTTTACGGGCGTGCTCCACCTGGGCGCGCAATTCCCCGGAACCGGGCAGGGCTTTGCTCCATCGGGCGTAGTGCTGGCAGGTGTAGACGATAAGAGTGATTCCTGCGATGGCGCAGCATCCGCTCCACACGAGCGCGGGGATGGATAAGCGGGGCGTGGGAGAAGGGGGGGGATAGTTCATGGTTGGATGGTTTTTGTTGAGGGTGACGGGGTGAGGCCGCAGCGGCTGAGGGCTTCTTCCATCGTGACGGTTTTTTTCAGGAGGGAGCCCAGCCATGGATCCGTTCCGACATGGGGGGCGTTCGCGAAGGCTTCCGGCCTGGTAATGCGGGTAAAGAGGACGTGTCTGACGGTTGACTTGGGGATGGTTTTGGTTCCGTAGCCCGGCGTTTTCCCGGAGTTGGACTGGTTGGAGGACCAGAAGGTCAGGCTGTCTTCCGTCTGGGAGAGATAGATGGTCAAATGGCCGCGTTCCTTCGCGCCGACGGCTTCCGTCCACCACAGTTTCATGATGTCTCCGGAGCGGGCTTTTTCCCATTCGGTAAAGCTGTGCCCGCCTCCCAGCTTATGGATCAGGACGGCCAGGCCGGGGCCGTTGGCGTTGGCGCAGCCCCAGGCCCCCGTGCCGTCCGGGGCTTTTCTGGGGGCCAGGGCCTGCCAGGCGTTCCCGTCCAGGCCGTTTTCTTCCCTGCCGGAGTTCCAGAGCTCCAGCGCCAGGAGCAGCGCGCCGTAAACGGCGGAAGAACAGAAGGAAGGCCGCGCTTTTCCGGGCTGCAGCCGGAGGCCTTTCCGTTCATCCCGGGAAAACGCCTGGATGAAATTGTCCAGCGCTTTGCCCGTGCAGGCATATCCACCGCCCTGTCCCAGTTTTTCCCTGGCCTCCGCCATGCATGCCTCCCATGTTTTTCCCTGTATGGCGGGTTGGGGGCCGGGAGCCGCCCCCTGCCTCTTATCCGAATTTTTCCGGAAGGGCCATAACCAGGCGTAACGCAGCGCAAACGGCGGGAGAGCGGTGGTGAAGGAGGTGGTTCCGGTTTTGCCTGATATGGCTGGCCGGGCGGACGCCTG
>ERZ779673.779-NODE-779-length-12952-cov-3.323253_pt1 | contig 12952 bp, 12 predicted proteins | sample MGYA00511956_ERZ779673 | MGnify/ENA primary metagenome ERZ779673 (study PRJEB29588, sample SAMEA2152065) | human gut metagenome | biome: human gut; feature: human-associated habitat; material: faeces | place: Denmark | collected 2008/2010 ... | reverse complement strand
GGATTTTATAAAACCATATAAAATCAACCTCACAATCCCTCCGAGTTGCCTACGGCAACCCACCGTCTCACCTGCCGGTTCGGTCGGTGCTTCTGCATTAAATGCAGAGGTCTCCACAGGAGACCCGCACCCTTTACACAAGGGAGCCTGAAAATGCGGTTGAAATTCACAGTCTCTCCGAGTTACCTTTACACAAGGGAGGCTGAAATGCGGTTGTAGGTGCATTTTAATATCATATTAACCGATAAACAAAAAGCGGCGCTTGAGCACCGCTTTTAATTTTACTTTTAATCTTTTAATTATAAACTTTTAACTATAAAATATAATATTAAAATCACATTCTGTCGGGAGTTTCAATGCTGAATGCATTAAGAATGTTGACCATAACGCTTCTTACGCACTCGCAAAGGCAAACTCTCGCCTGCATAAGCGCTTCGTCCTCAACACCGATTCTGCACGCATTGTAATACTTGTGGAAGAGCGTTGCAAGGGTAATTGCGTATCTTGTAATCCTTGCCGGATCATAGTTCTTCGCAGAAAGAACAATCTCGTCTGTAAGCGAAGCAAGATGGCGGATAAGCTCCTTTTCCTCGGGCTCAGTAAGCTTTTCAAGCTCTTCTCTTGTGCAAGGTCTCGGAGTAATTCCGTCCTCTTTAAGTTTACGGAGAATACTGCAAATTCTTGCATTTGCGTACTGACAATAATATACGGGATTCTGCGACGATTCCTCAACAGCAAGGTCAAGGTCAAAGTCCATTGTTGAGCCCGGCTCACGCATATTAAACAAAAATCTTACTGCATCAACGGGGATTTCGTCAAGCAAATCGGTAAGTGTGATTGCCTTACCCGTCCTCTTTGACATCCTGACAACCTCGCCGTTTCTTGTAAGATTTACAAGCTGCATAAGAACAACATCAAGTCTGCTCTCGTCCAAGTCAAGCGCTCTCAAAACGCCCTTCATTCTTGCAACGTGTCCGTGGTGGTCTGCGCCCCAAACGTCAATAGCCTTGTCAAAACCTCTTGTAACAAGCTTGTTTCTGTGATAAGCAATATCAGCGGCAAAATATGTCGGGTTGCCGTTTTTACGGATAAGCACGTCGTCCTTCAACTCAAGCTTATCGATTTCCTCCTGAGTCTTGCCCTGTTCTTTGAGCATCTCTGTCTGAACTTCGATATTCTTGTACCAAAGTGCGCCGTCCTTTTCATAGGTAAGGCCCTTATTTGTAAGGTAATCTATGCAGTCCTTGACGTCGCCGCTTTTATGAAGCGTGCTCTCCATAAACCAAGTGTCGTAATTTATACGGTACTTCGCCATATTTTCACGCATTTTGGCAATGTTAAGCGGGAGAGCAAACTCAACAAGGGCCTTTCTTCTCTCCTCTTCGGACTTGTCAATAAATTCGTCGCCGTACTTCTCACGGAACTGCTTTGCCCTCTCGATTATATCCTCACCGTGATAGCTGTCCTCGGGAAGTTCAACGGCATCCTCGCCCTTTATGAGCTGCTGATAACGAATATCAAGCGAAAGACCGAACTTTTCAATCTGATTTCCTGCGTCATTTACATAAAATTCTCTCTCAACCTCATAGCCTGCCATTTCAAGCACGCTCGCAAGACAATCGCCCAATGCGCCGCCTCTTGCGTTGCCCATATGCATAGGACCTGTGGGGTTTGCCGATACAAATTCTACGTTATATTTTTTACCCTTACCGTAATCGCTTCTGCCGTATTTTTCATTAAGCGACTTAATATCAAGCAAAATATCGGCATAAAAGCCGCTGCAAAGTCTGAAATTTATAAAGCCTGCACCCGCAACCGAACACTCCGAAAAATATGTTCCGTCAAGGTCTATATACGCTGCGATTATATCGGCAATTTTCCTCGGTGCGTTGCGGAAAGCTCTTGCTCCTGCGAAAGCTACGTTTGTCGAGTAATCTCCGTTTGCCCTGTCCTGAGGCACCTCTACGATAAAATCGGGTAACGGCTCAACCGGAAGCTTGCCGTCCGCAACAGCCCTGCCGACTGCCTCGAGTACAAGCGTTCTTAATTCGTCCTGTGTCTTTTTAACCAATACAGACATCTGTTTTCTCCTTATTTTCTATATTATTCCTTAGGGTTCAATTTAATTTCAAGCTTATTTTTTGCCAAAAAGCCCATATTGAAATCAAGGTCATATTCAAGCAAAATCTTGCCCGAGCCGTCCTCAATATCAATAACGACATCATTTGTGTTGACTCCGACACTCAACGCACCTACGGGAGTAACGTATTCCCCGTTGTGTCGAACGCCCTTTTCAAAAATCATCTCGGTTGCGACCGAGCCGTCTTTTTTCATTGTAACCGTATCGCCGTCAATGACAATTTCGGTATGCACCTTTTCTTTATCGTCAAGATATTCCCAAAATTCAAGCTTCAATCCGCCGTCGGTTTCGTTCAAATCGCCCGTTACATCAATTTCCGTAACGTCGTGCTCGCCGTCGATTACCTGCTCGCCTTTTATGAGAATAACCGCATTGTTTTTAGCCATACATTCTCTCCTCTGCAAGAGCAAAGAGCCTGTCGATAAGCTCCGAGTAGCCTATACCACTGTGTTCGCAAAGCTTCGGATACATACTTATCGGCGTAAAGCCGGGGATTGTGTTTATCTCGTTGAAAACTACCCTGTTATCTTTTTTGGTAACGAAAAAGTCAACTCTCGAAAGTCCCGAACAGCCGAGCACCGTATATGCTCTGACAGCGGCACGGCGAACCTCCTCGATTGTCTCTTCGGGAATATGTGCCGGTATGTAAAGCTCACTGTTGTCGTTTTCGTACTTCGCCTCGTAATCGTAAAACTCGTTTGCAGGCTTAATTTGACCTACCGACATTGCCTTTGCATTTCTGTTACCGAGAACAGCACATTCAACCTCAAAGCCGTCAATAAACTCCTCCAAGACAACCTTTCTGTCCTCTTTGAACGCCACTTCCATAGCCTTTTCAAGCGAAGCTCTGTCAACCGCCTTTGACACGCCGACCGAAGAGCCTGCATTTGCCGGCTTTACAAAAATCGGATAACCGAGATAATCCTCAGCCTTTTTCAAAAATCCGTCTTTAATTTCCCTGTACTCCTCTGCAACGCAGGAGAGCCACTTCGCCTGACAAATTTCGGCAGAGTCGGCAAGCGTATTTGTGATTGCCTTATCCATACAGCAAGCCGACGAACAATAATCGCATCCGACATACGGAATTCCCGCAAGCTCAAAAAGCCCCTGTATAGTGCCGTCCTCGCCGTTCTTACCGTGAAGCACGGGAAATGCGACATCGATTTTTATCTTTTCAACCTTATCGTCTCTGAAAACAATAAGGCTCTTATCCTTTCTGTCGGGGGACACAACAGCCTTTGTGCATTTTCCGCTTTCAAGCCACTTGTCCTCGGGCAAAAGGGAAACATCGCCCTCATAGAGATACCATTCTCCGTCCCTTGTAATTCCGACGGTAACGACCTCATATTTATCGGTTGGGATATGTGAGATAACGTATGAAGCGGAAACGCAGGAAACAAAATGCTCGCTCGACGCACCGCCGAAAATAATAAGTGCTTTTTTCACTTAAATCACCCCATAAAATTCATACATACAGATATATATAATACCATATTAACGATTTATTATCAATTATTTAATAAAAAATTTTAATGACAAATCGCTTTTTATATGTTACAATATCGTTTGTATAAAAAAATTAAGGTGGTTTCAGCATATGATGGAATTGAATGAAGCCCTCAATGCCGTACTTTCGGGCATTGATTCTTCTGTAAAGGCAAACGGCTTTACCGCTGTTGAGCCGAAAGAAAAAACCGACGAGCTTCCCGTTATTCACGACGGCGAGCACAGCTATATCGACTTTGTAGGCGAAAAGGGTAAAATCCGCTTCGAAATCTTCGGAAATCAGGCTTTGCTCTTCTATACCGACGTTAAATCAGACGAGGCTACGGACGAGGATTTGGTTAAGGCTTCGGTCAACTATTTCAATCTTGAAGAATTTGACCAGAAGGATATTAAATCTCTTTGCAATGAGCTTAACGAGACTATAAATGCAAAGTTCGGCACGGCAAACGCTTCTGCCTCCAAGTCAAAGAAGATGCCGACTCCCGTTTCAAAGACGGCTGCCAAAAACGGCTCTCAGGCTTATGACGGCAACACCCTTGCCAACAGACTTTCCGCAATTTATCCCGAACTCAAAGAGCCGTACAGAGCAAACTTTGAAAAGTATGACGAGTTCCTTCCCGAAGAGTTTTTCGTAGACTACGGTGCAAAGCCCGTTATAAATACAATTAAATCGGGTAACGCTTCGGAAATCAAGCGCCTTTTCAAAATTCTCAACGACATTTACGAAAACGGCAGCTCGGACGCTCCGGGGGGTATCGCCGCTCGGCGAAATGAACAACGCCCCCGTGCTCTGCGGAAGAGCAGCCGAATATATGTGCGAGGATATGAAGGAGCCTGTGCTTCTCGTCAACAAATTCCTTGCGACCTCAAGGGGAAAGAAAGCTAAAGAAAAGCTTAAAAATCCCCCTGCATACAAGCCGAAAAAGGAAAAGAAGCCGGGTATGTTCGCTCAGATGATGAACGAGGGTATGGCTCAAAACGGCGGAATGCCTCCGATGTAATCGGTTAAAAACAACAAAGTTAGCCCCCGAGTATTGGCTGATACTCGGGGGCTTTTATGACAAAAGGGAACTGAAAATCAGTTCCCTTTTGCTGTGTGAAAAATCTATATCAGCCGACATCCGTCTTTAGAGTGTCGATGATATTGTCGTCATTTATCCTGTCTATCGAATAGAACAGTGCGCTTTCGATAATCAGGAATACCGCAACCAAAGCTATAAGGTACGGCGAAATATTGAACTGAAAGCCGAAATCAAAGCTGTTTGCAAGCACCTTGTACATCAAGAAATGTATCAAAACGCTTACGGGCAATGAAAATGCAAGCGACCTTACACCGTAGCTGAACGATTCGAGGTAAATCATTCTCTTAAATGCTTTCGGCGTCATTCCGACAGAACGAAGCATTGCAAATTCCCTACGTCTTTCGTTCATTGAGTTCGATATTGTGTTTATGATGTTCATAATCGAAATCAGCGTGATAAGCGTGATAAAGCCGTAAACGAATACCTTTGTTATCATAAGAATATTGTTTATCGCATTCATTGAAGAGCCGGATTCTGAAACACTGAGATACTCCGCATCAGTCTTGTAAAGAGCTTCGCCTATTTGATCAATAACGCTCTGAATTTCCTGCTTGTCTTTTACGAATATATACGCAGTTGACGGCGAGTAGTCCTTGAGCGAGTCGGATATAGCTTCATCGCACATTATAATCACAGGATTTGCCGAATGTCTGAAGTTGAAGGTTTCCTCCGACCACAAGGTCGTTGTCTGAATACCTATTTCAATCGGCGCATCAACATATATATTGTTGCCCTGCTTGTCTTTGCCTTTGTATATTTGAGCATTTATTTTCTTACCCGAAATATCGTTTAAGGGATTTTCGGAATAGGTCTTTGAGTCCTTTTTGCCGTAGGTTGTATTTACGAGAATTGCACGGGGATTGTCCTTGTCGTGATATTTTTCCGTGCTTTCCGAAAGCTCACGAAGATAGCCGTCAAACGCATTGCGGTCAAGATAAACAACGGTACAATTCAAGCCGTCATCCATTGTGCGAGCCGTAGAATAATCCTTAAAATACGAAGCGTCGATTTTGCCAAACTCAAAGGTCATAATGTAGCTTCGCTCTACCACTGCCGTGCTTTTAACTGCGTCTGAAAGTTCTTTTGCGTGTCCGCAATCGGTGCTTATCATACTGTCGGCGGTTTTGTTAAAGCTTGCTTCCATTACATCAGAGAACATTGAGCTGAAATTCATAACGGTAAGGAAAACAACAACGCTCAAGAACAGAGAAAAGACAATATTGCGTGAACGCCTGCCGTTTCGCTTGTAGTTTTTTGTTGCGAGCGTTCCCTCGTATCCAAATATTTTACCGACAAGTTTTGAGGTACGAAGTTTTTTCGGATTTTTAATCTTAACCGCTTCGCTTTGACGAATTGCCTCGATAGCGGTCGTCTTTGATGCTTTTCTTGCAGGAATGTATGAGGAAATGAATATCGTCAAGGCACTTGCCAAAATTGTGCCGAGAATTACAATCCAATTCACATACACCTTGAGCGTGCCGTCATATTCAACCGCCATTGTTGCCATAAATGCCTTTCTGATACACGCAAAGGTGATTGCTATGCCGCCGACGCCCGACAAAATTCCCACGGGAATACCGATAGCGCCGAGTATAAGGCCCTCAAAATATACGGACATTCTCTTTTGCTTTTTGGTAGCACCCACCGACGAGAGCATACCGAGGTATTTTGCCCTCTCCTGATACGATACCGCAAAGCTGTCATATATCATAAATATCGAAACAACCGCAATTATTAAGAGCAATATTCCCGCAAAGCCCACAAGCGAGCCTAAAATTGCGTTGTCCTTCATAATTCCCGAAAAAGTGAAAAGCTCCGTATTGTAGGAATAGCCCTCAATATCCGTTCCGAGAGCATTTGCGGTTGCCTGCATTTTATCCCAAATCGAGTTATCGAGCTTGTCATAACGCACATAGACATTAGCAATATTAACCTGCTTGAGCACTTCGTCATCACAGCCGACAAATAAATTGACATTATCGGTTCCCGATACCTTGCTTTGCGTGTAACCGACCACAAGAAAATCTCTTGTTACAATTTCTCCGTTTTCCTTTTGAATATCAAGCGTTACGGTATTGCCTACGGCATAATTTTCGTCTTTTTCGGCAAAGTCCTTTACAACAAGAATTTCATTGCTGTTTTTCGGGTATCTGCCGACGGAAACGGTAACATTTCTCATATCAAACCAATTCCCGTCAACTATAAACACGCTTTCGGGCGTCTGTATTTTGTCATTTCCTCTCGGTGCGGTACTTCCGTAAAATGCCGAAAGGGATATTTCTTCTATATTTTTATCGTTTTTGTAAATACTCCTATTGTCAACAGAATTCGCTTCCTGAAATTTTGCATGCCAATTTCCGTCAACCGCAAGCGTTGTATTCTGAAAGAACTTAACAAATGAAATTGCACTTGTAAACACCGCCGTTACCATAGCTACTGAAACGATAATCGCAAGCACGGTCAAAACGCTGCGTTTTTTGTGCGATTTAAGGTGTCTGAGAGTGAGAGTGTTAACAATATTCACTTATCTCACCTCATCTCTCAAAATCTTTCCGTCGTTTATTTCAATTACTCTGTCGGCGGAAAGGGCAATTCGCTCGTCGTGAGTGATGATAATTACCGTCTGCTTGTTTTCCTTATTAAACTGTCTTAAAAGCTTGATTATCTCCTTGCTGTTTTCGCTGTCAAGGTTGCCCGTCGGCTCGTCCGCAAGCAAAAGTGCCGGAGAGTTCAAAAGTGCTCTGCCGATCGACACCCTCTGCTGTTGACCGCCCGAAAGCTCATTCGGAAGATGCTTTAATCTGTTTTCAAGTCCCAACTTTTCAACAAGCATTTCTATCTGCTTTTGGTCGGGCTTTCTGCCGTCAAGTAAAAGCGGAAGTGTCAGATTTTCCTCAACCGTCAAAATCGGAATAAGGTTATAAAACTGATAGATAAGACCTATCTGCCTGCGGCGGAAAATCGCAAGAGCCGTTTCGTCAAGGTCGCTGATTTTTGTTCCGTTTATAATTACCTCGCCGCTTGTCGGGACATCAACTCCGCCGAGAATATGCAAAAGCGTTGACTTGCCCGAGCCCGACGGTCCTACAATAGCGATAAACTCGCCCTGCTCCACGCTGAAGGAAACATTGTCGAGAGCCTTGACAAGAGTATCGCCCTCGCCGTATGTTTTACACAAATTTTTAGTTTCAAGAATTTTCATAGCATATCTGCTCCTTTCAACGCCTATATTATCCCCTCAACCTTACAATCAGGTTACAAAAACGGTTACAGTTTTGTCATATTATCGATTTGTAGAATTTTACGGTAAAAGTCGAGCCTTTTCCAACCTCGCTTTCAACCGTCACGCAGGCGTTCTGCTTTGAAAGTATTTCCTTTGAAAGAGCAAGACCTATGCCCACACTATCCGAGGAGGAATTTTTACCGTGATAAAATCTGTCGAAAATATGCGGTAAATCCTCTTTTTCAATTCCACAGCCTGTATCGCTTATCTTAAACTCGGAATATATATTGGTATCCGTTGCGCTGACGGTAAGCCTGCCGCCCGATTTTGAATGTTCAATGCAATTTTTGATAATATTTTTTAATGCCTCTTCAGTCCAGTTCTTGTCTCCTGTAAAGTTGAACGCCTTTACAGACTTTTCAATCTCTATCTCCTTCAATTCCAAGCTCAAAAGGAACGGAGAAAGGCAATCGTTTACAATTTCAACCGACGAAAGCTCGGTTTTGTTAAATTCCACGGTGTCCGCATCGAGCTTTGAAAGCTTCAAGAGCGTAGCCGTCAGCCAATTCATCTTATCAACCTGCGTTTTTATTATATCAACAAATTCCGCACGCTTTTCACTGTTTTCCTCTGCTTCGAGCAAGTCGGTCATAACGGTAATCGAAGTAAGCGGAGTTTTAAGCTGATGCGTAATATCGGCAAGCGAATCGGCAAGGAACAGCTTTTCCTTTTTCAATTCTTCGTTTGTGGTTTTGAGCTTTATAACTACTTTATAGATATTATTTTTGAGAATTGACAGCTCTCCCTCGGTGTTATCGCTGACATTGAGTGAAAAATCGCCCGAGCAGACAAGCGACAAATACCTGTTCAGCTCCTTGAGATAATCCATTTGCCTTTTCTTCCAAATCCAGAAAAGCAATATAATCACAGCCGACAGCAGAAGGCAGATTAAGCTGCAAACGGGATTTATAAATGCCGTGCCGACACACGCAGCCGCCGACACCGAAACGCATACTATAATTATTTTTACGAAATCTGATTTTTTCATTTCATCAAGTACCCCATTCCACGAACTGTTTTTATATATTGCGGATCGTTCGGGTCGTTTTCGATTTTATCACGAAGCCTTTTTATATAAACGGTAAGCGTGTTATCATTCACGAAATCGCCGTCAACGTCCCATATCTCCTCAAGCAGCTTGCGTCTTGTAAGCACCGTGCCTCGATTATTCACAAACGATAAAAGCAATCTGTATTCCATAGCGGTCAAAATTACCTCCTCGCCACGAAGCAGTACCCTCGCCTCTGCGGTATTCACGGACAGCTCGCCGATTTTTACAATTCCGTCTGCATTGTCCTTTGAATATCGTCGAAGCACGCTTTTCACTCTCGCAAGCAGTTCACGAACACGGAACGGCTTTGAAATATAGTCGTCCGCACCGAGCTCAAAGCCTGTAACAACGTTTATTTCATCGTCATAGGCGGTCAAAAATATTACAGGTAAATCGCCCTTTGATTTTATGAGTGAGCAGACCTCATATCCGTTTCCGTCAGACAGAGTCAAGTCAAGAATATAAAGGTCAAATTCTTCATTTTCAACTGTCTTTTTAGCCTCCGCAACGGTTTTGACAAGGGTTACTTCGTATTTTTCACTCTCAAGAGTGTATAAAAGACCGATACCGATTGCCTCGTCGTCCTCAAGCACAAAAATTCTCATAAAATCACCTCGAAGATATTGTAACATAACAATAATATAAATTCCATTACAGTTTTGTAAGAATATGGAATATTGCATCATAAATTTTCCGTATTTTCCATTATTTATTATGCGACAATTTCACTATTTATTGTTGAAAACACAATAGGTTTGTGCTAAAATTGATAATTGAGAAAAAAGTTTGTCAATTTTTTAACATTCTTTTTCTCAAGCTGTTTTAACAACAAAATTCAAATTATAAAAGGGAGTCTTCGTATGTACAAAATCTTGCGAAAGAAAAGCTTAAATCCGACTGTTACGCAGATGGAAATTGAAGCTCCGTTAGTTGCCAAAAAGGCAAAGCCCGGTCAGTTTATCATCCTGCGTGTTGATGCCGACGGCGAGCGAATACCGTTGACCGTTGCAGGAACAAACGCCGAAGAAGGATCGGTTAAGATAATCTTCCAGATTGTCGGCGCAACGACCGAAAAATTAAATCACAAGCAGCAGGGCGAATTTTTACAGGACTTTGTAGGTCCTCTCGGTGTTCCGACAAAAACAGAGGGGATTAAAAAGGTCTGCATTATCGGCGGCGGCGTGGGTTGTGCAATTGCAATGCCCGTAGCTCAGGCTTTTCAAAAGCTCGGTGCCGACGTTACAAGCATAATCGGCTTTAGAGATAAAAACCTTGTTATATTAGAGGACGAATTCACCGCTTGCTCAAACAGAATGTTCCTTATGACCGACGACGGTTCATACGGCAGGCACGGCAACGTTACCGTTCCGCTTAAAGAAATGCTCGAGGCAGGCGAAAAATTTGATATGATAATCGCAATAGGACCGCTTGTTATGATGAAGTTTGTAGTCCTTGCCGCAAAGCCGTTCGGCGTACCTGTTACCGTTTCAATGAACCCGATTATGATCGACGGTACGGGAATGTGCGGCGGCTGTCGTCTTACGCTTAATCAAGACGGCAAGAAGGTTACGAAATTTGCCTGTGTTGACGGCCCAGACTTTGACGGCTATGAGATCGATTTTGACGAGGCTATGTCAAGAGGCAGAATGTACGCAGATTTTGAACGTCACGCTTACGAAGAAACCTGCAATCTTTTCAAGAAAGCTTAACGGGGAGTGTTAATATGCCAGTATCACAGAAAAAACATGAAATGCCCACTCAGTCCCCTGAGATAAGAGCAAAAAATTTCAAAGAAGTCGCACTCGGATATTCCGAGGAGACGGCTGTCGCAGAAGCGCAGAGATGCCTTAATTGTAAAAACAGACCGTGTGTCAGCGGTTGTCCCGTAAACGTTCACATTCCCGATTTTATTTCTAAAATCAAAGAGGGAGATTTTGAGGGCGCATACCGTGAAATATCGCTTTCATCAACACTTCCTGCTGTTTGCGGCAGAGTTTGTCCGCAGGAAACGCAGTGTGAGAGCAAATGCACGCTCGGTATTAAATTTGAGCCTGTCGGAATAGGCAGACTTGAACGCTTTGTTGCCGATTGGCACAATGAAAATCAGACTGCCGCACCCGATGCTCCTCAATCAAACGGACACCGTGTTGCGATTGTCGGCTCAGGTCCTTCAGGTCTTACCTGTGCAGGCGACCTTGCAAAAAAAGGCTACAAGGTTACGATTTTCGAAGCATTGCACACCGCAGGCGGAGTTCTTGTATACGGTATTCCCGAGTTCAGACTTCCGAAGTCAATCGTTGCAAAAGAGGTCGATACTCTTAAAGCTCTCGGCGTAGATATTGAAACAAACGTCGTTATCGGTAAAACTCTCACGGTTGACGAGCTGTTCGATATGGGCTATGAAGCTGTTTTCATAGGCTCGGGCGCAGGACTTCCCAACTTTATGGGTATCCCCGGCGAATCGTTAAAGGGCGTTTACTCGGCAAATGAATTTTTAACAAGAAGCAACCTTATGAAAGCGTATAAGGACGACCCCGTTACCCCGATTATGAAGGGCGGAAAGGTCGCAATAATCGGCGGCGGCAACGTTGCAATGGATGCAGCAAGAACTGCTCTTCGTCTCGGTGCGGACAAGGTATATGTCGTTTACCGCCGTTCCATGGAAGAGCTTCCCGCAAGAAAAGAAGAGGTCGAGCACGCTATGGAGGAGGGAATTGATTTCCGTCTTCTCAACAATCCTGTTGAAATTCTCGGCTATAACAATCCCGACAATCCGAGAGATGAGAAAAACGGCTTTGTTACGGGTATGAAATGTATAAAAATGGAATTGGGAGAGCCTGACGCAAGGGGCAGAAGGCGTCCTATTCCGATTGAGGGCAGTGAATTTACCCTTGACGTTGATACGGTTGTCGTTTCAATCGGCACATCGCCCAATCCGCTTATCAAGAGCACCACAAAGGGACTTGAGGTCAACGAAAGAGGCGGAATTATCATAAACGAGGACGGTCTTACCACAAGGGACTGCGTTTACGCAGGCGGCGACGCTGTTACGGGTGCTGCTACCGTCATTTCGGCTATGGGTGCAGGAAAGCACGCAGCAAAGGCGATTGACGAATATCTCAGCAAATAAACATTAAGGCTCGATGCCTTACATTGAAGAGGTGGCTTATGGAAAAGGAATTTGATTTCAGCGTTGTTGACGAAATTCTCTCACGGCACGAGAAAGCGGAGCTGTCAACAATATCTATTCTTCAGGATATTCAGGATTATTATCACTATTTACCAAAGGAAGTTTTCCCCTATGTTGCAAAGGCAATCGGTGTGGGCGAGGCAAGGCTTTACGGAGTGGCTACCTTCTATGAAAACTTCTCGCTTGAACCAAAGGGAAAATATGTTATCCGCTGCTGTGACGGTACGGCTTGCCATGTAAGAGGCTCGCTTCCGATACTTGATCAGCTTCGCAAGACTCTTGATTTGAGTGAAGAAAAAAAGACTACCGACGATTTGAATTTCACGGTCGAAACGGTTTCTTGTCTCGGTGCTTGCGGTCTTGCACCGGTTATCACGGTAAACGGCGTTGTTCATCCTGCCATGACGCCCGAAAAAGCATTGGACTTGCTTGATGAGCTTAAAGCAGAGCTTGAAAAGGAGGCTGAAGAATAATGGACAAACTTAATTCGAGAGCCGACCTTATTGCTCTGCGTGAGGAATGTGTCAAAGCATTTGAGGCAGAGGAAACAAAAATTCTTGTCTGCGGAGGTACGGGCTGCGTTGCAGGCGGTTCGCTTGACATTTACGCAAGACTTAAAGAATTGCTTGAAGAAAGAGGCATACCCGTTGAAGTCGAATTGGCTCACGAGCCGCACGACGGAGTTGTCGGTATGAAAAAA
>ERZ779673.775-NODE-775-length-12984-cov-1.557816_pt1 | contig 12984 bp, 10 predicted proteins | sample MGYA00511956_ERZ779673 | MGnify/ENA primary metagenome ERZ779673 (study PRJEB29588, sample SAMEA2152065) | human gut metagenome | biome: human gut; feature: human-associated habitat; material: faeces | place: Denmark | collected 2008/2010 ... | reverse complement strand
GGTCGTGCCCTGAAGACGGCTTTTGAATATTGTATTGCCAACAGAAAAGACATAGACGGCGTAGTTACCGTGGACGGTGATAACCAGCACCGTCCGCAGGACATTAAAGCGTGCTGTGAGGCTATGGCAGAGCGTGGTGAAGTAATACTCGGATGCCGTGATTTTTCGGGAAGCAATGTTCCGCCCAAGAGTAAAATAGGTAATAATATAACACGTTTTGTTTTCAGATTTGCATGCGGGATCAGAATAAGTGACACGCAGACGGGACTAAGGGCAATTCCGGCACAATATCTTCGGTTTATGGCGGATATTAAAGGTGAGCGCTTTGAATATGAAACGCAGGTGCTGCTTGAGATGAATAAGAGCGGAGTGCCTTTTAGCGAGGTAACCATAGAAACTGTATATATCGAAGATAATGCAACGACGCATTTTCATCCGATAAGGGACTCATTTAAAATATATATGGTTATCCTGAAGTTTGTATTCAGTTCGATAATGTCATTTGTGATAGATTATGTGCTGTTTCTTGCATTGGAACTGATAATAGGCGACCGGCTTGAACACTGGCTCAAAATCCTTATAGCAACAGCCGGCGCGAGAATTGTGTCCTCCCTGTTCAATTATATGTTTAACAGAAAAGCAGTGTTTGAATCAGATGAGCCGGTAAGCCGGTCCATGCCTAAGTACTATGCACTGTGCATATGCCAGGCGGGAGTTTCATACGGACTTGTCAATCTGATTTCATATGTACTAAAGACCAGGGATGTATTGACATCACTGATTAAAATAGCAGTTGACATAATATTGTTTCTGCTCAGCTTCCAGATACAGAGACGATGGGTGTTCAAGGGAACAAAGAAGAACACCAGGGAGGAGAACTAATGGCTGAAGTCAAAAAATCAAAAAAAGTAACCAGGATAATCGGCCGTGTATTTACGGTTTTTATATCGACAATTGTAATGATATTTGCGGCACTTTATTCCGCAATGTGGGTATTCTGCCACGGTCCTTCAACGGCGGCGAGAGATCTTTTTGTGGGAACCGTTCTTGAAACGGGTGCTATGAAATTTCTTGCGGGATGGTATTTCAGCAAGGATGAAATACTTAAGATAACCGGTAATAATTCAATGGGACATCTTGATAATGATGTCGATACGTCGCTTATTAACATAAATGATAAGAAAAATAATGATAAGCCGGATGATAATAACAGTGAAACTGAGGAGTTCGATGAGAACGGTATCAGGATTGAGAATATAACGGGACGTTCATACATGGGCAAGGTCATGATTATTAAGGATCCTTCCAAACTGCGTGTGGCTACAATTTATCCTTGGTCTGACGACAATAAGAGCAAGTCCGGTGACACACTTGACACATTGGTGAACAATGCCGGAGCAATTGCCGGAATCAACGGCGGTGAATATTTTTCGGATGGAAACTGGGGCGGCAAACCAAAGGGACTTGTCGTATGCAACGGTGAGATTCAGTATAATATCCCACAGCCGGGAGATGTTATGGTAGGTTTCAACACGGATAACATCCTTGTAATAAAAGATATCGGAAATATGTCTTCAGAGCAGGTTGAGAGCCTTGTCAAAGAAAATAACATACGCGATGCGGTAAGTTTCAAGGACATAGATGACGGAGACACGAACCACTTTACCAAACTTATTATTAACGGAGAAGCGACACCGATTAACGGAAACGGAAGCGGTGCCAATCCGAGAACCGTAATAGGCCAGCGTAAAGACGGTGCGGTAATCCTTTTTGTAACAGACGGAAGAGGACATGAAGGCCACATAGGAGCGACGGCAGCCGACCTCATAAGTGTTATGCAGGAATACGGTGCGGTTAATGCAGCTAACCTTGATGGCGGAAGTTCTTCATCAATGTATTATAACGGACAGTATGAGATGACGAGCGTTACATTATATTATTCAACATCTTCATGGAAACTGCCGACAGCTTTTGTTGTTAAGTAGGAGGGCATATGACAGACAAGAAAGTCAAAATCAGGAAAAAAAGCAAATTCTGGCTGGGATACGGCATATATATGGGAGTTCTTCTTGTATTGGTCATGGTGCTCATAATATATGTGTGGAACACAATGAAGAAATATGAGAAGGCGCAGCCGGCATATGTGGTTGAAGACCTTATCAAGAACCTTGAATCAGGTGATGTATCATCCGTAAAGACGGATGGAGGCAGCAAATTTGAGCCGGAAGCAGGTCTTCCGGATACGTTTGCCGATGAGGTTAAGGGCAAGGAACTTACTTATAAAGTTAAATCGTCTTCAACATATAAGATGGTATACGAAATCATGGATGATAAGAAAGAAGTATGTGAAGCAGTTATAACGGCTGACAATGAGCGTAAAATAATGGGCATACTTTCCATTTCCGACTGGAAAGTGGCATCGGTGAGCGCAGAAGCTGCCTCGGGTGCTGTTAATGTAAAAATAACAGTTCCGTCAATTTACAAAGTAACGGTAAACGGAATCGAACTCGGAAGTGATGAGCAGGTGGGTGAGCCTGTTGACATGGAAGGCATGAAATATGTAGCGGAATATGTTGAAGTTCCAAAGACAGTCACTTATGAGGTTAAGGGGCTTGTCAGCAATCCGGATATCCGGGTTGCGGATGCGTCGGGAAATAACATTGATGTTTCCTCGTACACGGATTATTCGAATATTAATGTAGGATATGTTACGACACAGATTCCTGCCGAATTATCGGATTATGCGGTTACGGCAGCAAAGGCATACTCTAATTTCTTCTCGCGCGACCTTGCAGGATGCGGAGAAAGTACTGCATGCCTTCAGATATATTTTCCACAGGGATCATATTACATTGATCTTGCGGAACAGTACAGACAGGGTGATATGTGGATGTACAGCAGGCATAATACACCTGAATTTAACAATGTATCGGTAGAAGATTATACACCTTACAGTGATGTATGTTTTTCGTGCAGGGTTATTTTTGACAAGTCAATGTATCTTACGGCTACCGGGGATACAAGGACGGAACATAATGACCAGACGTATTATTTTGTTAATGTTGACGGTAAATGGCTTATAGCGGACATTAAATCTAACGTAGAAGATTAATGACATAATATCAGGAGGGTTAATATGAGTTACGAAAAAGCACTTTCAGTAATGCAGGAGGTCAGAAAAGCGGTAAAAGGCAAGGATGAGATCATAGAGAAGGTTATGATGGCTGTTCTTGCGAAGGGACATATACTTATGGAAGATATACCGGGTGTGGGCAAGACAACGCTTGCGCTTGCATTCTCTAAGTCCATGGCACTTAAACAGAACAGAATGCAGTTTACGACAGATGTACTTCCGTCCGATGTAATAGGATTTTCAATGTATAACGCCAAAACCCAGGAATTTGAATTTAAGGAAGGGGCTGTAATGTGTAATCTGTTTCTCGCGGATGAGATTAACAGAACGTCATCAAAGACACAGTCCGCACTCCTTGAGGCAATGGAAGAGGGTCAGGTTACTGTTGACGGTGTTACGAGGATACTTCCGAAACCGTTTACTGTAATAGCAACACAGAACCCGGTCGGTTCGGCCGGAACACAGATGCTGCCGGAATCCCAGCTTGACCGTTTTATGATCAAACTGTCAATGGGATATCCGGATCCGGCAAGTGAAATTGCGATTCTTAAGGACAGACAGGGAGCCAACCCGCTTAATGATGTAAAGCAGGTGGTGGATGGCAAAGACATAGTCAGGATGCAGGAGGAAACAGATAATCTGCATATGGATGATGCAATCATAGAGTATATAACCATGCTGAGTTTTGCGACAAGGCAGAATCCGCTTATAGAGCTTGGCGTGAGCCCGAGAGGATCGATAGCCCTTGCCGGAATGTCCAAAGCCAAGGCTTATATATCGGGAAGGACATACGTTACGCCGGAGGATGTGCAGAGCATATTTAAGGATGTAGCCGGACACAGGATAATACTGAATCCGAGAGCTAAAATCTCCTCGGTGACGATTGATGAAGTAATTAACAATATTTTCCGTACGGTACCGGTTCCGAGAGCCATGAGGTAGTAATACATGTTTCTGCATATTTTGATTTATCTGATATTATCAGCGGCGGTATATGCCGGAAATGTATTTATTGATACATATATTGCTTTTATAATTGACGCAGTGTTTATTGTCACATCTGTTGTATCACTTATTACAGTTGTTGTGCTCCGGTGCGGAATAAATGCTGTATTCACGCAGGACAATGCGGTGGCATACCGTGGTGAAAAGTGCGCAATAGGAATAGAAATAACCAATAACTCTCCGTTGGTGCTTACCTCATGTAAGGTTAAACTGACAGTTACAGGCATAAATAAAGGAAAGAAACGCAGTAAATCAGTAAAACACAGAATTACAGCCATGTGCCCGCCGAGACAATCTGTAGTGAGGCAGTTTGAAATCAAATGTCCACACTGTGAGATTCTCGGTGTCAGCATGGCCGGAGTTTATGTATATGATTTCCTGCGTATTTTTCGTGTCAGAAAGAAATTAAAACAGAATTTAACTGTTGTGGTGCTTCCGAAAATTCCGGAAAGCCATATGCTTGACAAAGTATCGGCGTCAGTGGGAGAGGGCGAGGATGCATTGTATTCAACCGTAAAAGCGGGCAATGACCCCACGGAAATATTCGCAATCCGTGAATACGCGGGAGGCGACAGGATACGCAATATCCATTGGAAATTAAGCTCCAAGAAATCGGAACTTATGGTGAAGGAATATGGCCTTGCACTGACTGATAATGATACCGTCATAATCGACATTTTTAAGACAGACCTGCCAAAACGTAAAAACAGGCGCGTGATGGACGAGATGTATGATATGCTTTACAGCCTTGTAAATGCACTTACAGCCAGAGGATTTGGCTTTAATGCCTGTTATATGAAGGATGGATTTAACAGTACCAGAATAGAGACGGATAATGACATTAACGGAATGTTTGCGCAGATTTATACGATCAGACCATATGATAATGAAAATTCATGTGCCGTTAATTATTATGCACACAATACTAATGACAGAAGGCGTATATTCTATGTGTCGCCGGTATACAGTGCGGAAGCGGTAAAAAATATGGCACTGCTGAGTGAAAACAGTATAGTGTACTATATGACGCCGCGCGATAAGGATGCAGAACGTATCCCTGTAAAATTTGTTATGCAGAGGGAGGGTGTTTATGAATCAGACAGATAATAAAATCAAATTTTTTATCTCTACATCAATACTGACGTTCATAGGACTTTTGAACCTTCTTATGGTACTTTTTCTGCAGTTTGACCGTTATGTGTCCATAGAGATGGCATCCGGAGTTATATTTGCCGCTGTAATCTCGCTTGTGATGTCGGCATTGTTCGTATTTATTAAACGTCAGTGGATTGCATGGGTCGGAATAATCGCTGCCGGCGGCATTGTATTCTGGATAGCCAGGGAAGCTGTTATGGGCGGAACGGCAGAGTTTATAAATGCTGTTATAAATGATATGGCGGGCTTTTTTGAAACAGAGATGTATTTTATAGATATGTCATTAAGGTTAATGAAAGAAGCCAATCCGGATCTTGCGATTAACATGGCACTATGCCTTATCGGGGCATTGTATGCATTCTGTTTCATACATAAACGGATGGCAGTCATACCTATGGTGATATCACTTGCCTTTACCGTGCTTGCGGCCATAATGGATAAGGCAAGTGTTGCGGGAATTGTCATCGGTATTGCATACAGTGTATCATTACTCATTATGATATTGGCATCATGGGGTAAGTCAAAGGATAAAATCCGGTATTTCTGGGTACAGACAGCATGTATTGTATGCACAGCGGCAATAATTGCCGTAACAATGATAATATTGGCTGTCAAACCGAAGGATGATTACGAGAAACCGCAATATTTTAATGATGTGTATTCACGCGGTGAAGAAATGTATAATCAGTTTCAGAACGGCGAGCTTACAATTAATAAAATCATAGATTTTGTGGGAGAACTTCTTCCGTGGGACGGAACAATCCCGGGAGCAGGAGTCGGAATAGCATCAGGAGGCAGCAGCGAGATAGGCGCCGGAGAACTGGGACATGTTGATAAACTGGAGTTTTCGGGTAAAGAAGTGCTTGAAGTAAATATGCCTGTTGTACAGGGAAAAATATATATCAGAGGATATATAGGTGCCGATTATAAGAAAGACAGGTGGGCTGAGCCTGACTGGGCTGAGGAAAAGAGTGAGGCACCGGGTATAGTGTCGGATCTTTCATACCGGACATTGAACCTGCTTGCGCGAAACGGACAAATTAAAGCATATGAAACAGGAATGAATATTGAATATACAGCAGGAGAGACCAGGTATGTATTTATTCCATCGCACCCGGCACAGGGTATGGGGTTTTCAATGACGGCAACAGAGGGATACGGCATTGCAGAGTATCCTTTTAGTACGACCTTTATCCATATAGATGAAGAGACATATGCCGGACTTGACGCCGGAATCAGTTCGTCGGATGTGCAGGCGGATTCCGATTATGAACCGATAAAAGAATTCGAAGAAAGCTATCGTGACATGGTTTATGACAGGTATCTTGACGTTAATACCACGCAGGCAATGAAAGATAAATTCAGCAAAGACTGGGGCGGGTACAACATTGAAAGTTCCGCCGGCAGATATACTCTTGCATGCGCGGTAAGAAAATATCTGGCAGATAACTGCACATACACCATCAGCCCGGGAGCATTGCCTGATGGTGAAGATTTTGTGGAATATTTCATAGATAAGACGCACCAGGGATATTGTACGTATTTTGCAACGGCGGCGGTTATGATGTTGAGAAGTGCCGGAGTTCCCGCAAGATATGTTGAAGGATATTCATTTGACACATCTGCCGGACATGATGCGGACGGAAGTACATCATACACGGAATATAAAGTAAATAACGGAGAACAGTTCTTTGCAGATAAAGACAATGTCAGGATATCCGTGGCTGATTCAGCTGCGCATGCGTGGGTGCAGTATTATGTTGACGGGATAGGATGGTTGGATCTTGATGTGACACCGGGAAATTATAATGTGCCGGCAAACGTGTCTGGGGAAACCAAACCTGAAAATACGACACCGGCCGAAACTACCGCAGATCAGAAAGAGACACAGACCACGGCAGGAGAGACTACCGCGCCTGCTGAAAGAAATACAAAACCGTCTGAAGAAAACAGAACTTATAATAATGACAGCAGCATGGGTGGTAAGAAATTCAAACTTTCCAAAACAGCCGAAAGAGTGATAATTCTTGTTGCATTAGCAGCGGTCATATCGGCATTGGTAATATTTATCAGTGTAATACATAATAAAAAGGTGGTAATAATCAGAGATAGAATGTATAATGGCACTGATGAATCGCTTTACCCTCAGAGTGTTATGACGATTTACAGAGAATATACCAATATCTTAAAACACTTTGGACTTAAATGTGCCGACACAATGCCGCAGACGGAATTTGCCCGCATTGTTGCCAAGGAATGTCCTTTTGTGGCAGCATCAGAGGCAGAACGGATGGCGGAATTATATGATAAAGTCACATACTCAAATGAGAATATAACGGCGGATGACAGAAATCAGGCCGTGCATGTGATTGCATCAATAAGAAAGCGCATGAAAGGCAATATGGGATTTATTAAACGGTTCTTATACAGGCATTTATAAATATGGAGGAACATTAAGATGAAGAAAATAATAATGGCTGCCGTTATATGCATCAGCGCGGCATTAACATTGCCATTTATGGTAAACAAAGCATCCGCTAAGGATGCTGACGGAGATGTGGTTATAGTAATTGATCCGGGTCATGGACAGGACGATCCGGGTTCGATTGCAACCACTACGGGAACCTATGAGAAGGACTGTAACCTTGCGATTGCGAAGGCGATGCGTGAAGAGTTATGTAAATACGACGGAGTGAAAGTATATCTTACGCGTACATCGGATGAATGGATGACCAATACCGGAAGAGCTATGATTGCATCCGCATTGAAGGCTGATTTTCTTATCAGTATTCACAATAACAGTGGTTCGGCAACGAATTCGGGATGCATTGCATATCGTTCGCTTAATTCTTATTACAGTGAAGCTACCAATGATATGTGCAGCCTTATAACAGAGAATCTCTCATCACTCGGGCTTAAGAACGGAGGCGTGCAGACGCGTACATCAACAGGTTTTGATTATGAGGACTATTATACACTTATTGCGGAAGGCGTCCGTGCAGGTATTCCATCGATAATAGTTGAACATTGTTTTTTGAGCAACCCGACAGACGAAGCTATGCTTTGTAATACCGACGGTTCGGTTAATGAAGAAATGGCAGCTAAAATGGGACAGGCCGATGCTAAGGCAGTGGTAACATATTACAATTTGAAACCAAGAACCGCTGAAGCAGACAGCAATACATCCGTTACGCTTCAGAAAGGATATGGCCTTACCCTTTCTGTTCCTTCAGGAGATACCAATGGAATTTCATGGTACTCAATTGATAAAAATGTGGCATCCGTTGATGAAAACGGTGTTGCGGTAATGACCGGATCAGGAACCACCAACCTTGTATACAAACTTTCTGATGGAACAAGCGGATATTGTACTGTAGTTGTTCCGGCTGAAGAACCGGTTGCCCTTACCGGAGGAATAGATCCTACATTTTATTCAACACCGCAGGAACTTGCAGGATTTAAATCATCGGATGTAATTGCATTTGTTTCATACAGCGACGGAAGTTCGGTCAAGGTTAAGCCGGACAGTGTGGGAAAAGTTGACAGTACGGTTGTCGGAATACAGGATGTTGAAGTCAAATATCAGGATATGACAGGTTCGTTAAGAATATGCATGAGTGAGGGATATACCCCGGAAGTGACGACACCGGCGCCAACCGAGGAAGCAACGACAGTTTTTGAGACAAAAGCCTCATCAGATACACAGGCGGAGACGGATGTTAAATCCGATACCTCGTCAAAAAGCACGGATTATAAAAAAATTATCAAATACATTGCAGTGCTTCTCGTAGTGGTAGGGATAGGTATAGTGTTTTTCATTATAGAAAACACCAGACGTAACCGCAGAAGACGCAGACACAGAGGCAGAAGAAGGAGATACTAAATTGAAACTTTGGAACAAAATATTCATTGGAGTGGCAATATCCGTTGCGGCACTGGCTGCATCGGTGACCGGAGCACAGGCAAAGGACGGAGCCGGGAACATAGTTATCATAGTTGACCCAGGACACGGCGGTAATGACGGCGGAGCCGCATCGTCGTATGATAATGAGGCAACACTGAACTGGAATATAGCAACAGCTTTAAAGGCGGAACTTCAGACATATAACGGGGTCAGGGTATACCTTACCAGAGGCTCGGCTGAATGGAATTCCAACGCAGCAAGAGGACGTATGGGACAGCAGCTTTGCGCCGATCTGTTCGTGTCTGTTCATAATAACAGCGGAAGCAATGCATCTGCCAATGGCGTACAGGTATACGGAACGGTCAATTCCGCATACAAAGACTCGATCAAAAATCTGTGTACAAGTGTTGCATCGCATGTGAGTGCGTTGGGACTTGCCAACGGAGGATACCAGACAAGGACATCGACCAAGGATTCATCACGTGATTACTATACCATGCTTGATGAAGCGGTTAAGTGCAATATTCCGGGAATAATTATAGAACACTGTTACTTAAGCAATCCGTCAGATGCTAATTTTATACACAGCGAAGATAACCAGAGAAGATGCGGAGCAGCGGATGCAACGGCAATCGCAGGATATTACGGACTTACCAAAAGAGGCGTGACGGCCGGAAGCAGCATCACTCTTGAACGTACTTACAGTGCCAATATGACAGGATGTACTGCGGGCAGTTATTCGTCATCTGACACATCCGTGGCATATGTAAGCAGCGATGGCGTTATCACGGCAGTAGGAGCCGGAGAAGCAGTCATAACCGGAAGTGCCGGAAGCGTTACAATCAAAGTGCCGGCAACGGGACTTAAGGCAATAGCAGCGGGAATTAATCCGACATTCTGCAATGCTTCAGCTGTCGCTTCATATAATCAGAGCACAGTCATGGTTAAAGCCATATATTCCGACGGAACCGCAACCCAGCTTTCCTCAGGATACACATTCGGAGGAATTAACAACAGTGGGAACGGGGCATATGATATTCCGGTATCGTATAACGGATTGTCATGTAATCTGAGAATATACGGAACAGGAGCAGCCGGAAGCTATTCACTCAATAATTATAAAGTGATCGGAACCAACAAAGACATATTGGTATATCCGGCAGTTTATAACGGAATTAATACAGGGATAAGACGAATACAACTCCGGTACAGACCGAAGCACCTGCGCCTGTTCCGGCACCGGTAGAAGAGACGACTGTTGAACAGACAGAAGAAGTGACCACAGCCGCAGAGACTGAGCCGGAAACAGAGACGGAAACCGAAGCAGAGACCGTGACAGAGGCAGAAACCGAAACAGAGACGGAATCAGCCGCCCGGACGGATGATGCAATAAAAAGCAAAACATTCCCGAAAGGTCTCCTTATTACTGCGGGCGCAATACTTCTTGCCGGTGTTATTGCAGCGACAGTTTTTGTTATAAGACGTAAAAGGAATAATATCAATGAATAAAATTCTTCTTGTTGAAGACGATGCCGATATAACAGCCAATTTACAGACATTCCTTGCTAAAGAGGGATTCGAAGTCGATTGTGCCGACGGTCAGAAGAAAGCATTTGAAATGCTTGATCACGGGACATACGATCTTGTCCTGCTGGATGTATCATTAGCCGACGGAAATGGTTTTGTAATATGTCACAGAATAAAATCAGAAAGTGATATACCGGTCATATTCCTGACGGCATCCGGCGATGAATACAGCGTCGTTGCCGGCTTTGATGCCGGTGCGGATGACTATGTGGCCAAACCGTTCAGACCGCGTGAACTGGTATCGCGTATGAGGAATGCGCTTAGGCGCAGGAACCGTACTCAGACAATAACATACAGCGGTATCACAGTTGATACTGTGAAAGGAATAGCACTCAAGGATGGCAAGGATTTGTATCTGTCGGCACTTGAATACAGACTTTTACTTATTTTTTTCAACAATATGGGTGCAGTGCTTTCAAGAAACAGGCTTCTTGAAGAAATCTGGGATATAGCGGGCGAATATGTGAATGACAATACACTGACAGTCTATATAAAGCGCCTGCGCGACAAAATAGAAGATGACCCGCAGAATCCGCAGATAATAAAGACTGTCCGCGGCATGGGATACAAGGCAGGAGAATGATATGGGTATTATGAAGAATCCCGAAATCAGAAAAAACATAATAATATGGGTTGTACTTGCAGCGCTTGCAACGGGAGCGGCATTCGCATTTAATCTAAAATGCGGAATTGCCGTTGCCGCGGCAGGCGTTTTGTATTCCGGAATGCATTTCATAACTACGAACTTAAGATACCGGAAAATTGCTGACCTTAGCATGGAAATAGACAGAATACTTTATGACTGCTCCGGATTTGACCTGGCCCGGTTCAACGAGGGAGAACTCGGAATCCTTTACAGCGAAATCTATAAGATGACCGTGCGCCTTAGGGAACAGGCAGACCATCTTGCGCAGGATAAAAAATATCTTGCGGATTCAATTGCGGATATATCACATCAGATACGTACACCGCTCACCTCCATAAATATAATAACCGAACTCCTTTCAGAGCCGGAACTGCCCGATGAGGACAGACTCCGTTATACCAAGGAGCTTTCCGGCCTGCTTGAGAGAATAGACTGGCTTATCAACACATTGCTTAAGATTTCGCGCCTGGATGCAGGATATGTTGTTTTTGACAAAAAGAAAGAAAAAATATCTGAAATCATTCATAAAGCGTGGGAGCCGGTTTCTGTGCTTATGGATATCAGAAATCAGAAATTCACAGTGGACGGCGATACTGATGCCGTACTGGAGTGTGATATGCCATGGATGAACGAAGCAGTCGGAAACATATATAAGAATTGCATGGAACATACGCCGGATGGAGGCGTTATCAATACCCATGTGGAAGAAAATGCGGTATACACTGCAATAATAATATCTGATACCGGAGGCGGCATCGCAGAAGAAGACCTTCCGAATATATTTAAACGCTTTTATAAAGGCCGCAATTCCACATCCCAGAGTTTCGGGATAGGACTTGCGCTTGCAAGAATGATCGTTACGGGGCATGGAGGAACTGTACGGGCTTACAATAACAGGGACGGCGGAGCTTCTTTTGAAATCAAATTCTACAAATCGACAATATAACATGAAAGTGACATTTTTGTAATAATTAAGTCACGGGGCAGTCATCCTGTGGTGATACAATGCCTATTGTAAACGAGTTACAGAACTATTTTTTTAAATATGGGCAAAAGGAGATAGCAGGATGGAAATATTAAAAGTTGAGAATTTATCCAAGGTATACGGTAAGGGCGACAATCAGGTAAAAGCTTTGGATAATGTATCGTTCGGAGTGGAAAAGGGGCAGTTTGTGGCAATAATCGGGCCGTCCGGTTCGGGAAAATCCACACTTCTTCATATTCTCGGCGGTGTAGATGTACCGACAAGCGGTAAAGTCTATATGGACGGGCAGGACGTGTATGCACAGAATGAAGAACAGCTGGCAGTATTCAGAAGAAGACAGGTAGGACTGATATATCAGTTCTATAATCTTATACCGGTTCTCGATGTTACGGAGAACATTACCCTTCCGGTGCTGCTTGACGGACGTAAAGTTAATAAAGAACGTCTGGAGGAACTTCTTGATATTCTTAAACTGAAAGGACGGGAGAAACACCTGCCAAACCAGCTTTCGGGCGGACAGCAGCAGAGAGTTTCAATCGGAAGGGCACTTATGAATTCGCCTGCGGTTG
>ERZ779673.773-NODE-773-length-13017-cov-3.848943_pt1 | contig 13017 bp, 10 predicted proteins | sample MGYA00511956_ERZ779673 | MGnify/ENA primary metagenome ERZ779673 (study PRJEB29588, sample SAMEA2152065) | human gut metagenome | biome: human gut; feature: human-associated habitat; material: faeces | place: Denmark | collected 2008/2010 ... | reverse complement strand
GCAGTTCATGAGCGGTACCGCCCGCGACTTCGACCTGGAAGTAAACCACCACGTAGACGAACGCTACGATGTGGAGAAATCAACCGTAGCGGCTTGCAAATACCTGAAGCAAGCCTATCGCAAGTTCGGCAACTGGGAAACCGTGGCAGCCTCCTACAATGCCGGTCAGGGAAGAATCAGCCAGCAACAGGAGAAACAATATACCGACAATGCTCTTGACCTCTATCTGGTAGAGGAAACTTCACGCTATGTATATCGCATCCTGGCAGCCAAACTTCTGCTCACCGACCCCAAACGCTTTGGATTCCGTCTGCGAGCCAGCGACTTGTATCCCCCCATTCCTTACCGTACAATCAAAGTTACCAACGATATTGACGACCTTGCCCGCTTTGCCAAAAGTCAAGGTATTAATTTCAGTCTGTTGAAGAGCATGAATCCGTGGTTAAGGGGAAGTTCTCTTCCCAACCACAGCGGAAAGGAATACCTCATTCGAATTCCCGATAAAGAAGAAATGTACTACAACCCAAGAGTTATCTATCCACATAACCCAGCCTGGGTGGTTGAATAAAACACATAGCAATCATTTATTTATTAAATAATTAATCCATGAAAAAACAATTAGTGTTAGGAATCTTAGGTGCTTGTGTGCTCTCGGCCAGCGCACAGACGTTCAAAGAATGGCAGGACCCCGAGGTCAATGCCATCAACCGGGCACCGATGCACGCAAACTTCTTTGCGTATGAAAATGCAGAAATGGCCACCAAGGCCGTCAAGGAAGACTCCAAGAACTTCATGAGCCTGAACGGCACTTGGAAGTTCTTCTGGGTACGGAACGCAGATGCCCGCCCCACGGACTTCTGGAAAGTCGGCTTCAACGACAAGGGATGGGATAACCTGCAAGTACCGGGTGTATGGGAGACGCAGGGATATGGCGATCCTATCTACGTCAATGTAGGTTATGGATGGCGTGGCCGCTTCGCAAACAATCCTCCCTACGTACCGACCGAGCAAAACCATGTAGGCTCTTACCGCCGGGAGATTATGGTGCCGGCCGACTGGAGCGGCAAAGACATCATCGCTCACTTCGGAGCTGTCAGCTCCAACATGTACCTGTGGGTGAACGGCAAGTTTGTGGGCTACAGCGAAGACAGCAAACTGGAAGCAGAATTTAACCTGACCCCGTACCTGAAACCGGGACAGAAGAACCTGATTGCCTTCCAGGTGTTCCGCTGGTGCGACGGCTCGTATTTGGAAGACCAAGACTTCTTCCGCTACACTGGCGTGGCACGCGACTGCTACCTCTATACCCGCAACAAGAAACGCATCGACGACATCCGTGTCACTCCCGACTTGGATAGCGAATACAAGAACGGTTCACTGGCCATCACCCTGAACCTGAAAGGAAACGGCAATGTCAGCCTGGAACTGCTGGATGCAAAGAACCAGACCGTGGCTTCTACCGAAGTGAAAGGCTCCGGCAAGGTAGCCGCCACCCTGCAAGTAGAAAACCCGCAGAAGTGGAGTGCGGAAACACCCTACCTGTACACCTTGCGTGCAACCCTGAAAGACGGCAGCAAGACCAGTGAGGTGGTACCGGTGAAAGTCGGTTTCCGTAAAATTGAACTCAAGAACGCACAGATTCTGGTCAACGGCCAGCCGGTACTCTTCAAAGGAGCCGACCGCCACGAAATGGACCCCGACGGCGGATACGTGGTTTCACGGGCCCGCATGATTCAGGACATCCAGATTATGAAGCAGCTCAACATCAACGCGGTGAGAACCTGCCACTATCCGGACGACAATTTCTGGTATGACCTCTGCGACAAATACGGTATTTATGTCGTAGCCGAAGCTAACATCGAATCCCACGGAATGGGTTACGGCGAAGAGACACTGGCCAAAGAACCCAGCTACAAGAAAGCCCACCTGGAACGCAACCAGCGCAACGTGCAGCGTGGCTTCAACCACCCGAGCATCATCTTCTGGTCACTGGGTAACGAAGCCGGCTACGGTCCGAACTTCGAAGCCGCTTACGACTGGGTCAAGGCTGAAGACCCAAGCCGTGCCGTACAGTACGAACAGGCCCGCATCGACGGAAAGACAGATATCTACTGCCCGATGTATGCCGACTACAAATGGTGCGAAGAATACAGCAAGAACGACAAATACCAGAAACCGCTGATTCAGTGTGAATATGCACATGCCATGGGTAACTCCGAAGGCGGCTTCAAGGAATACTGGGATTTGATTCGCAAGTATCCGAAATATCAGGGAGGATTCATCTGGGACTTCGTCGACCAGTCTATCCGCTGGACCGGCAAGAACGGTAAGATGATTTATGCCTATGCCGGCGACTTCAACCGTATGGACGATTCCGGCGACAAGAACTTCTGCGACAACGGCCTCATCAGCCCCGACCGCAAACCGAACCCGCACGCCTACGAAGTACAGTACTTCTACCAGAACATCTGGACCACTGCGGGTGATCTGTCCAAGGGAGAAATCAAGGTGTACAACGAGAACTTCTTCCGCGACCTGTCGGCCTACGCACTGGAATGGGAAGTGCTGAAAGATGGAAAAGCCATCCGTAGCGGACGTGTGGACAACCTGAACGTGGCTCCTCACCAGACTGCCACCGTGAAACTTGACCTGGGCAAAACTTGCCAGTGCGGCGAATGGCTGCTCAATGTAAAATACATCCAGAAGAACCGCGAAGGCTTGCTTCCGGCAGGCTCCGTAGTGGCCAAAGACCAGCTGGTACTCAATCCGTACAAAGCTCCGGCCATGGACCTGAAGAACGTAACAGCTACCAACCAGCAGGTGGTTGAACCGCAAATCAACCCGAACTATCCGGACTACATCGCCGTGGAAGGCGACGGATTCTACATGGAATTCAGCAAACGCAACGGATATCTGGACAAATATGATGTAAATGGAGTAAGCATGCTCAAAGAAGGGGAAGCCCTGACACCGAACTTCTGGCGTGCTCCGACCGACAACGACTTCGGTGCCGGCCTGCAAAACAAGTATGCGGCTTGGAAGAACCCGGGCATCAAGCTCACCGACTTCAACTACAAGGTAGAAAACGGACTGGCAGTGGTAAATTCCACTTACGACCTCACAGAGGTATCGGCCAAACTGTATCTCACCTACCAGATTAACAACGAAGGTGCCGTGAAGGTTACTCAGAAAATGGTGGCCGACAAGAACGCCAAAGTATCGCCGATGTTCCGCTTCGGTATGCAGATGGTCATGCCGAAATCCTTTGAAAAGATTTCCTACTATGGCCGCGGCCCGATAGAAAACTACATCGACCGTAACCACTGCACCGACTTGGGCATCTACAACCAGAACGTAAGCGACCAGTTCTATCCGTACATCCGTCCGCAGGAAACCGGAACCAAGACCAATATCCGCTGGTGGAGACAGTTGAACATGGCTGGCAACGGACTGATGTTCGTGGCTGAAGCACCGTTCTCCGCTTCTGCCCTCCACTACACCATCGCTTCTTTGGACGACGGCACGGAAAAGAAACAGAGCCACTCCTTCGAAGTAGAAGAAGCCGACCTGACCAACCTGCTGATTGACAAGGCACAGATGGGTCTGGGTTGTGTCAACAGCTGGGGTGCCCTGCCGGAAGCCCAATACATGCTGCCTTACGGAGACTATGAATTTACTTTCATCATGACTCCGGTGAAAGGCTACATTGCATGCGAATAAAATAAAAGCATACATACGAATAACTGCAACGCCTCGGCCTCCACAAGCCGGGGCGTTCGTTTTATCTGCCAACTGCTCCCTCACAACAGTTTCCTTATTCCAAACATAAAAACGCCCAAAAGATAAAGGAAGAACCTCTTGTCACTGTTTATTTCTTCCTACGCGGAAACATACGTCTACGTGTCGGAAGCCATATATCTCCGCAAAGGGAAACCTACGTTTTGCACAAGGAAACCCTAAAAAATAGACAACCGTTTGCAACAAAGGTCTTCATCGTTTCTACAAATCTCAATATCACCCATTTAAACCATGGCAGACTTGTTTTACCTCAATCAAATTTTACATCCGACTCTAAACCTAATAAATGACCATATACACTTATTTTTTTACCAAGTAAGCTTAATTTATATAGGAAAACGGTTCTCTGCCATTGTTAAGGATTCTGAAAAATTTTATATTTGCATAAGAAAAGGCATGTTATAATCTATATCATAAAGAATTTATTCTATGTAAAATATATCGATATATGAAAAAGAATATCAAACATTTCTATAACCACCCTGCGTATATTTTATGTGGTCTGCTGCTATACATGTTTATCTCATGCACACCCAAACAGAACACCTACCACACACAGCGGAATGCAATAGACACCTTCCTTATCAATCGCTACGATTCCATTTATACATATCCAACACTCATGGAACAACGCTTCCGTACAGCTCAAACAGGGTTAACGGATAGCACATCCTATTACAAGCTGGAATTATTCTCCAGCTACTGCCTTTTTCTCCAAGGTTATGCAGACAGTGCTTTATGGATGAACCGGCGAGTGGAAAATTATTGTCTGACACATCCTCATAGCAATGCGCTGGCTGCCCAATGCTGGAACCATCGCTTCGCTATCCTTCAGGCACTATCCCAAAGAGATTCGGCTATCGCCTGCCTGCATCACGCGTATGACGCCCTGATGTTATCGGACGACCGTTCAGAACTGGAAAACATCTGCATCAACCTGGCAGACCAATACAGACAAAAGGGAGAATTAGCCAATGCCTCCCGCTATTATCGACGCGCCTTATGGCTGGTTGATTCATTGGGATCAGAACGTATCCGGTTCAGTATTTATACAGGACTGGCACAAGTGTATGCCGACTTGCATAATTTCCGGCAAGCCCATCACTATTTTGACATGGCTGAACAAAATCCGGAACCACGCCTCAGCTACGAGAACTACATCTATTACAATTCAAAAGGAAACTGTTATTACTTTGAAGAGAAATACCCCGAAGCCTTGCAATGTTTCAAACATGCTTATGAAGTGTGTCGGCAATTTAACCAACCCTCGTATGATGCGCTGATTGAAGCCAACATTGGAGAAATCTATACACTCATGAACCGCAACGATTCTGCACACTATTATTTGAATAAATCCTATGCCTACTTTCAAAACGATTCCACTACCAGTGAAGAAGTCATGTTTTATCTTAATAGTCTGCAAGCCGCACTGGCATTAAACGAAAACCGACTGGACAGCGTGAACTACTATCTGTCCAAGCCATACGACGCCTTGAAAATAGGTCCGCTTTACATGTATCTGCACAATAAACGCTTTATGGAATATTATGCCCGAAAAGGTGATTTTGCTCACGCTTACCATTATCGGGCAGCCATGAACCAATATGATGATTCCATGCGTAACCTGCGTCATATCAACAACATCACAGAAATAGACTACCGCTACCGCCAGGATACCACCCTGTTAAAGCGCGATGTAATGATAGCCCACAACCGTGAACAGCTCTCTGCCCAACGCAACACACTGATACTCGTGTTGTCATTACTGGTTATCTCCATCTTGGGTGCAGCACTCATCATTGTGCATATCAACCGTAAAAACGAGCGTAAATTCAACCAGCAACTGGCACTTGTGTCAAGACTACGTATGGAGAACGTAAAGAACCGCATATCCCCACACTATGTGTTTAACGTACTCAACACCGTGATGCCGATTTTCAAACAATATCCCGACCTGTCTCATTTACTAAAGCTTTTTATCCAGGTACTACGCGGCAATCTGTTGGTCTTCGACCAAATCACTGTCACCTTACAGGATGAAATAGAACTGGTAAAGAACTATGTCGCCCTACGCCAGGAAACCACTCCCCACACGCCGACTACCAAATGGGAAATAAATCCTGCAGTCCCCATGCAAATGCTCATACCTTCAATGAGCATACAGATACCCGTAGAAAATGCACTCAAATACGCATTCGACGGTGAGCCCTCAGCAGATGCTTGCCTGCTGGTACAAATTGACGTAATCGAAAAAGGAATATTAATCCACATACGCGATAACGGCTGCGGATACGACCCCGGACACGGCGACCACTCAGAAAGAGGAACAGGCAATGGACTAAAAATGTTATTCCGCACAATAGAACTATTCAACGGGAAAAATACGGAAGCCATGGAGTTCCGTATCGAGAATCTTTCCAACCAAGGCCAAAAAGGCACACTGGTGAGCCTTTACGTCCCATTCAACTATCAATTCAAACTTTAAACAAATGACAACAAACATTACGACTATTATCGTTGACGATGAACCCAATTCCATCCGCAATTTGGCGGATGACCTGGCCGTTTATCCAGAAATAAATATTCTGGACACCCAGACTTCTCCACAAAAGGCCAAAAAGAGTATCATCCAATATCAACCCGATTTATTATTTCTCGACATTGAGTTTCCCACCACCAACGGCATCGATTTATTGCAGGAAATCAGACCTTATATGTATAACAATATGCATGTGGTATTCTATACCGCATTCGACAAATACATGATTGATGCATTGCGTGCCTCTGCCTTTGACTATCTGTTAAAGCCCTACCAATCGGAAGAACTGCTCCAGATTGTAGAACGCGTAAAGCATGAAAAAGGCAACAATCCGATTAATTTTGAACAGGCCATGCACCAGCTACTCAATAAAGATTGCAAATTCGCCGTGCAAACGGTCAACAATCTGCTGCTGCTCCGTGATTCCGAAATACTCTATTTCCAGTACTCCAACGAGAACCGTTGCTGGAACATGATACTCACAAACATGAAACAGCATCGCCTGCGACTAAGTACCAAAGCACGCGACATCCTAAATTTACATTCTTCCTTCATCCGCATCAACACAGATTGCATTCTTAACATTGACTATCTGTCTTCCATCGAAAACAGCACGCTGCGATGCATCCTATACGCTCCTTTCAATGATCTGGAATTAATTGCCAGCCGACGTCATTACAGCAAAATAAAAGAAGCCTTAAAATTGCTGTAAAATTATAACCAATTAAACTCCTTTCTCAACCGATTGAATGCCTCAATTACGCATTTAATCGGTTTCTTTATTTTTCACTATTTTACATTTATTTTCTGTTGTTTACTTTTGTGAATACAAATAAATTATTTCACCATTTAAATTATTAAATTATGAAAAAGCTCTTATTAATTGTATTCCTGTTCACATCTATGGGAGCCTATTCCCAAGTAGTTATAGATGAAAATATCCATGCAGATATACCGGATAAAAAAGAATACAAAGAAGAAAAAAAGAAGTCGGCTGAAGAAGGAGAAGAAGAAAAAATGCTATCAAACAAGCAGAGTTCACTAAATTTCGATTACCAGTTCCTGGATGGAGGATATGGACTGGGAATAGGACTTGCCTGGAAACACTTGTTACTAAACTATTCTCTCAAAAGCGGTGAAACCCAATCTCCTGTAACTGAAAATTCTGGATGGGACGTAGGCATTGGTGCCCATTATCGCTTTTGGTATAAGAATCTCCTCTTTCTTGATGCAGACTTAGGAGTAAGATACGCTCATTGGAAATTCAAGTACACTACAAAAGAACAAACTGGTGGACATACCACTCCCTCCGGCGTGTATATACCAGAATACGACTATGACAATCAATCTGAATCCAATGGGAATTTCGGACTTTTTATTTCTCCGAAAATCGGTGTAAATCTGTATAAAGGAGTTTCAATAGCCGCCGGATACCGTTGGGACTTCTCTAAATTTAAATTTGATAAGGATCATATTGGAGATTATTTCACATTAGGACTAATATTCGTTTGGGATTAATTACTTCAACTGCAAAATTATGAGAATTGTTACCGTAATTCTATTTTTTATGTGCACCCTATCTCAGGTGAATGCACAAGACATTATTGGTTACTTTGCAGGTCAGCCTGATTCATTCTCTGAATATGCTGTATATGTGGGAGAAAAGAAAAAACTGAATCTAGGCTTTTCATACATCCAGACCCGTGTCGTTTCTACAAAAGCTACAGAAAAAGGGAAAATAGTCACAACAGAACATAAGATTCTAAACAAAAAGAAAAAAATTTCCAAACTCATCAAGGCCATGGGAATGGGCGAAGGTATTCTTATGCCTACTACAATTGACGAAAAAGGAGGCTATTATTTAACCCACGATTTTCTGTTAGGATATGGGAAAAATATGGAACGAAAAGGCTATATCTTTTATGTCCCGTCTCAATTAAGCGTAGGTGACACCTTACAAAGTGGGAAACAAATACTTTCTTATCAACTAATGGGAAGAAAAAACAAAATACTTGTTACTTATTCCGATATGAAAGTCGTCAGTGAAGAGAACCTAAGCACTGCAGCTGGTGAATTCCCAGGCGTAAAAATTGAGGGAAAAGTCAATATAGATGACTTAAAGAATGACCGTAATTCAGAACAAGGTACCGTCACATACTGGATGGCTAAGGGAATTGGTGTAGTAAAATATCTTAATGATTTCGATAGCTCTTATACATTCGAACTGGAGTCATTTAAATAATTCACTCTAAATTACGGCACTATAAAATATTTTGTGTAAATGGAAAATACGGGATTCAAGTTTGAGTCTCGTATTTTTTATTTTATAGATTTGCAAAATGAAGAAGATTATGAAAGAAAAGAATCAAGTAGTGCCCGATGAGGTGTTAAGCAAGGAGTTCCTTAGCCAGTTCAAGACAGAAGCGGATGTGAGCAAGTTTCTGAAACAGTTGCATGCCCAGGTGCTTGAGAAGATACTTGAAGGCGAAATGGATGCCCATTTGGGGTATGAAAAGAACTCTGTGGCCGGTAATAACAGTGGTAATTCACGCAACGGCAGCTATCCGAAGAAAATCCAGACTGAACATGGAGAGTCTGTCATTTCTATTCCACGTGACCATAACGGCCAATTTGAGCCGATAGCAGTGCTCAAACATGAAAGCCGTGGACTTTCTATAGAAAAGCTTGTTATCTCCCTATATGCCAAAGGAATGAGTGTTTCTGATATAGAAGAAGAGATGCGTGAGATTTATGAAATAGAGCTCTCTACATCAGCCATTTCCATCATTACCAGCAAAGTCAATCAGGCGGCCCAGGAGGGGCAAAACCGCCCCCTTGATCCTGTTTACCTCATTGTCTGGATGGACGGCATCGTCTTCAAGGTACGGGATAACGGCAAGATTATAAACAAGACCGTTTATCTTTGTGTCGGTCTGAAACAGAACGGACTGAAGGAGGTTCTTGGCATGTGGGTCGGCAAATCGGAAAGTTCTTCTTTCTGGATGGGTGTCCTGACCGATTTAAAAGCCCGTGGAGTGCAGGATATACTGATTACCTGTACCGACAATCTGAATGGATTTACAGATACCATCCGTACCGTATTTCCCCAATCATCCACTCAAATCTGTGTGGTACATCAGATCAGAAACTCCTGTAAATATGTCGTTTATAAGGATAAGAAAGAGTTTACAGCAGATATGAAGAATATCTACAATGCACCCAACAAGGAAATTGCTGCTGCAGAACTTGACAACCTGGAAAAGAAATGGGGAGGAAAGTATCCATACGCTATACTTTCATGGAGGAACAATTGGGATGACCTAACTGTTTTCTTCCAGTTCCCGCTGGAAATCAGAAAAATAATCTATACCACGAATCTTATTGAGAACCTGAACAGGAAAATCAGAAAATACACAAAATCAAAGCTTTCGTTCCCTTCGGATGATACCGTAAAAAAGACCGTTTATCTTTCACTTATGGAGATTGAGAAGAAATGGACACAGCCGATTCACAACTGGGGCTTGATTATGAATCAATTTATGCTTATTTTTGAAAACAGAATCCAGATATAAGAAGAAACCTACAACTGAATCCTGTTTCCATTTACACAAAATTTTGGACAGTGTCTTTACTGAATATCCCTAATTAACAAAAATATATTAAGCCCTCTTGATTAGAGGGCTATTATCACAATAGTTGAATAAAAGAAGTGATGGCTTTTCTCACTAATTTAAATGAAGTCCAAAACTTCCATATGAAAAATTATAAGAGGCACGATAAGTATGAATTCTTTCTTTACTTATCCTTAATATCACATCGATTTTATAAGTATCAGATCCTGAAGTAGTTGGATAAGCAACTTTTTCATATTCATACTCAACAGCATTAAAAACAGATTGCAGCTTTTTCTCGTAAGAAGCCAATGAATCAGCATCAGTAATATCAGGTAACACATACCATCCACCATCTGGACTATTTTGTGCATAACCACTCATACCTAAAATATATTTAATATTCTCTGTCTGTAGTTTTATTGTAAAAGATCCTCCACACCCCATACTTTCATTACACCACCAGTTGTCACCTTCCCAAGCGTCCATTGATATTAATGATACATGAGGAAGAGGTGTCTTAAACTCTCCTTGAAAGAAATCAGAAGAAGCATAAAATTGCGCATCTGGATCTCCATACGAAAAATGAAGATCACCGTGGTTCTTGGATTTGAACTTATAATAAGCTTTATAGTAATAAGTTGTATTTATATCCAATCCACGCAGTTCTACAGCAAAATCTAAAGTTGTTGCCTCTACATGTCCTTCACAATGCTCCAAATCCAAGCTATTAGGATCTTGTGAATAAAGGATTCCCCATGTCCCTTGTTTAAACACATCATCGGAAGGACAAAATATCCGTCCTCGTACTACCGCTGAATTACAATAAATTTCCTTGGGAACACGATCGGTCTGCACTGTAATACCATAAGTTACATCTACTATCTTTTTTCGTTTCTTTTCTGCATATTGAGCAAAACAATATATCATAGAATCCGGATCTATCTCCCATTTTTCACGACATAAATCAAGTGAATCTATGATATCTTCTACATTTTCATAATAATAAAATGGAGAGAGTTTATCTAATGCTTTCTTCAAATATTTAATTTGTCCAGTTGTATATGTATCACCAGCATCTAATACCTTATCAAGTGCTTTCAACGCACGTTGTATTTCATCATCACGATTAATATATTCAATAACTGTAACCTGTCTATCATTAGATTTTGTAAACTCTCTCGTTTCATTAACCATTGAAAAACGAAAAGGGATACTATCAAGCAATTCCACCCCCTCATTTACAGTACGGCTCACAACAATTGTTGTATCACCATGATTATCAAAATACCACGTTGCATCATCGCAATACACAATCTCAGGCAAATGCGTTAATCTATTAGCCAAAATCGTACAATCGGACAAGCCATCTACTGAAATATATTGCAAATATTCATCATCAGACATATCATCGCCTGCTTGAGCTTGATAAGTCAAATAACCTTGATTACCAAGTATCACTCCAGCATCCCAATCACCCAAACCATTCGATAATTTCATTAATTTAGTAGTAGCCTCAGCTGGAATGTCAATACCATCTCCACCCGGCAAAATTTCTTCCTCATTTTGACAAGAAAACAAAATTAAGAAGAACAACAAATATCCACACATATTAAAAGAGTTCCTAATCACTTTCTTTAAAAAGAATGACTCAGTACTGTAATTCAAATACCCATTTTTCATATCAACTTCGATTTTTATAATAATTAACGTAAATTCGAAATAACACATATTTTGTTGATAGTTAGAAATATAGCAATAAAATCATTGAATTTGTAGTATTCAATTATAACATTTAAACGATTACCACTATGCTTCCAGAGTTCAAAATTACAGAGATTTATTGTATGGTGATGATTTTTGCAAAGAATTTGTACTCCAGCAAGAAAAATATATGATTGAAGACAAGAAACAAAAGTATCGTAACAATTCCAATCGTATGAATGATGCTAAGATTAACGTGAGTTCGAAATAAGATCAAAAAATAGAAAGTTATCCGTCATTGGCAAAGTTAACGTCAATGGCGGGCTTCTTTTCAAAAAAGCAGTATGCTGCAATAGCCGACAAAGAGTTGACTATAAAGTTATTGAATGAACGATGTCTGGAGTGTTCTATCTGTGCTATGTTCTTCAGCTCGTCATTGACCGTTTCAATCAAGGCCCTTTTTCTGAGCAGAATCTTGTCGGCTATACTCATCAGCGAGTTCTTCATATTGTTTTTAACTTTAGTGGCAAGTTGTATACCATTAATGAAGAGGTTTTCAAACAGAGCCTGACCGATATATCCCTTGTCTGCACATAGTTTTCCTTTAATGTTCTCCAGAAACTTACCTTGCTTCAAGGGTTCCCGGTCATCCACGTTTCCAGAAGTAAACATAAAATTGAGAATCTCACCTTTATCATTGATGATCAGGTGCAATTTGAATCCGAAGAACCATCCCATGGAACATTTTCCACGCTCGGCAAGTCCTTCAAATGTCTTATGAATAAGGATTCTTTGGTTACGACAGACACGTAAAGGAGTGGAGTCGACAAAACTGATGCCAGTACAGGTGCCCAGCAGTACTTTTTTGATGAAGATGGTCATGGGAAGTAATATCTCCTTTTCCAGTTCCACAAAACGGTTATAAGAAACCTGATGCGGAAAAGATGTTTCAAATGTTTGCAGACATATTCCTTGTAGTAATGTTTGAAACAGCGAAACCACCGGAGTGAAACAGAATTAGAATAACCATAATCTCAGTATCACTCATATGGTTAGGCTTGTTACGATGCTTGGTTTTCTTATCCTCAATCATATATTTTTCCTGTTGCAATGTAAATTCCTTGCAAAAATCATCGGCCATACAATAAATCTCTGTAACTTTAGATTTTGGAAACATAGTGGTAATCGTTTAAATATTATAATTGGATACTATAAATTTAATGATTTTATCGCTATGTCTCTAATATCAGCAAAATATATTTGTTCTTATATCGAATTCACGTTAGATTAGGGAATCAAGCAATATATCCCAAAGATAATGTTTAAAAACTATACCTCCAACGATAATCTGCTTTTACCTCCGTG
>ERZ779673.771-NODE-771-length-13053-cov-1.726650_pt1 | contig 13053 bp, 11 predicted proteins | sample MGYA00511956_ERZ779673 | MGnify/ENA primary metagenome ERZ779673 (study PRJEB29588, sample SAMEA2152065) | human gut metagenome | biome: human gut; feature: human-associated habitat; material: faeces | place: Denmark | collected 2008/2010 ... | reverse complement strand
TGCTGCTGACAGCCATTCTTGGACTGGTCATGTTTTATGGAGCCAGGATACTTCTGGGGCAGGCCAGGCAGCTGGCAATGAAACTGCCGGAATATTCATCGATGGCAGCCAAAATGGCGGAGGATTGCTGCGACAGAGTGGATGATGGACTGAATCTTGATGAAGGGACAAGTTACCGGATAGTAAGCGGACAAATCGATAATGCAAAAGGAATTGTGAATGATAAGCTGATTCCGGCTGTCATGAATGGTTCATGGAGTTTTATAAGTTCGTGCGCAGCTTTTTTGACTGCGTTTGCATTTATGATAATGGCTGCAGTGTTCATAAGCCGGGATATGCCAAAGATTAAAGTGCAATGTGATAACAGTATATTTGGCACGGAACTTAAATTTCTGGGCGGCCGGCTGAAGGATATTCTGACGACATATGTTAAGACTCAGCTGATTATCATGACACTTACGTGCATAATATGCTCTGCCGGGTTGTATTTTATGGGAAATCCGTATGCACTTTTACTTGGTGTGCTGATAGGCATAATAGATGCGCTTCCTGTCCTCGGCACTGGAACGGTATTCATTCCGTGGTGCATAATTCTGTTTGTTATGGGAAAATACTCATCAGCTGTGGCAATACTTGTAATATATCTTGTAGCATATTACACAAGAGAGCTTCTCGAACCGAAACTAATGGGTGCCGGATTCGGAGTGTCACCGGTGTTAATGCTTGTCTCATTGTATGCAGGGCTGATTCTCTTTGGGATAAGCGGAGTGATAACCGGCCCTGTAGCGGTAATTCTTATAAGGGAAATTTGGACACGCCTTATAAAAAAACTTGCCTGACAGGCGAAATACATTTATAATTAACTATGTATGCGATTAACAAGGAGACAGATATGGTATTCAGTTCAGCTGTTTTTTTATTTATATTTTTGCCGGTAGTGCTTTTTGTGCACACTGTAGTAAAGAACACGACTGCACGTAATATTTTTCTTATTGCGGCAAGCCTTGTGTTCTATGCTTTCGGTGAACCGTTTTATGTTCTTCTGATGATTGGAAGCGTGGCAATTAATTACCTGTTCGGACGGGTGCTTGCCGCGCATAAGAGCAGACCGGTGCTTGCCATGGCGGTTATAGTTAATATAGGAATGCTTTTTGTATTCAAATATGCGTCGTGGCTTATAGGGATTATTGATAATGTGCCGGGAATTTCCATCCCTGTGCCTCAGATAAGAATGCCGATAGGAATATCATTTTTTACATTTCAGGCGATGTCATATGTTATAGATGTATACAGAAACGACAAGGATGAACATGCATCTTTCGGAGATGTGTTATTGTACATATCTCTTTTTCCGCAGCTTATTGCGGGACCGATTGTCAAATATAATACAATCAGGACGCAGATTCATGACAGAAGCGTGAATGCATCGAAGATGGCATCGGGCATAAGATTATTTATAATAGGACTGTCCAAGAAAATGCTTATTTCCAATGTGATGGGCGCGGCGGCAGATAAGATTTTTGCAATGCAGCCACAGGCAATGGATATGCCGCTTTCATGGCTGGGGGCAATATGTTACACTTTACAGATTTATTTCGATTTTTCGGGATACAGTAATATGGCAGTCGGCCTTGGCAAGACTCTGGGATTTGATTTCCCGGAGAATTTCGATTATCCGTATTCTGCGCACGGTATCCGTGATTTCTGGAGAAGGTGGCATATGTCGCTTACCGGATGGTTCAGGGAATATCTGTATATTCCGCTCGGAGGCAACCGTAAAGGAAGGGCAAGACAGATTCTTAACACGATGATCGTATTTGCGGCAACCGGCATATGGCATGGTGCCAATCTTACGTTTATATTGTGGGGATTAATGCATGGAATCCTTATGTGCGTGGAGACTCTTATATTCAAACGCAGAAAGTTAAAGAGTCCGGCGGCATGGCTTTACACAATTATAATAGTAATAATCGGCTTTGTTATATTCCGTGCAGACAATGTCGGATATGCATTTGCGTATATCGGAAGAATGTTTTCCTTTGTGACAGAGGCGTCTGCTATGACAGTAACACTTTCGGTTCTTACACCGGTGTTTATAGCGACATTTACGGCCGCTGTTGTAATGATGTTTCCGGTTGTGCCGGCAATAAGGCGGCGCCTGGACGGCAGACCGTCATATGCAGCTGTTAACACGTTGTGTTATATAGCAATGTTCGGACTTTATTTTCTCTGTGTATTGACGCTTGCGGCAGATTCATACAATCCGTTCATTTATTTCAGGTTCTAGGCGGTGCATAATATGAAAAAACAAATTCTTAAAACAATATATGTTGTGACTTTTATGGCGGCTTTTGTTCTCTTCGGTGCAGTGAGTCTTTTCTATAAGAATGATACAATAGGCAACGAAGAAAAAGTTACGCCAGGCGGTGTCGGATATAAGGACATGGCCGGTAATTTTGATGATTATTTCAGCAAATCTTTCGGATTCAGGGACAAGCTTGTTAATATAAACAATAGTATCAAATACAATATCTTTAAGCAGTCGGGTGAAAAATCCGTAATTGCCGGAAGGGACGGATGGCTTTTCTATGAGAGCGCGCTTCACGATTATACCGGAGAGAATGTAATGACCGGTGAGGGGGCGGCAAAGGCCGCCGGCGTTATTAAGGAAATGTCGGATTATGCAAAAGAGTGCGGCACGAAACTCATTTTTGTGAGCGCACCCAATAAAATGGAGATTTACGGTGAATATATGCCTTATTACTGTCTTGAGGATAAATCAGACGGCAATTACGAACTCCTTATGGATGAGCTGTCACATACGGATGTTGATTATGTTGACCTTAAGGAGATTTTAAAGGAAGCCGGGGGCGAGTCATCCGTACAGTTATACCATAAAGAAGATTCACATTGGAATAATCTCGGTGCGGCGTATGCATATCGTGCAATTATGCAGAAAGCCGGGGTGGATTTTTTTGATTATACGTCTCTTGATTATACGATACAGGATAATTTCGACGGCGATTTATATTCAATGCTTTTTCCTGAAGGAAGCCACAAGGATGAGCAGGTAATGCTTGATATGGAGCAGGATTTCTATTTTACGTCCAATTACAGGAGTGATGACGACCTGGTTATAGAGACTGCCAACGACAATGCTTCAGGCAGTGTGCTTGTATACAGGGATTCTTTCGGAAATGCGCTTTATCAGTACTTTGCAGAGGATTTTAATACCGCAAAGTTTACGAGAGCCGTTCCGTATGATCTGACGGGAATCGGTGATTATGATGTTGTGGTTATTGAACTGGTGGAACGTAATCTTGCAAACCTTATTGACATGGAGCCTGTGATGCCCCGGTAGGTACTTGAAATCTGGCGGTTTTTGTGTATAATCAAAGAAGAATTAATAATATCATAATAGGAGAATTTGCCGATATGAAGAAGAAAATTATTGCAATATGCTTGTGCATATGCTTGACGATAGTATTTCTTGCCGGATGCGCCGGTAAGAAGAGCAATACAGAGCCATCGAAGGCGGCGGATGAGAACAGCGGTTTCTCATATACCGTTAATGGCGTAAGACTGGTTCCGGGAGAAGATTTTGCAGACGCTTATAAAGAACTCGGGGAACCGGATAATTATACCGAAGCCGCCAGCTGTTATTTTGACGGTATGGATAAGGTGTACACATATACAGGATATGAAGTCAGAACATACCCGGACGGTGATAAAGATATCATTCAGGATATCTGCCTCTCGTCGAAGGATTTTTCAACCGATAAGGGAATAACGGCAGGTTCATCATTGGATGATGTCACAGCTGCTTACGGTAATGATTATAAGCTTACCGGTAAGATGTATAAATATTATCAAAGTGATACCGGATATATTTACTTTTTTATAATGAATGATGTGGTTAAGTATTTTGGATATGCAATTGATGCATCGAACTAATCTTTTATACAGGACAGGAGAAAATACATGACAACAATTAAGAAAATACAGGTGGCGGTTCTTGCAGCGGTTCTTGTGGGAAGCATGCTTGTGGGGTGTGGGAAACGCACGGATAACAGCAGGGCAACTACAGCCGGTAACACAGCCGGAGACATAACCGTAAGCAGGGAGACGGAGACAGAGGCACCGACCAATGCCCCGACAGAGGCGCCGACCCAAGCCCCGACAGAGCCGCCGACACAGGCTCCGACAGAAGCCCCCACACAGGAATACATAGGTGCATGGACACTTCTTTCGGAGGAACCGCTTAATCCGACGCAGTCCGGATATCCGGAACTTGACAGTCTGGTCAATGACCTTATAGCAAGGATTACGACATCGGATATGAATAATTATCAGAAGGTATGGGCGTTGTACGAATACTTTATCGACAATATTACATACAGCCGCGGAATGGATGCCCATACAGGAGAGTATTCTTCTTCGGATAAGGCAACGACACCTAAGGAAGTGCTTTGGGCAACCGACCTTCTTAACTCGGGACAGGGCTGCTGTTATAATTATTCATCAGCATTTATGTATATAATGAGAGCACTCGGATACGACGCACATCTTGTATCGGGAAATGTGCCTAAATACGGAGGCGGAGTCACACCGCACTGCTGGCTTTATGTGAACCTTAGCGGTGGGAAATACACTTTTGATCCCGATCTCGATATGAATTTTTATACAAGAGATTTAAGAAATGGTGTAGAGAATCCGGCAAGGGACAGATATTTCTGTGTCCCAATCGATAATTTGAGTTATTTTTATGTGGCAGAAACATACCACACCAATTAGATATAAGGAGATTAATCATGGCAGATAAGAAATTAGTAGAAGCAATAACCCCTATGGAGGAAGATTTTGCACAATGGTATACAGATGTTGTTAAGAAAGCAGAGCTTATGGCTTATTCAAGCATTAAGGGATGCATGATTTTCAGACCGAACGGATATGCCATCTGGGAAAGTGTACAGAAAGAACTTGACAGAAGATTTAAAGAAACCGGCGTTGAGAATGTATATATGCCTATGTTCATTCCTGAGAGTCTTCTTCAGAAAGAGAAAGACCATGTGGAAGGTTTTGCCCCTGAAGTTGCATGGGTAACACAGGGAGGACTTGATCCGCTCCAGGAGAGAATGTGTGTAAGACCTACATCAGAGACTTTGTTCTGTGATTTCTATAAGGATATCATACAGTCATACAGAGATCTGCCTAAATGCTATAACCAGTGGTGTTCCGTAGTAAGATGGGAGAAAACGACACGTCCGTTTTTACGTTCAATGGAATTCCTCTGGCAGGAAGGCCATACGGTCCATGCCACAGCTGAGGATGCCGAGGCAAGAACAATACAGATGCTGAACGTATATGCGGATTTCTGTGAGAATGTTCTTGCAATTCCTATGATCAAGGGCCGTAAGACCGATAAGGAAAAATTCGCCGGTGCAGAAGCTACATATACGATAGAGGCACTTATGCATGACGGTAAGGCACTTCAGTCCGGTACAAGCCATAATTTCGGTGACGGATTTGCCAGGGCATTCGGAATCCAGTACACGGATAAGGATAATAAGCTCCAGTATGCACACCAGACATCATGGGGAATGTCAACACGTATCATAGGAGCTCTCATCATGGTTCACGGCGATAACAGCGGTCTTGTTCTTCCGCCGGCAATCGCTCCGACACAGGTAATGGTAATTCCTATTGCACAGCACAAGGAAGGCGTGCTTGGCAAGGCAGCACAGATTAAAGACACACTTACGGCAGCAGGCTTCAGAGCAAAGATTGATGACAGTGATAAGACACCGGGCTGGAAATTTGCCGAGCAGGAGATTAAAGGAATCCCGGCAAGAATCGAAATCGGACCGAAGGATCTTGAGGCAGGACAGGCAGTAATCGTCCGCAGGGATACAAGAGAAAAGACAATAGTTAAGATAGAAGAGATTGCGGACAAGCTTAAGGAAATCTTTGTCACAATGCAGTCTGATATGCTTGAGAAAGCCAGAAAACACAGAGATTCACACACATATGAAGCAACTAACTATGAAGAGTTTAAGGATATCATAGCCAATAAGCCGGGATTTGTTAAAGCTATGTGGTGCGGAGATCTCGCATGTGAGATGAAGATTAAGGAAGATACAACGGCAACAAGCCGATGCATGCCATTTGAGCAGGAACATATCAGCGATGTATGTGTATGCTGCGGTAAACCGGCTAAGAAACTGGTATACTGGGGTAAAGCATATTAATCTGCAGGATTGGTGTATATATGATAATTAATTTGCCTGAAGATGTACGGCATATAATTAATAAATTAGCAGATGAAGGGTATGAAGCATACGCTGTCGGCGGCTGTGTCCGCGACAGCGTTATTGGTCGTGTACCGGATGACTGGGACATTACAACATCGGCAAGGCCGGAAGATGTTAAGCGCATATTCAGGCGTACCGTTGATACAGGAATTGAGCACGGAACCGTGACGGTAATGATCGGCAGGGAAGGATATGAGGTTACGACCTTCAGAATAGATGGCGAGTATAAGGACAGCAGACATCCTGAGAACGTTGAGTTTACCGCGTCGCTTAAGGAAGATTTAAAGAGGCGTGATTTTACGATCAACGCCATGGCATACAATGAACAGGAAGGCATTGTTGACCTTTTTGGCGGAATGGATGACATCCGGTCAGGAATAATACGCTGCGTAGGTAATCCGGCAGACAGATTTGCCGAAGATGCACTGAGAATGTTAAGAGCAGTCAGATTCAGTGCGCAGCTGGGATATGACATAGATAAAGATACGGCAGCTGCAATAGAGGACCTGGCAGGAACGATAGCGGCCGTCAGCAAAGAAAGAATCCATACGGAAATAGGTAAGACAATTATGTCATCACATCCTGAATACATAGAAAAAGCATGCCGGCTTGGCATTACACCGGTTGTTTTTGGTGAATTTGACAGGATAGATGACAAAGAGTTATCATATAAACTCATAAAGAAAATGCCGATGCAGATAGCATTCCGGTATGCAGCTTTGCTTTTTGCGGCGGGCGAACAGGGAACGCGCAGGATGCTGCGTGAGCTCAAGCTTGACAATGCGACTGTAGACCTTGCGGTTATACTGGTAAAATATCATGGAATACAATTGACGGAAGACGAATATATTATCAGATGCACTGCTTCCAAAACAGGAGCGGACAGGCTTCATGATATCCTGAAATTTGAGAAGCTGTTTTACGAAACGGCAGGAGATACGGTATCGGCACATATGGCGGCCGAAGAGGACAGAATTCTCAGCCTGATTGAAGCCAGAAAAGAATGTCTTTCAATTCATGAACTTGCAATTAACGGTTCAGACCTTATATCAATGGGGATGCAGCCGGGCAGACAGCTTGGCATTATGCTTGGTCAATGCCTGGAACATGTTCTGGCGGCTCCGGAAGATAATACATATGATACTTTAAAGGAACTTGTTCATAAGTTGATGTGAATTTATATTTTTATCTCATATTTACAGTATCTGACTCATAGAATTAGATAGTTTAGAATCTGTGAGGTTGGTATTTATGGCGGATAAGGGTTTGGGTATTGTTGATAAATATAATCTGGAAGTCGTACAGGTAAGCCGCGGAAGGGGTGCGCAGGTGCTGCATACCGCCGATGGTCTGTACATACTTAAGGAATATAAGGGGCGGGGAAGTTATATTAATGATGAAGCGGTGATGTTAGATGCGCTAAATGCATCCGGACAGCTCTGTGTGGACGCTTATATTTCCGATTCGGAGGGCGTATACATAAATACATCATCGGACGGACAAAGATATGTTGTTAAGAAATGGTATGAATGTCGCGACTGTGATATCCGAAATTACGGAGACGTCACGACCGCAGTCAGGGCACTTGCATATATGCATAAAGTGCTCATGAAAGACATACCGGAAGGCTTTAAACGTGAGTCGGCAGATACTGGTAATGATATGAGAAGGCATAATGCCGAAATCAAAAGGGTCGGCAAATATGTTGCAGGACGGAATAACCGCAATGAATTTGAGATGCTTGCAGGAACATGGTGTGATGCATTCTATGAAGAAGGACTGAGGGCGATAGAGAAGTGTGATGCCGTAAATAACGGATTTGGGGCAGCACGCGGAGTATGCCATGGTACATATAATTATCATAATGTATGTTACGGCCATAAGCTGCCGGTGATAATTAATTTTGAGCGGATGACACGGGGATTCGTAGTCAGCGATTTATATTGCATTATGCGCAAATTATTGGAAAAATATGACTGGGATATTAAACTTGCCTACCGTTTTATTACGGAATATGATAAAATAAGAACGTTAAATGATGATGATTTAAGATTGCTGGAGATTATGTTTATATTTCCGGAGAAATTCTGGAAACTGATTAATTCATATAATAATTCACGCAAGACATGGCTTCCGGCCAGAAATACGGAGAAACTTAAGAAAGTAATTGCGCAGAATAATAAGAGACTCGATTTTATAAATACATTGCATTGATATAACGGAGGAACATATGAGAAAGAAATTGTGGACAATATCAGCTGTGATGCTTTTTGCAGTAATGACACTTAGCGCATGTACCGGAACATCTTCTGTAAGACATCGTAATACCAATACAGAGACAAGTACGGCTGTCAATGCGGATAAATCGACGGGGGTGATCCGGAAGATAGATAAGGACACCAACAATATAGTTATATATTCCGTGGATGACGGCACTAAGACAATTTACAGCTATGATGAAGGGACTACCGCATATACAAAGTCGGGCAAAGTTATGTCTTTTGATAAACTCTCATGCGGAGATATTGTTGATATAGAATGTAACAATACCAATCAGAAAATAAAGAAAATAAGCGTTTCATCCCGAAATAAGGTCTGGGAGAACACCAAAGTCACGAATTTCAAGCTTGATGAAAGCACGATGACAATGAAAATAGGACAGTCATTATATTCATACTCGGACAGCACATTTGTGTTCTCTGATGGTGAAGAGATAGATATATCCGAATTAAACAGTGAAGACCGGCTTATTGTGCGCGGGTATGATACATCGGTATGCTCGGTTGTTGTCGATAAAGGACATGGATATGTTACACTTTCGGGAGACCAGCTTTTTATCGGCGGGTATGTGGATATCGGCGGCAGAGTTGTTAAAGTAATTGAGGAAGGAATGCTTCTGATAGTTCAGGAAGGAAGTTATAAAATAGAAGTCCGTAACGGAAAGTATGTTGCCGATAAGCAGATAACTGTCACGAGGGACGAGAAGACCGTTGCAGACTTCTCGGATGTGGCACCGATCGTGACAGAGACCGGAAATGTGCGTATTAACGTTAATGTGAGCGAGGCGGTCCTTACGGTTGACGGAGCCGTCATGAGCGCGAATGAAGTTCTCACACTGGCGGCAGGGAAAGACACGATCAAGGTAAGTGCGGATGGATACAGTGATTATTCCACACAGATAGAAGTTGACAAGGGTTATAAGACAATAGATGTTACACTTAAGGCTGCTGCGGACGACGAGACATCCAAAGAAACAAAATCCGAGACGCAGACGGAGACGGAAACCGCTACAACGGACAGTTCAGGTAATGTAGTCAGTCAGAAAAATAAAGTCACGGTATCCGGCCCGGAGGGAGGATACATATATTTTGACGGAAAGTATATGGGAACGGCACCGGTTACATTTGCACTTGTGACGGGAGAACATGTCATATCCGTACTTTACAATAAACAGATAAACAGTTATACGGTAAATCTGTCGGAAGGCGGAGATGATGTAAAATATGATTTCACATCAAAGTAAATGGTATCAGCGGGGCATATGATGCATATAATGCACCAAACAATATTTCAGGATGATGGTTTATGCATCGTGCACTGACGATAGTTATTATTGCAATGTGCCTGGTTACAGCCGCATGCGGCCGCGCAGACACGAAGAGCAGCAACGTGTCGGATGTGGATTATACAGTAGTGATAGGGCAGCAATTCCGGAAGAACTGGCTGCGACAATAGATGCACGCAAAGAATCTGACTTTGAGATATCGGCGTGCATTGACGGTTACACATACATTGTCAAAGGGTACGGAAAACAGCCGACCGGAGGTTACAGCATAAGGGTTGACAGACTGCAGACGAATGGAACGGATATGACGATGGCATCCACACTTATCGGCCCGTCGGCCGGTGAGGCAGTTAACAAGCTGGCAACATATCCGTACATAGTGATCAAGACAGAGGCAACGGATAACAATATATTATTTGAATAGCATAATCCCCTGGATATCTTCATATTCTGTAATAAGTGCGTATATCAGATTATGAAGAAACAGGGGATTTTTGTATGGAAACTGATAAAAAGACATTACATATGAATTACAGGAAAGGAACAACGGAACAGATTATAACTGTTGATGACGATTTCAATGTGCCGGATTCCAAACCGGATATTGTGAAAAAAATACATGAGAAGGGGCGGGTGGTAATAGAAAAAGTGAGGGCATCGGACGATAAAGTATCGGTAAGCGGAAACCTTATCTATGCATTGCTGTATAAAACCGGCAGCCGGTGCGCATGCATGAGCGGAAGCATTCCTCTTGAAGAGGTGGTTATGCTTGACGGAACCACACCGCAGGATATCATCAGATGCACTACCAGCCTTGAGGATATTACAATAACTGTTATCAACTCCAGAAAAATAAGCGTAAAAGCGGTAATAGTGGTACATATTATATCCGAAGCAATGTATGATAAAGATATAGTGTGCCACATGGATGTTGATAATCTGCAGACCATGAATGACACCGTTAATATTATGCAGCTTATCTCATCGAAAAAAGATATTTTCAGGATAAGGGAATCTGTAAATCTTCCGTCAGACAGACCTAATGTTGAGCAGATAATATGGTATGATCTGAAAACCCAGAGCCTTGATATCCGCGCCTGTGACGGAGGCATCAGCATACGCGGAGAACTTTATGTGTTCTGTATGTATACGGCAGAAAATGATGATGAAGGACTTTATTATTATGATGATGTGATAGCATTTTCCGGTAAAACAGATGTAGCCGGATGCACCGAGGAAATGCTTGCTGATGTGAATATCGCGCCATCGGAGGAAAGCCTTATAGCAAGACCGGACGCCAACGGAGAACTAAGAATCATGGATGCAGAAATTATTCTGGATCTTGACATAAGGGGATACATAGAGAAGGAGGAAGAAATTCTGGCCGATGCTTATTCGCCGGCATGCGAACTGGAACTTGTGAGGGAAGAGGCGATGTATCAGACATTCCTGCTCAAAAACAGTGTAAAGTGCAGATGTGATAACCGGTTTAAGCTTCCGGCAGACGGAATTATGCAGATTATCGGAAGCAGCGGAAGAACCATGATTGAAGATATGATAATCTCTGATAATAATGTTGTCGTTCAGGGGGCAGTTATTGTAGATGTAATATATATCAAACAGGATGATGATGACAAAATAGGATATGCGAAATACGAGCTTCCTTTTACGGAAAACTGTGAGATAAGCGGCATAAACAGTGACAGCATATGTGAGGGCCATCCAGGACCGTTGCAGGTATCGACAATACTTACAGGCGGAGGGGAAATAGATGTAAAATGCTCGGCGACAGTGGATCTTATGGCGGTAAGCAGACGGAGAGACAGTTTTATATGTGATGCAGCCGTATCGGAAAGGGACAATGAAGCGATAAAAAATATGGCCGGAATAACCGGATATATAACAAGGGAAAATGACACATTGTGGAACATAGCGAAAAAATACCATACGACGGTAAGTGATATTCTTGAGACAAACGGACTTGCAAGCGACAGGGTACAGCCGAAAACCAAACTGTTAATTGTGAAGAAATGTTAGAAATAGTTACTGCCGGACCACGAAGAACACACATTCGTAATCCGGCAGTTTCTGATGGTATATATAATCTTATTCGTTATCCTTAAACCAGCTGTCAAACTTATCCATAACAGCTTTATAAGTATTCTGGCACAAATCCGGAAGATTGGTACCCCATGCTTTGGTAGCCTGACTGAAGCCTTTCTTGAAAGCATCTACCATCTGCTGCATCTTCTCCTTATCATCTCCTGCAAGTGCGGATGCAAAAGAGAGAATTCTGTCAGATGTCTGGTCGGCACCCCAGTATCCGTCATCAGCAACATCTTTCTTAGCCTGAGCGATCGTGTCGGCGTCAAATATACCTGCCTTAAGCATCTCATCCCATGATGACTTGGATGTAAGGTCGACACCGGCCTGTTTTGTAAACATTTTCTCAACAAGGCTCTTAAGCTGTGAAGTGCGGGCGTCGGCATCAGCCTTGAGCTGTGCGACAATACCTGCTCTGTCCGATTTGGACATAGAGGAAATAGTCTTATAATCCGTAGAAGATGATTTCTCATATACAACAGCATCTTTGGAAGATGAGGCTTTAGCATTATCATCTGTCTTGCGGGTTTTCTTAGCTGCGTCATCTGCAGCATACATCTGCGCTGCCTGTCCGGCAGCAGTAATTCCGTTTACCATTATGTAGATCTCCTTCCGTGGAAACTTAATTTATTATTTTTCTATTTATTATATCGGTATTTCCGGAAGATATAATAACACTTTATATTAGTGTATTGATTTTAGTACATTATGACGTTATAATGATAAATGTAGTGTGCATTCGGCACACAGATGAAGAAAAGGTGGTCAGACATGAATAGTATCAGTCTTAAGGCTTATGCCAAGATTAATATAGGACTAGATGTAACGGGTAAACTGCCGGATGGTTATCATCTGGTGAAAATGATAATGCAGAATATCGATTTATATGACGAGGTGGTATTGACGGAAAATGTGTCGGGAGACATCAGGCTTGATATGAATGTTGATTTTCTGCCGACGGATGAACGTAATCTGGCATATAAAGCAGCCAAATTAATGAAAGAGGATTTTGGTATCGACAGGGGCATTGATATATATATCCGCAAGAATATTCCGGCGGCAGCGGGAATGGCG
>ERZ779673.768-NODE-768-length-13130-cov-2.738050_pt1 | contig 13130 bp, 13 predicted proteins | sample MGYA00511956_ERZ779673 | MGnify/ENA primary metagenome ERZ779673 (study PRJEB29588, sample SAMEA2152065) | human gut metagenome | biome: human gut; feature: human-associated habitat; material: faeces | place: Denmark | collected 2008/2010 ... | reverse complement strand
CGGGTGCCTGCTGGCGCCCGTCTAAAAAGGGGTGCCCTAAAATTGGAAGTTTACATTAATGTAAATCTGCATAATAATATTATTACTTATAAGTATTTATTGCAAAATCATATTTTTAATTGGTAAACATTTATTTATTGATGGAAAATAGGACTGATAGAAAAAATGGTTTATCTGGTTTGATTCGAGCTAAAAATGAAGCTCGTTTTTTAGGGGGGTGTATAGATTCATGTATTGATTCTTTAGATGAATTAATTGTGGTTTATAATGATTGTTCTGATGGTACAGAAGAAGTGTTAGCTGAAAAGGTAAAGCAATATCCTGATAAATTGAAAGTTTATCCTTTTAATCATAAAATATTATCTCATAATCTTAGCAAAGAAGAATTTGAGTATGCTATTTCTTTGCCTGAAGATTCTGTAAGACTACATGCAACACAATGTAATTATGCTCTTTCTAAAGTGTCATACAAATATGCAATGAAGATAGATCCAGATCAGGTTTATTTTGCTGATGAAGTAAAAAAATGGAGGGATGTATGTTCTATGGATAAACAAATGAGATGGAAAGTTAGTTTTATTTTGGGGTGGTTTTTTATGATGTATATTTCTGTTTATCGACTGATATCTGCAATTTTAAAAAAACCATGCTTGTGGATGATTCCGAATTGGTTGATTTCTTGTTTTAAGGCCTTTTATGGAGAATATATAAAGTGGAGATTACAACGAGGTACAGTTGCTGTTTCATTTTCTGGAGTTAATTTATTTTATGATGGTGTTTGGTCTATTCCATTTGATCGGTATAATGTACATCCACCATATAATGGAGAAGGAGATACACTTCTGTTTCGTGTGGCTGATAATACATTTTTTATGCGTTTTTATGATAAAAATAAGAAACCTTATGCTGTTGTGGAACGCTTGTCTCATCCTTATAAGATTGTGATAGCTGATGCTCCGCTTTGGTTTCATCTGCATGCAAATAGAATATATTGCTATGAAAAAGTGAGTAAAATAAAGAAAGAACATCCTGATTTATTTATTTCTCCTGAGTTATTTGTTAATATGAGTTACAGGGAAATACATAACAAGATGACTTTTAAGGTTCCCACCTTATATCAGCGTATATTATTTGCGTTAGTTCATAAAATGGGCTTACAATCAATAAAGAGTCATCTACCTCTTTTAAATAAAATAAAATTAGAAATAAAGTAATATGATTTTATTATGATTCCTAAAGTTATTCATTATTTTTGGTGTGGGGGAAAGCCACTTCCACATATAGCAAAAAAATGTATTGAATCTTGGAGGAAATTTTTGCCAGACTATGAAATAAAAGAGTGGAATGAAGAGAATTTTGATGTTAATATGCTTCCATATACCCAAGAGGCTTATAAAGCAAAACGTTATGCATTTGTGAGTGATTATGCGCGTTTTTATATACTTTATCATTATGGAGGAATTTATTTTGATACGGATGTTGAAATAGTGAAACCTATTAATGATATTATAAATCGGGGACCTTTTATGGGTTGTGAAACAATTGTCAAGGAGGATATTCCTTTATATGTTAATCCGGGATTGGGATTAGGAATTGAGGCAAAAAATAAAATATTAAAAGATTTGTTGGATTTATATTCTAGTCTTCATTTTATTAATTTAGATGGTACTCATAATTTAAAAACTATAGTGCAATATACTACAGAAATCCTATCAAGTTGTGGGCTTCAGAAAAAAGAAGGAATACAATGTGTAGAAGATATTTGGATTTATCCAAAGGAATATTTTAATCCTTATAATTGTGAAATAGATAGAGTGATAATAACGGACGAAACGCGAACAATTCATCATTTTGCGGGAAGTTGGTTTACAAAACGTGAACGTTTTATGAAATGGATAGAAAAGAAGTGGGGGCATAGGGGAGTTGATTTTGTACATTGGGTGAAAGTTCAAATCTGTGGTAAATAGACAATAGAAGTTATTTGAAATAAAAAATATCTATGAAAGCATACGATTATTTAATAGTTGGCTCCGGTCTGTTTGGAGCTACTTTTGCATATTTAGCTCATCAGCAAGGGAAAAAATGTCTGGTGATTGACAAACGTGCCCATTTAGGTGGCAATATCTATTGTGAAAATTTGGAGGGGATTCATGTCCACAAATATGGTGCACATATCTTTCACACATCTAACAAACAAGTATGGGATTTTGTCAATTCAATGGTTGAATTCAACCGTTATACCAACTCTCCCGTAGCTAATTATCAAGGTAAGTTGTATAACTTGCCTTTTAATATGAACACCTTCTATCAGATGTGGGGAGTGACAACTCCGGACGAGGCCATGGCGAAGATAGAAGAACAGAAAGCGGAGGCTGTAGCCAAGATGAAGGCGGACGGAGTGACGGAGCCGAGAAATCTGGAGGAACAGGCACAGGTTCTTATAGGGAAGGATATTTATGAGAAGCTGATAAAAGGTTATACAGAGAAGCAGTGGGGCCGCAAATGTACGGAATTACCGGCATTCATTATCAAACGCTTGCCTGTACGTCTGGTGTTTGATAACAATTATTTTAATGACAAATACCAGGGTATTCCCATCGGAGGCTATAATAAATTAATTGAGGGTCTGCTTGATGGCGTAGAGACACGTATAGGTGTAGACTTTTCAACATTGAAGAATACGTGGCATGAAATCGCAGACAAGCTGGTGTACACCGGCGCCATAGATGAATATTTTGATTATTGCTATGGCAAGCTGGAATACCGTACGGTAAGGTTTGAAACGGAGATGCTCGACACGGCTAATTATCAAGGTAATGCTGTGGTGAACTATACAGAGCGGGAGGTCCCGTACACTCGTATCATCGAACATAAGCATTTCGAGATGTTCGGACCGGAAGTATACAATTGTCCTAAGACTGTCATTTCAAAAGAGTACTCCACGGAATGGAAGCCTGGCATGGAACCTTATTACCCGGTAAACGACAGCCGAAACTCTGACTTATATCAGAAGTATAAACATTTAGCAGACCAGGAAACTAATGTTGTTTTCGGAGGCAGATTAGCAGAATATAAATATTACGACATGGCTCCTACCATAGAGTCAGTTCTTAAACACTTCAAACTTTAATCTATCATGTACAAGAACTATAAAGTGGTAGTAAATACCGCAGCAGGACGCCGGCGATACATGCAGTATCTGATACCTTATATCGTGGCTTCTCCTATTGTAGACCGATATGACATTTGGGTTAATACCCATAATGGAGCTGATATTGAATTTTTCAAGCAGATAGCTGAAAAATTTCCTGTTGTAAATTTGGTTTGGCAGCCGGATGGAGTTGTTAATGGTAATGAAAGTATCAATGCCTTTTATAAGGCATGTGTCGAGCCGGAAACAATTTATTTTAAGCTAGATGATGATGTGGTATGGATGGAACCAGGTTTGATAGAAAAGATGGTGCAGTTTCGAGTTGAGAATCCTCATTATTTTTTAGTGACTCCATTAGTAATCAATAATTCATTATCTACTTATCTGCTGCAGGTTGCAGGAAAAATACGGTTGGATCAATACTATTTTGCAGAGTCCTCTCATCCCATATTCTGGAAAAATGGTTTTTTTGCCAGCGCTTTGCATCTGTGGTTCATTCAGAATTACCTGAAGACAGGGAAATGGAATGAATTGCATATTGGAAAGAAGGAGATGGGGATGACTCGCTTTTCCATCAATGCGGTGTTATGGTTTGGAGATGAAATGAGAAAAATGGGGGGAAAGGTCCCGGGGGATGATGAAGAATATCTTTCGTGTATATATCCCACTTTACAAGGAGTCTCAAATGCCTGGAATGGAGATGCGATTGTGGCTCACTTTGCATTTTTTACTCAGCGTGAAGAACTGGATAGAATGGGTATACTTGAGAAATATGGTGATTTCTGTATTGAAAACTGGGCTAAAGATCTGTTGATGAAGAAAATATCTGATACAGTACAGGCTATCATGCAAGATGTGGAATCAAGAAGAGCTCAACTTGAAAGTGTACCTTCTCCTTATAAAAGAGTACCTCCTCGGAAAATACCTTATGCTTGCATTAAGAAATTTATACCGAAAACGGTACTGGAATTTTTGAGGGAACAGCGTTTAAGGAATAGAAAGACGGGATTTATTATTAAATAAAGTAAGTAGATGTTCCAGAAAATTTTATCAATTATAGTTCCGACGTATAATATGGAGAAATATCTTTCATATTGTATGGATTCATTTTTTATTCGCAAGAATCTGAGTAAACTTGAGGTATTAATAGTGAATGACGGAAGTACAGACAGGTCACTGGATATTGCGAAAGAATATGCATCTCGTGCGGGTGATGTGTTTAAGATTATAGATAAAGGAAATGGAAATTATGGCTCATGTATAAATGCTGCTCTTCCGGTTGCTACGGCAAAATATGTGAAAGTGGTGGATGCTGATGATAGTGTGAATACTGAGAATTTGGATGATTTTATTTCTTTTCTTTCTGAGAATGATGTAGATTTAGCTCTTTCAGATTTTGTTTTAGTGGATGAAAACCGCATCGAAACTAAAAAGATTTCTTATGACTTCGGAAAATCTTTAATCCCGATGGAGCAGATTTGTGCTACAGAACGTTTCAAGGATATGGAAATGCATGCTGTTACATATCGGAGAGAATTATTGATAAAATCGGGTTATGTACAGACTGAAGGTATTTCGTATACAGACCAACAGTGGATTTTTGCCCCTATGTCTACGATAAAGACTGTCGGAATTTTTAATAGACCAGTCTATAAATATTTGGTAGGACGTGCAGGGCAAACGGTTGATCCAGTTGTTAAAATCAAAAAGATGGCAGACCGTACAAAATGTGTATTGGATATGGCTGTTCAATATGAGAAACTTTTTAAGAAGGTAACTCCTGTAGTTAAATCATATTTGGATGCTCGTATTCGTCCGAATATACAAGATATTTATCTTACTTATTTTTCTAATACATCTAAAATAGACAAAACTATTATTGAGGAGTTTGATAAAAGGTTTAAGGAAATAGCTCCTTCACTGTATCATTATATAGGTTCATTGAATCTCCATATTCGGTTTTGGAGAAGAATCGCCGGATGTACAATTCTGGAAAAAGTTTTTTGTAAATGTTTTACCGTTATGTTATGGATTAAGTTATCATTCTGAAAGTAGGATAATGATAATAATATAAATGATTTTATAAGAATGTCTGTTATTATAAACATGGCTTGTGGCCTTGCAAATCGTATGTTCCAGTATGCTTTTTATCTGTATTTACAGAAAGAAGGATACGATGCTTATGTGGATTATTTTACTAGAGCTGATTTGGTTCATGAAAATGTAGATTGGTTGAGGATATTTCCTGAGGCAACTTTTCGGAGGGCTACAGCAAGAGATATAAGGAAAATGGGTGGGGGGCACGATTGCTTTTCTCGGTTGCGCCGTAAGTTACTGCCTATGACTACAAAAGTTTTGGAAACGAGTGGGGCTTTTGAGATAATTCTGCCTCCTAAAAATAGAGATTCATACTTATTGGGTGCTTTTCAATCTGCTAAGATGGTGGAATCTGTGGATGCAGAAGTACGGAGAATTTTTACATTTCCAGAATTTGAAAGTGGAAAAAATCAATATTTTCAAACGAGATTAGCACAAGAAAACTCGGTAGGACTTCATATTCGTAAGGGAAAGGATTATCAAGAACGTATATGGTATAAAAATACATGTGGGGTAGAGTATTATCGAAAAGCAGTTGATTTAATGAAGGAAAAGGTAGACTCACCGAGTTTCTATGTGTTTACAGATAATCCAGCGTGGGTGAAAGAAAATTTATCATGGCTTGAATATAAATTGGTTGATGGAAATCCTGGCTCAGGATGGGGAAGCCATTGCGACATGCAATTAATGAGCTTGTGCAAGCATAATATTATCTCAAACAGTTCTTATAGCTGGTGGGGGGCATATTTAAATAATACATTAAATAAAATTGTAGTTTGTCCACGAATCTGGTTTAACCCGGAATCTACCAAGGACTTTTCCTCCAATCCTCTTTTAGCAGAAGGATGGATTTCCTTATAAGGTAGTAGATATTTTTACGAAAGTAAATCATGCTTTAAATTTTGTTCTTTTGATGTGGCAGAGACCTAAAGTATCAGTAATCATACCTGTATATGGTGTGGAAAAGTTTATCGGACGTTGTGTGCAGTCATTGATGAAGCAAACGTTAGAAGAGGTAGAATATATTTTTGTGGATGACGCCTCTAAAGACCGGAGTCTTGAAATATTGAGGAAGACACTTGATCTTTTTCCAGAAAGAAAAGAGTTTGTTACGATTCTTTCCCATGAAAAGAATGCAGGGCTACCAGCTGCCCGGAATACCGGTTTGAAAAGGGCAACTGGCGAATATATATTTCATTGTGACAGTGATGACTTCATAGAAAACAATGCGCTGGAATTATTGTATACAGCAGCTAAGAAGCAGGATGCAGATATCGTTTGGTGTGACTGGTATTTGACATTTGAAAAAAATGAGCGTCGGATGTGTGAACCTTCATTTTCTACTCCCTTAGAAGCATTAAAGGCGATGTTGGGAGGAAGAATGAAATTCAATGTCTGGAATAAGTTTGTCAAGCGTAGTCTTTATATAGAAAATAATATTGAATTTCCGGCAGGGTACGGTATGGGAGAAGATATGACTATGATGATGCTTTTTCCACATGCGCGAAAAGTTTGTCATATTTCAGACGCACTTTATCATTATGTAAAAACGAATACGGCTGCATTTTCGCATACTATTTCACAGACAAATTTTGATGCTCTTAAATATAATGTGGAACGGATATCAGATTATCTCACCGCTATGTTTGGAGATGAATTGAAGCAAGAAATAGCATTCTTAAAACTTGAAGCAAAATTTCCTTTGCTAATAATGTCTTCCGACTTTGCTTTCTACCGTTTATGGCAGCAGTGGTATCCGGAAGCAAATTATTTTATCTTAAAAAATAAAAATGTATCTTTGCGAAGTCGTCTGGTACAGACTTGCGCTCGATTCCATTTGTATGGTCTTGTGTGGTTGCACTATCAGATTGTCTGCCGTTTTATATATGGTTTTATATACAGATAGAAATTGCATTGATTTGATTGGAAAATGATAAAAATAATACAGGTCTTTAGTATCGTAATTTTAACAAGTCTTGCTTGCTTTCCGTTCTTCTTTTCTTTTTTACCATCGATAAATACCAAGATGCTTTTGGCGGTATTGGGTTTAATGGTATTTCCATTGGATTACATGAATGGTCGTACGCAAGCTTTCGGAAAAAGTTTTTTCAGAATTTCATTGGGAGCATTGGGGGTTTCGTTCTGTAGTTTCCTTTCGATGACTATCAATAATACGCCGGATGATTCCTACTTAGGATATATTGTTTCCATGTGGGTTTGGCTTTTTGCGGCTTATTTTTGTGTGTATCTCATGCGACAAGTGCACGAGGAGGTTTCTGTGGAAACCGTAGGATATTATCTTGTGGGAGTGGCATTGTTGCAATGTACTCTTGGCTTGTTGATAAATCATTTCGCTTTTTTAAAGGACCTTGTAGACGCATATATTACGGGTGAGAAATATATGGGTGTTGGAGTAGAAAACCGACTTTATGGAATTGGATGTGCGTTGGATGTTGGAGGAGGACGTTTGGGAGCTATCCTTATCGTTCTGGCATATTTAATGTTGCTCTCGATAAAACAGCAAAAATCCCAGTGGGTAAATATAGGTTTGTTAGGCTCCTTTTTTTATATTTTAGTCATAGGTAATATGATGGGAAGAACAACGACTGTAGGTGCTGTCATCGCTATAGCCTATTTGGCTTATTCTATAGTGTCCAATCGTGAAATACAGTCGGTATCTATTCGTTCATTTTTATCTACGACTGTTTGGGTAATTGTTGTGGGCGTAGTTGTTTGTATAGGGTTTTACAATGTAAGTCCAGAAATACGAAAGTTATTGAGATTTGGTTTCGAAGCTTTTTTTAATTATTTTGAAACAGGTAAGTTTGAAACGAATTCTACTAATATGCTGTCGGAGGGTTTGATATTCCCAGATAATTTGAAGACATGGATTATTGGTGACGGATACATGGCGAGTGGAGCAAATGATCCGTATTATATAGGACCAGCGGATTATGGCTTTTATATGAATACGGACGCCGGATATTCACGTTTTATATTTTATTTTGGCTTGACCGGACTCTTGACTTTCATGCTGTTTTTTGTAAAAGTTTGTAGAGAATGTTCTCAAAAAATAAAAAATACAGGCTTATTCTTTTCGGCACTTCTTCTTTTGAACTTTTGTATATGGATTAAGGTATCAACAGACATATTTGTAGTTTTTGCACCCTTTCTATGTTTAACCATACATAAAGACAAAGAAAATGATGATGATAGAAATAAAGAATTAGTAGCATCATGAAAATCATTTATTGCACTCATTCCACATACAATCCTGGCGGGATGGAACGTGTACTTTTAAATAAGGTAACGTACCTCTCCCAGCTGCCGGGATGGGAGGTCTCTGTGGTGACTACCGACCAGCATCAGCGTCCTCCTTTTTATCCGTTTCCGGAAAAGGTGCGGATGACGGATTTGGGGATTAATTATTCGGAGGACAACGACAAGGGGACCTGGAAGAAAATTGTGGGATACCTCCGCAAGAGGAAGGAACACAAACGGAAACTGACGGCCTTGCTGGAAAGGGAAAGACCGGACATCGTGGTGTCGCTTTATCCGTCGGAGTCGTCTTTCATTCCAGAAATAAAGGATGGCAGCAAGAAGGTGCTGGAATTGCATTTCAATAAATATTTTCGTTTGCAATATGGACGTAGTGGCATTATTGGTTGGATTGACCGCTGGCGTACCCGGCAGGATGAACGGATTGTCCGTCGGTTTGATAAATTTGTGGTGCTGACCAATGAGGACAGGGGCTACTGGGGAAATCTGCCGAATATCGAGGTGATTCCCAATGCGGCCATGCACGTGAGCGACCGTTATTCTGACGTAGAAAACAAACGGGTCATTGCGGTGGGACGGTTGGATTACCAAAAGGGGTTCGACCGACTGATTCAGGGCTGGCAGAGGGTGCAGTCTACGGGGCGGTTCAAGGACTGGACACTGGATATTTTCGGACAGGGGGAATGGCAGGAGATGCTCCAGCAGATGATAAATAAGGCAGGTTTACAATCTACCGCACGAATCAATCGTCCTACGAATAATATTGTGGATGAATATATAAAGAGTTCATTAATTGTAATGACTTCTAACTATGAAGGATTTGGAATGGTTCTGGTAGAAGCGATGGCTTGTGGGGTGCCGGCTATTGCATTTGATTGTAAATGCGGACCGAAGGATATCATCCGTCAGGGGGAAAACGGACTGTTGGTGCACAACGGGGACGTGGACGGATTGGCGGATGCCATGATGGAAGTGATGGCGGATGACGATTACCGGAAAATGCTTTCGGAGAATGCAAAAGCGGTGGTAGATACGTATTCGGAACAGGCGGTGATGGCCCGGTGGCTGCGTTTGTTCGAAGAACTGACAAGAAAATGAAGAAACTATTACAGATAAATCCGGTGTTGCGGCAGAATACATCGACAGGCCGCATCATGCAGGAAATTGGGGAATTGGCTGCCCGGCATGGCAGACGTATATGGCTTACAGCAAGGGACGCGACGGCATCCGGGAGTGTCAGTCGGAGATTGTGCCGGTGGGCAACAAGTGGAGTACGCTCTGGCATGGAGTGGAAACCCGTTTGTTCGACCGTCACGGGCTGGCATCGAAAGGGGCTACGCGGCAGTTTGTGAGAAGGATGGAGGAAATTCAACCGGATGTGGTGCATATTCACAATATTCATGGGTATTTTCTGAATTATCCGATTTTGTTCGATTACCTGGCCGGGAGCGGTGTTCCGGTAATCTGGACGGTGCACGACTGCTGGCTGTATACAGGGCATTGTTATTATTATTCATTTGCGAGATGTGACCGATGGAAAACGGGCTGTCACGACTGTCCGCAGAAAAAGGAGTTTCCGGCTAGCTGGCTGTTCGACCGTTCGCGGCGGAATTTTGCCGACAAACAGGAGGCCTTTACGCGGCTGGGAAAGGATCAGCTTACCATCGTGCCGGTTTCGGAATGGATAAAGGGGGAGATGCAGCAGTCGTTCCTGAAGGAGTATCCTTTTCAGGTGATTCACAACGGAATCAATACGGACGTGTTCCAGGTGTACGACGCCGGGGAGGTCCGTCGCCGTTACCAGCTGGAAGGGAAGCGCATCTTTTTGGGAGTGGCCAGCATTTGGAGCCGTGAAAAGGGGTTGTACGACTTTATTCAGATGGCCGACATGCTGAATGAAGAAGAAGTGATTGTGCTGGTGGGCGTGAAACCGGAGGAGCGGAAGCTTTTGCCGGGAAACGTCGTAGGAATAGCACGGACGGAGAATATCCGTCAGCTGGCAGAGCTGTATGCGGCGGCTGAGGCTTTTGTCAATCCTACCTGGCAGGATAATTATCCGACGGTGAACCTGGAGGCGATTGCCTGTGGCACACCGGTGGTGACGTATCGCACAGGGGGAAGCGTGGAAGCGGTGACCGTGGAGACGGGGTGCATCGTGGAACAAGGTGACGTGAGGGGGCTGCTGGAAGCGGCCCGCGCCATAGCCCGGCGGGGAAAGACGTTTTATCAGGCACCGTGCCGGGAATATGCGTTGAAGCATTTCCGGAAAGAAGACCGATACTTGGATTACCTGGATTTATATGAAAGGAAAATCCGAAAAGGATGATATGACAAAAAGGTTGGTATGAAGAACAAAGAACTGAAAATTCTACAATTAGGTAAGTTTTACCCGGTGAGAGGTGGGGTGGAAAAAGTGATGTATGATTTGATGGTAGGACTGTCGGAACGCGGAGTGGACTGCGACATGCTGTGCGCGGCCTGGGAAGGGGAAGACAGTGTGACGCAAGTCAACGGACATGCCACGCTGATGTGCTGCAAGACGTTGCTGAAAGCGGCGGCTACGATGATTTCACCGGCCATGATTTTCAAACTGCGGAAGATATGCCGCGGATACGACATTATCCACGTGCATCATCCGGACCCGATGGCGGCGCTGGCGTTGTTTCTTTCCGGCTACAAAGGAAAGGTTGTCCTGCACTGGCACAGCGACATCCAGAAACAGCGCTTTTTGCTGCAACTCTACAAGCCGTTGCAGCAGTGGCTGATTGCGAGAGCGGACCGGATTGTGGGGACTACCCCGGTATATCTGGCGGAATCTCCTTTCTTGAAGGGGGTGCAGACCAAAACGGTGGCTTTGCCCATCGGAGTGGAGCAGATATGTCCTTCGGAAGAAGGGGTGGAAGCGATGAAACAACGGTACGCAGGAAAGAAAATCGTGTTTTCGTTGGGAAGACTGGTGCCTTACAAGGGATACAAGTATCTGGTGGAGGCGGCCCGTTACCTGGGCGATGACTATGTGGTGTTGATTGGGGGAACAGGACCGTTGAAGGACACACTGGAGGCTGAGATCGAGCATCTCGGACTACGGGGAAAGGTAGAGCTTTTGGGAAGGGTTAGTGAAGAAGATCTTCCTTTATATTATGGAGCTTGCGAGGTGTTTTGCTTGAGCAGCGTGCAGAAAACCGAGGCTTTTGCCATTGTGCAGATTGAGGCCATGTCGTGCGGCAAGCCGGTGGTGGCTACGAAGATTCCTCAGTCGGGAGTGTCGTGGGTAAACCGGGACGGAGTGTCGGGCATCAACGTGGAACCGGAAGACGCCAGGGCACTGGCCGAGGCCATCCGGAAGGTGACCGGCGAGGGAAGTCGGTACAAAGCATTTGCGGAAGGGGCATTCAAACGCTATCAGGAACACTTTACGAAAGAAAAGATGATAGAAAACTGTTTGAAGCTTTATTTGAATTACTATGAGCAATGAAGAAGTGAGAGCTATGTTATTATCGAATGACCATGCGACTGAAAAGAAAGGGGGCTACAAGGATGCGATGTCGCCGGTAGCTTGTTGGGTAAAAAGGGGATTTGACGTGACGCTGAGTCTGATGGGACTGGTTGTCTTTTCTCCTGTGATATTGGTTATCGGGGCGTTGATCAAGCTGGAAGACCATGGACCTGCCATTTTCAAGCAGGAACGGGTGGGTTATCGCGGAAAGACGTTTATGCTGTATAAATTCCGTTCGATGAAGGTGACGTCGGAAGCAGACGGGATTCCGAAACTTTGCCAGAAGGAGGACGACCGGCTGACGCGGGTGGGACGTTTCCTGCGTGAACACCACCTGGACGAGCTTCCGCAGTTGTGGAACGTGCTGAAGGGCGAAATGAGCTTTGTAGGGCCGCGCCCGGAACGAAAATATTTCGTAGACCAGATTCGGGCCATCAATCCGGATTATGAGATGTTGTATCAGCTGCGACCGGGATTGTTTTCGCTGGCTACGCTTTACAACGGCTATACGGATACCATGGAAAAAATGCTGGAACGCTTGCGGATGGACTTGAAGTACTTGGCTACGCGTTCGTTGTGGCTGGATTTGAAGATTATCTTTCTGACGGTGGCATATATTTTGCTGGGAAAAAAATTCTGAAAGATAGTATGAATTAATTTGATTACAAAAACAAGATGGAGACAATGAGACCGAAACCGGACTTGCAGTTGCGCAAGATTGGCAGTCAGTATATGATTGTGGATACTTGCCACGGAAGTGTGAACATGACGAAAGTGTTTGAACTGAATGAGACGGCAGCACGGATATGGCAGTGGCTGGGCGAACAGGCACTGGATGTGGAAGGGCTGGCCGACAAGTTGTGTGAGGAATATGAAGTGGGAAAGGAACAGGCACGGAAGGATGTGACCCGGCAACTGGAAGAATGGAAGAAGCTCGGACTGGTGCAGTAGAAAAGGAAAAAGCTTTCTGGAATCGGAGGGAGCCGGCGGCTTTGCTGTCGTTGCTGCGTGCCGGACTGTGGGAGCAGAAGCCCGATGGCCTTTCGCTTTTCCCTTTGTCGGAAGCGGAATGGGAGGAGGTGTATCTGCTGGCCCGCCGCCAGACGG
>ERZ779673.762-NODE-762-length-13167-cov-1.588926_pt1 | contig 13167 bp, 13 predicted proteins | sample MGYA00511956_ERZ779673 | MGnify/ENA primary metagenome ERZ779673 (study PRJEB29588, sample SAMEA2152065) | human gut metagenome | biome: human gut; feature: human-associated habitat; material: faeces | place: Denmark | collected 2008/2010 ... | reverse complement strand
ATTCATGGAAGCAACCATTTCTTCCGTAACAATGTTAGGTGCGGAAACACCAACAAAAATATCTGCACCTTTAAGTGCATCAGCAAGGGAACCGTGTTTCTTTTCAAGGTTGGTAACCTCTGTCATTTTTTTCTGCATCCAGTTAAGACCTTCAGAGTCAGAGGAAAGAATACCTGATTTGTCACACATGGTAATATGTTTAAAACCATATGTAAGCAGAAGCTTTGTGATTGCAACGCCTGCGGAACCTGCACCATTGACAACGACTTTACATTCTTCTTTTTTCTTGCCTGTAACTTTAAGGGCATTAATGATACCTGCCAGAACAACAATTGCGGTACCGTGCTGGTCATCATGGAAAACAGGTATATCAAGTAATGCTTTAAGTCTTTCCTCAATCTCAAAACACCTTGGAGCTGAAATATCCTCAAGGTTAATGCCGCCGAATGCAGGCGCTATATTGATAACTGTTTTGATAATTTCTTCCGTGTCCTGAGTATCAAGGCAGATTGGAACTGCGTTTACATTACCGAATTCTTTAAAAAGACCTGCCTTGCCCTCCATAACAGGCATGGCTGCGTATGGTCCTATATTACCGAGCCCCAGTACGGCACTTCCATCTGAAACAACGGCAACGGTGTTAGATTTGATTGTGTATTTATATGCCTGTTCTTTATCTTTTGCTATGACTTTACATGGTTCTGCAACACCCGGAGTATATGCAAGGGCAAGATCTTCCCTTGTGCGGATTGCACACTTGCTTACTGTTTCGAGTTTGCCATGCCATTTTTCGTGAAGCATAAGAGCTTTTTCATTGTTTGTCATTTTATTCATCCTTTTCTTATTACATTTTAATCAATTTATAACTTATTGTATCACGCAATTTTTTTTAAGTAAATAAAGACTTTACATTGATGTTTATCTGGTTGTATAATCATTTCTATCTGGATGATCTGATTATTCTGAATACCCCCAACAATTAAGATGAATATTATAGGGTAATGACAATAATGGAAAGGAATGGCATGATACATATTTATGGATAATATGTACATACTGATTATTTGATGATAATGAAAGAAAAGCTTCAGACTTTACCACTTACAACATTGAGGGAAATTGCTAAAGATAAGAATATTAAGGGGACCAGCACGATGAAGAAGGCAGAACTTATTGAAGCATTGCTTGCACTTCCTGAGAATGAGTCAGGAAATGACAGGAATGACAGAAGCGATAAGCATACAGTTAAGACCGGTACAAGCGATGATACTGTGAAACAGGAATATGATCCCGAACTTGTGGACACTTCATCGGAAGCTAACGGAATACTTGAGGTACTTGCGGAAGGTTATGGATTTATAAGATGTGCCAATTATCTTCCGGGAGAAAATGACGTATATGTGTCACCTGCTCAGATTAAGAGATTCGGACTTAAGACAGGTGACGTTATTATAGGTAATAAGAAGATTAAGAACCAGGGAGAAAAGTTCAGTGCTCTTCTTTATATAAAATCAGTCAACGGTTATTCCGTTGCTGAGGTGATGAGAAGACCTTCTTTTGAGAAGCTTACACCTATATTTCCTAATGAACGTCTTCATATGGAAATATCTTCAAGCAGTACGGCTATGAGGATTGTTGATCTGATTTCACCAATAGGAAAGGGACAGCGAGGAATGATTGTTTCCCAGCCTAAGGCAGGTAAGACCACATTGCTTAAGCAGATAGCCAAATCAATTACCAACAGCCGGATATGCATATGATCATTCTTCTGATCGACGAACGACCGGAAGAAGTAACCGATATTAAGGAATCAATACAGGGTGACAATGTAGAGGTAATATATTCAACATTTGACGAATTGCCTGAGCATCATAAGAGAGTTTCCGAAATGGTTATAGAAAGAGCCAAGAGACTTGTTGAGCATAAGCAGGATGTATGTATACTTTTAGACAGTATTACAAGACTTACAAGAGCCTATAATATTGTGGTTGCACCAAGTGGAAGAACATTGTCGGGAGGTCTTGATCCTTCATCACTTTATATGCCAAAGAGATTTTTCGGAGCGGCAAGAAATATGAGGGAGGGTGGTTCACTTACAATTCTTGCAACAGCACTTGTAGATACCGGAAGCAAGATGGATGATGTTGTATACGAGGAATTTAAAGGTACAGGTAATATGGAACTTGTTCTTGACAGAAAACTGTCAGAGAAGCGTATTTTTCCTGCAATAGATATTGTTAAGTCAGGAACCAGAAGAGAAGATCTGCTTCTTTCCGAAGAAGAACAGGAAGCTGTTGATATTATGAGAAAAGCACTTAATGGCATACGTTCTGACGAAGCTGTTGAGAGAATTATAGACATGTTCTCAAAGACACGCAATAACAAGGAATTCTGTCAGTATATTAAGAAGACGAGATTGATTTAGGAGACATGAGGATAAAATGAGAAAAACAGTAAAAGTCATAGCTGTAACAAGCCTTAGTATTACACTTATAGGTTGTCTTGCATTTATATATATTCTTTTGAGAACTAATATAATTTTTAAAAATCAGACCGTTGCAGATGCCGGAATAAAAGACAATATCAAGCTTGAAGATGTTAGTAAAATAACAGTAACATACAAAGGAGATAAGGCTTTTGCGGGCGGAAGACTTAGAAAGGCGGACTTCGTTGTTGAAGTTACCGAAAACAACGGCAGAAAAGCAGAAATTAATGATTACAAATGTGCTGCTTTTGATGGAGATTACAGACTTAAGGAAGGAAATAATGAAATTGTTTTTTCCTACGGTGAGAATACAGCTTCTGTAGAAGTTGAAGCCGTTAATCCGATGTATCTCGGACTGTATGCACCTACATACGAATATAAGGCAGCCAATAAGGATAAATCAGTAGCCAAGGTGGACAAGATTGAGAATGGTAATCTTTCGTATGCTGAGGCACTTGATAATGTGGCATTTACTGGAGATTCACAGATTGCAGCCCTCATTTCATATAATATTCTTGAACAGAGCAATGTTGAAGCACTTGTAGGGGCATCTGCCGACTATATGGAAGAAAAATTCAGACTTATCGTTGCAAAGGCAACAGGAAAGGATGCCATTGTTGTACATTATGGTATTAATTCTTTGTCAGCATCGGCAGAAGAACGTGAAAGGAGAATTAGCCAGTATACAGAGCTTTTAAGCCGTCTTAAGGCTGAAGTACCGGATACAAGAATAATTGTAAGCGGAGTATTTCCGGTAAGTGATACTATTTATAATAATAAGTTATCATTTGCTTATATTAACCAGTATAATTATGAATTACTGAAGATGTGTATCAATCTTGATATAGAATATTATTCAAATAACCAGTATATTTCCGGACATCAGGAATTATTTTCTGCTGACGGACTCCACCTTACGCCGGGTTTTTATAAAGATTACTGGCTTAAGGATTTGATTCTGACAATGGGACTTTAGAACGAAAGGAATACAGTTATGAAGAAAAAGTTACCGTTTTTTCTTGCTTTGATTATATCTGTACCAATTATTACGTTGATAGTATTTTTACTTGCAGGCGTTAAGGCTGATAATGCCAATGTAGCGGACGGCGAGTCATACATGGCGGCATTGAAGGATGCAGACATTAATAAAATAGAACATAAGATAAATGAAAACAGACAGACAGGATCATCAACAGAACCTGTGACAACAGCTCCGACAGAACCGGTAACAGATTCTGCAACAACAGCTCCAACGAATCCACCGGAGACAAAGCCGGCAAGTACCGGTGATTTCAGTTACAGTAATATAGGATGTTATATACCTTACAGTGTGGATGCCGATAAGGCAAATGCCGCTGCAGACAGCTTTGACGGAAGCCGTGCAAGCTACAGAACTGTATTTGGTAATGCAGCATTTGTAGGGGATTCCGTAATGACAGGTTTTGATGTGTATATGGGACTTCCTAATAATGTCAATGTATTTGCGGGAGTAGGAGCATTTATGGATAAGCACCTTCCTACTGTTATTGACAGCGTGATTGCCAGATATCCAAAGTATGTATTTATCAGATATGGCATTAATGAAATGGGTACAACCACAGTAGAGGCAGATGCTTTTGCATCAAGATATAAAGGCTATATCCAGAAATTAAAGAACGATCTGCCTGATGCAAAAATAGTTGTCCTCGGAATATCTCCCGTAGGAAATGTTGCGGTTGCCAAAGAAACCAGATTCGGAATGGTAAGCGAATACAATACAAGAATTAAGGCTTTCTGTCAGGAAATAGGTGTTGCTTACTATGAAAATTCAGAATTATTTATAAGCAATGCTTCACTTTATTCAAAAGATGGCATTCATTTCAGTAAAGAACTTTACCAGAAGTGGGTAAAAGATATTATCAGAAAAGTGGGTGTTTATTAAATGTCACTTAGAATAAAACAGATGCTTGTAATAGCGGGACTTATCGCATTTATTTTGTATATATCCAATAAGGATTCCTACAGAAATCCTGCTTTGGAAACCGTAATGGAAAGTGTTGAAGAAAGCAAAGTGTTAGGTGATATGATTAAAATGTCACCTACGGATATAAAAAAGGACTACGGATTTAATATAAACGACTATGGAGAAGCGTTTTATTATGGATATGAGTCTATTATGGATTGTGATAAAGTTCTTATTATAAGACTTAATGATGAAAGTACGGGAGAAAGCATAATCTCCATGATTGATAAGAAAAATGATGAATTAAAGAAGCTGTTCCAGTCTTATGCACCGGATCAATATACTATGTTGAATAACTGTATTCTTTCACAAAAAGGCAGTTATATAATATATATTGTATCTGATAAGGCAGAAAAAATAGAAAAGACAGTTATTAAGTGTTTAAAAGGATAGAAGATAATGGTATTCAGTAGTATTACTTTTTTATTTTGTTTTTTACCGGTAGTTCTTCTGCTGTATTATGTTTGCAGAAGTATTGTATGGAAAAATGTGATTTTACTTATTGCGAGCCTTTTGTTCTACGCATGGGGCGAACCTGTTTATGTAATATTAATGATTCTCAGTATTCTATTTAATTATTATGCAGGCAGGGAAATTGAAGCTGCACATAAGAAAAGCTCGTTGGCATTTGCGGTAATAGTTAATCTGCTTATACTTGGATATTTTAAATATTCGGGATTCCTTGTGGATACTGTAAACAGTATATTCGGAACATCCTTTGTAAATAAAAGACTTGCACTTCCTATAGGTATTTCTTTCTATACTTTTCAGGCAATGTCATATCTTATCGATGTATACAGAGGAGACAGTAAAGGACAAAAGAACGTACTTACCTTTGCTGTATATATTACAATGTTTCCGCAGCTTATTGCAGGACCGATTGTAAGATATCAGGATATTGAAAACCAGCTTAACGGAAGGACTCCTGATGCAGACGATTTCAGGGAAGGCATCCCTATGTTTGTTAAGGGCTTTTTTAAGAAGGTTGTATTAGCAAATGTAATAGGCTCACTACATACCCAGATATTGGCGATGGGTATGTCCAATATATCCGCAATGACGGCATGGCTTGGTGCGTTGGCATATACATTGCAGATTTTTAATGATTTTTCCGGCTATTCGGATATGGCAATCGGACTTGGAAGAATGCTGGGATTTGAATTTCCTAAGAACTTTGACAGACCTTACGCATCAGGCAGTGTTACGGAATTCTGGAGAAGATGGCACATTTCACTGGGAACGTGGTTCAGGGAATATGTGTATATCCCCCTTGGCGGCAACAGAAAAGGTGTTAAAAGGCAGATAATTAATCTCCTCATTGTATGGGCACTTACCGGATTATGGCATGGTGCGGCATGGAATTTTGTTATATGGGGACTTTATTATGGCATTCTCCTTATTTTTGAAAAATTCGTATATGTTCATCTGCAGAAAAGATTACCGAAATTTCTTAATGTGGTCATTACATTTATTGTTGTGATTATCGGATGGGTTTTCTTTTTCAGCAACAATATGACTGAAGCTGTATCATACCTTAAAGCGATGTTTGGACAAAGCGGGTGCAGCCATGACGGAATGGGAGGATTTTTACTGCTTAATAATCTGGTTATGATTATTCTTGCGTGGATTCCTTCAGTATTTGACTTTAAAGAAGGAAAGAAAAAAAGCCCTCTTAAATGGGTGTTATGTATTATGGTATTTCTGATAACAATAGCATTCCTTGTAAGCGAGAGCTACAATCCATTCCTGTATTTTAGATTTTAAGGAGGCATATGATGAATAAAACTTTTGTAAGAAATTTGACAATTGCCTTTTTGTGTTTTGTGCCTGTATGGATGTTTGCCTGCAAGGATGTTAAATTCTCCGAAAAGGAGAACAGAAATCTGGCATCGGTTCCCAAACTTACATGGAGCTCAATAACCGGAGGCAGGTTTATGGATGATTTTGAAACATATCTTACAGATCAGTTTCCACTCCGTAATCTCTGCGTTTCAATCAAAACTGCAGTACTGAGAGGAACAGGCAGAAGATATATCAATGATGTGTATATAGGCAAAGAAGGGTATCTGATAGCAAAGGAGTCCGTTGCAGACTATAACCGCGTTGACAGACTTACGGAATCCATAAATAAATTTGCCGATAATGTTAAGGGTGTATCGGTGGATTTTTTGCTTATTCCAAATACTTCACTCATATATGAAGACAAACTTCCTTATGGTGCCAAATCCAATGAAAAAGAAGTTATAAGCCACATTAACAAGACAGTTTCCGATAAGGTTAATACGATAGATGTAACAGATGTCCTTATAGCCAAAGCAAATGAAGGATTGTATTATAAAACAGACCACCATTGGAAAACTAAAGCGGCTTATTATACATTCAGACAGTATGCCGCATATAAGGGCATAACACCTGTGAATTATAATTTTTATGATGTTACAGGAAACTTTCAGGGAACACAGTCATCCAATTCAGGTGTTTATTCAACTTATGAGACCGTAACCATTGGGGTTCCTGATAATTCTATCGGAACATATACAGTTGAATATGTTAATGAAGGTAAAAAGACAACTTCACTTTTTGATGACAGCAAACTAAAAGAAAAAGATAAGTATCAGGTGTTTCTTGGCGGAAACTTTGCACAAGTGGATATTACAACAACAGCAGGGAAAGGACGGAAACTTATGATAATTAAAGATTCGTATGCAAATTGTTTTATCCCGTTACTGACACCGTATTATGACAAAATTACTGTAATTGATCCAAGATATTTTTATGATGACATATATACACTTATTGAGGCGTACGGAATCAGTGATGTTTTGTTTATGTACAATGTGAATTCCTACGTGGAAGATAATTCCCTTGAAGATATTCTTTCAAAGTCTTAAAAACAACTATTGCATTATTAAAAATAATATGGTATAGTAAGAAAGCTGTTTTGGATTAACAGTTATGTTAAAATTGTTATTATAGCAGAGACCGAGAGGTAAGCTATAGTGAGTTTTATATTAGAGAGGTGAAATTATGAGAGAAGGAATACATCCAGATTATTATCAGGCTAAGGTTGTTTGCAACTGTGGTAACGAATTCGTAACAGGATCAACTAAGGAAGATATCCATGTTGAAATTTGTTCAAAGTGCCATCCATTTTACACAGGCCAGCAGAAGGCTGCTGCTGCTCGTGGACGTATTGATAAGTTCAATAAAAAATATGGCGTACAGAGCAAGTAATTGTATACTTGACTATTAAGCAGAATTATAGGGTTGAGGTTTTAGAATCTCAACCTATTTTGCTATTGAGGTATTTTACACACAGGAGTAATATATGAAATATTCAGGAATTGGTGGTCAGGCGGTCATGGAAGGCGTTATGATGAAGAATAAAGATCATTATGCCGTAGCGGTTCGTAAGCCTGACGGAAATATAGAAGTTAAAAAAGAAGAATTTAAAGGCATATCATCTAAATGCAAACTTTTCAGAGTTCCTTTTATAAGAGGTATATTTAGTTTTATAGATTCGCTGACACTTGGAATGTCAACGCTCACATATTCGGCATCTTTTTATGAAGAGGAAGAAGACACTAAGAAGACAGAGCAGGAAAAGAAAAAATCAGATACGGTTTTTAACGTCATTACAATAATGATTTCAGTTATTCTTGCTGTAGGGATATTCATGGTTGTACCATTTTATTTATCACAGCTGCTCGAAAAGGTTATAAGCTCTAAGACACTTATAATTTTTCTGGAGGGTGTAATAAGGCTTTTGATTTTTATTATTTATATTGTACTTATATCATTTATGAAAGATATTAAGAGAGTGTACATGTATCACGGAGCAGAACATAAGTGCATTAATTGTATTGAACACGGTATGCCGCTTACTGTTGATAATGTAAGGATAAGTTCCAAGGAACATAAAAGATGCGGCACAAGTTTTATGCTTCTTGTTATGTGTATTTCAATTCTTATACTTATGCTTGTAAGATTTGATTCGAGAATTTTGAGACTTGTTGCGAGAATAGTGCTTATACCTGTTATTGCCGGCATATCTTTTGAACTTTTGAGACTTGCAGGAACAAAAGAAAATGTTTTTACTAATATAATAAGCAAACCCGGTCTTCTTTTACAGAGGCTTACTACAAAAGAACCTGACGATTCCATGATAGAAGTGGGAATCGCATCTGTTGAGGCTGTATTTGACTGGAAAAGTTATCTGAAAGAGAATTTCGGATATGACGAAGGTAGTGAAGATGACCAACAGGGAAATTCTTGAGAACGCAACAAAACGCCTTGACAAAGCGGGAATAGCAGAGGCAGGCAATGATGCATGGCTGCTTTTTTCCGAAGCTTTCGGGATGACAAGAACGGATTATCTTATAGATAAAAATGCAGAATGTAATGCGGGACATATACCTTTTTTTGACAGCTGTATTGAAAAGAGGCTTGCCCATATTCCTGTCCAGTACATTCTCGGGAAAGCGTACTTTATGGGATATGAGTTTGAAGTTAATAATAATGTGCTTATTCCGAGATTTGATACGGAGGTTCTTGTGTCCGAGGTCCTTAAATATACACAGGATGATTTTAAAATTCTTGACATGTGTACAGGCTCCGGATGCATAGCCATAAGCTTGTCATTGTTAAGCGGGGCAGAGGTAACCGGAGTTGATATTTCAGAAAAGGCACTTGCGGTTGCCGATTATAATAAGGTCATAAATAAAGCGGACAAAGTTACATTTGTGAAAAGCAATATGTTTGAAAATATAAATGGTACTTTTAATTTGATTGTATCTAATCCGCCGTATATACCAACGAAAGATATTTTTGAGTTGGAGCATGAAGTTAAGAACGAGGAGCCTATGCTTGCACTTGACGGACATGATGACGGTCTGTTTTTTTACAGGATACTGGCAGAAGAGTCTGCAAAATATCTCAGACATAATGGTGGGATATTTATGGAAATAGGATATAATCAGGCAGAAGATGTCAGAAATTTATTAATAAAAAATAATTTTACAGATATTTCTGTTATCAAGGACCTTGCAGGTCTTGACAGGGTAGTCTGTGGCTGGAGGAAATAATGTTTGAAAATCTTGAAGAAATTTTAATTAAGTATGAAGATATCAATATGGAACTTGCAAGTCCCGATGTTACGTCGGACCAGCGCAGATTTCGTAATCTTATGAAGGAACAAAGCGACCTTACACCTCTTGTAGAAGCATATACAGCTTATAAGAAAGCTAATCAGGATATAAAAGACAGTCTTGAAATGCTTGAAGAGGAAAATGATGAAGAGATGAGGGAAATGCTTAAGGAAGAACTCTCATCTGCCAAGGATAAGGTAGCAGAGCTTGAAGAAAAGATTAAGATTCTTTTACTCCCTAAGGACCCTAATGATGATAAAAACGTAATTGTGGAAATAAGAGCCGGCGCAGGTGGTGACGAAGCAGCACTTTTTGCGGCAGAACTTTTCAGAATGTATACCCACTACGCAGAAGCCAGAAGATGGAAAGTCGAAGTCGTTAACTCTGATGAAACGGGAATCGGAGGTATGAAGGAAGTTGAATTTATGGTTACCGGACAGGGCGCATATTCCGTATTGAAGTACGAAAGCGGTGTCCATCGTGTACAGCGTGTCCCTGAGACAGAATCAGGCGGAAGAATCCATACATCTACAGCTTCTGTAGCGGTTATGCCTGAAGCAGAGGAGGTAGAAGTACAGATTGATGAAAAGGATATAAGAATCGACGTTATGCGTGCTTCCGGTAACGGTGGACAGTGTGTAAATACAACTGACTCAGCTGTAAGACTTACACATATACCAACAGGAATCGTAATATTGTCATCTACAGCCAGACAGAAAAATCACAGATCCAGAACAAAGAAAAGGCTTTCGCATTATTGCGTGCCAAATTATATGATATGGAATGTCAGAAAGCCCATGATGCAGAGGCTGATGCCAGAAGAAGCCAGATTGGTACAGGTGACAGGTCAGAAAAAATCAGAACTTACAACTTCCCACAGGGACGTGTGACCGACCATAGAATCGGTCTTACATTATACAAACTTGATAAGATACTTAACGGAGACATACAGGAAATCATTGATGCATGTATAGCTGCCGACCAGGCTGCGAAGTTAAGCAAGATGGAAGATAAATCATGATTTGAGAACATCAGCGGATTTAAACAAATAATATCCCGAATGGTCTTCACACTATAAATCAGATATAATATTATTAAAATAATTACGGAGGTGTATTATGTTACTAAAACAAAAGGTTGAAACAATTAAACTTACACAATATATAATGGAACAGTATTGGCAAAAGAATTATGAGCCGCTTATAGAGCATGTATGTGATAATGTTCTCTGGATAGGCCCTCTGGAAGATGAGTATGTTCATGGGAAAAAAGCCATGGTTGACAAAATAATGAAAAATAATGAAGAGAGACCCCTTGTATATCTTGATGACCAGCAATATGAAGGACTCCGGAGTGAAGCCAATATAAGTGTTGTAGTGGGAAGATACAGAGCATTTACAAAACAGGATTCCGGAGTTATATTGTCGGAGAAGCAGAGAGTTACCTTTATATGGGAAAGAGTAAAGAAAGACGATGAGGCACAACTTCTGATAACACATATTCATATTTCTAATATTTTTCATACCAAGGATGATGATAAACTTTTTTCTTCCAAGGATGGCAGGGAAAATTATGAGTATGTACAGAAAGTTATTGCAGAACACAGTCAGGATAAGACTATTACAATCAGGGATTATACAGGAATAAGATATACAGTCAATTATTCTGACATTATGTATGTGGTGGCAGAAGATAATTTTGCTACTGTTTACCTTTGGCAGAAAGACGAAGTCTTGAGAGTGCGCAGCAGGCTTGTTGGATTTGTGAAGGATTTTCCGGATTACTTTATTAAACCGGGAAGAAAATATTGCATTAATAAAAATTACGTTAAATTCTTTAAAAGCAGAAAACTTATTATGGCGGATGGAAGAGAATTTGCTATACCGAGAAGTTTTGTAACTCCATTCAAAAATGCAATGAAAATATAATCAGTAGTTGCTGCCTGAATTGTTATTATATTCACAATATGATTATCTAAAAACGGAGGATATAATGAACACAAGAAAGATAGTACTGACAGTAATATTTGAGATTATTGCGATATTTAGCTTTTCTTATTTTATCGTAATGGTAAGATATGCTGGAATTGGGACATCCTTTGCTTTTGTGTGGTTAGGCATGGCATTGTTTTTTGCCGTATGCGGTGCGGCGGTTTTTATCCTGGAAAAAAGAAATGTCAGTTTACCCCCTGCCGTAAAGGTTGTTATAAGTGTATTGGCTGCCGCAATAATTATATTGTTTGCAGTTGTTGAAGGTATGATTATATCGGGAATGAAAGAAAAGACTAATGAACAGTATGATTATGTAATAGTTCTCGGAGCAAGAGTAAGAGGAACAACCGTTACGAAATCATTGCGAAAAAGACTTGATAAGGCTTTCGAATATATTGAAAAAAATGATAATACCATTCTTGTTCTTTCAGGAGGACAGGGAAACGGTGAGGATGTTTCGGAAGCACAGGCAATGTATGACTATCTTGTACAGAAAGGTGTGGACAAATCAAGACTTTTATTAGAGGATAAGTCCACAAGCACTGTTGAGAATATTGAGTATTCTATGAAAATAATAGAAAAAAACAGTCAGAATGCCACAGTGGAAGTTGGATTTATAACCAATAATTTTCATGTATTCAGAGCGGAACTGGTATGTAGAAACATGGGTTATGACATAAAAGGAATACCTGCAAAGTCAGATAATAAATTACTTGTCAATTATATGTTCAGAGAATTTTTTGCTCTGGTTAAATATAAAATTACAGGAAATATTTAAAAAATAATACGTTACTTTTCCCCCTTAAATACTACTTACATTATGTAAGAAGTGTTTAAGGGGGATTTTAATGGAATACCTTGAGGATAAAGACATTATTGAACTTTTTATAGCAAGGGATGAAAGGGCAATAACGGAAACGATTCGTAAATATAATTCCAGGCTGCATGGCAGGGTTATGTATATCTTAAATAATATTGAGGATGCGGAAGAATGTCTTCAGGACACATATTTTACTTTATGGGAAAAGGTGGCAGAGGAAAAACCGGGACACCTTGAAAATTATATATTTACAATAGCAAAATTTATTGCATGTAGTAAGTTAAGAAAAAGACTTGCAAAAAAAAGATATGTGCCATTAACCGTAATAGGTGAAGATTATCCTTCATCATCAGATGTTTTTTCGGAAATTTCTTCATACGAGTTGGAAAAATACATATTAGATTTTATAAAAATGCAGAAAAACGAAGTACAGATGATAATATATCTTGATTTTGAAAAAAAACTGTCACTACACGAGATTGCCGATGTAATGGGAGAAACGGAGGGTGCAGTCAAAATGAAATTATATCGTTTCAGAAAAAAACTGAAACAATATCTGATAAATGAAGGCTTTGTTTAGTATCAGCCACATCCCTGGAAATCTCTACCTATATGAGGAATATAGGCAGTTTGGGTAGAGAAATGCGACCGGCGGAAGTTGGAATCTCTACCCTTTTCGGCAGTTCTTCGCTATTTGGGTAGAGAAATGCGGCCGACGGCTA
>ERZ779673.759-NODE-759-length-13200-cov-2.260403_pt1 | contig 13200 bp, 9 predicted proteins | sample MGYA00511956_ERZ779673 | MGnify/ENA primary metagenome ERZ779673 (study PRJEB29588, sample SAMEA2152065) | human gut metagenome | biome: human gut; feature: human-associated habitat; material: faeces | place: Denmark | collected 2008/2010 ... | reverse complement strand
TATTTGCTATGCCCTTTATTTCTTGGCTGTCCTCTACTTATTTGTTTCAAACTTTCTCCTCTTTCTTTTTTTGAAATAGACAGTTACATTGTCAATTTCCCATTTCATAACAAACACAAATGAACAAGAAAAAAAGCTACAACTTTTTTTAAATTTTTTAATGGAGCGAAAAAATCACATTTTCCTGTTGAACATGATTCCTTTTTTATTTTGGGTAAACCTAAACCACTTATGTTATGCAAAAAACTATAAGAAACCCATAAAACGTATTTCTCATAGTCTTTGAAATCCACTACCTAGCTGCGAACTATACACCCTTGTAGACGCATTCTTCTACAAGACTAATTTTCCTTTATAAAAAAAGAAACTGCTTCTGCTATGTAAAACATACCAAAACAGTTTCTCTTATTTTCTTATAAAGAAGTCTTATCCATTTTAATTTACTCCATCACATCAATTTGGCACATCTTCATCGTAGTCAATGCCGCCTGATGGCTTTCTGGTGTCACACCTGCACAACATCTGGCATCAACGGCAACCCGAATTTCAGGATAGGTTGCTTTGATAATCAAGGCATTTGATACCACACAAATATCTGTACAAAGCCCAACAATTTCTACCTCTTCTAACTGATACTCACTCCAATTCATATAACCAAAACTTGGCTTATCTATATAAATTGCACCTGGAACCTGCAACTGTTCTGGAATCTTCCATCCATCTGTTCCCTCTATGCAATGTTCAACTGGAAGATGTTTCCCCTCATTTGTCTCCAAATAATTTTTTTGATGTGTATCTCTGGTAAAAATAATTTCATCTCCACGCTCTTTATATTCTTTAATCTTTTGCTTTACAGGACCAACAATTGCCTGTGCCTCCTTTGTGCCTAATGAACCATCAATAAAATCCTTTTGCATATCTACTACAATTAACGTTTTTTTCATAAAAGTCCTCCCACTTTATTATTTTACTTTTACTTTCGTAGTAATTGTCTCGTATTTTGTTTCACCTTTTACCTTTACACCTTTTATTTTTATGGTATATGTTCCCTTGCTTAACTGTTTCTTTGTTTTTAACACACAACTGTTTTTACCTTTTTTTACGATACTTGTTTTTACAGATTTTCCTGTAGCCGTTTTTACCGTTACACTAGGTTTTGACCATACATTTGTTCCATCCAATGTAATCTGAATTTTATTCTTTACAGTCTTTCTTGCTTTTTTTACTTTTACCTTTTTAGGTACTTTTCTCTTAGCAGTATTTGCTGGTTCTGGTTTTGCGTCGATTGCTCCTGGGGTTACTGGCTTTTTATTTGGCTTTTCTCCGATTACTCCGATAGAAGAACCAGTGGCAACAGTTGGTCTTTGTCCTTCATTTTGCGGCTGATTCTTTGCCGCAAATGCGAAACTACCGCCTCCTAAAGTTGCTGCCACCATAGCACTGGTAATCGTTAATGCTGTAATTTTCTTTTTAATTCCTTGTCTCATAAAAAATCCTCCTCTTTTTTGCATCTTTTCTTGTACACTTTGTTAATGCATAAAATTCCAATTTTAGGACAAATTTTTAAAAAATTAATTAAAACACTTATTTAAAGTTTTCTCGCCAGTATTTTTCCCAAGCAAATCACTAGACTTTTGTAGAAAACTAAGCATAAATCGCGGCTTTTATTCTATTCAGTGCATCCTCCAATATACTTCTTGGGCATGCCACATTGATTCTTTGAAAGCCAATTCCACATTCTCCAAATATCTTTCCACTGTCAAGCCAAAGTTTTGCCTTATGGATTACTCTATGTTCCAACTCGTCTACAGAAAGTCCAGTCTTTCTAAAATCAAGCCAAACAAGATACGTTCCTTCCAAATCAATCATTGTAACACCAGGCAAATTTTTCTCCACAAATTCCTTTGTAAATGCGATATTTTCTTTTACATAAGATAACATTGCCTGATACCAAACTTCTCCATTCTTATACGCTGCCTCACAAGCCACAAGCCCCATGATTCCCAACTGACTGATTCCTGCTGCATCCAATTCTCTTCTAAAGTTATGTCGCAATTCTCTATTTGCTATAAAAATATTCGACATCATAAGACCTGCTAAATTAAAAGTTTTACTTGGAGATGTACATGTAATAGAAATATCCTCATATTCCTTTTTTAGACTTGCAAATACCGTATGTTTTCCCTTGAATACAAAATCCTGATGAATCTCATCACTGACTACAATCACTCCATGCTTTACACAAATATCACCTATTTGGGTTAATTCCTGTTTACTCCACACCCTTCCTACTGGATTATGCGGATTGCATAAAAAGAATAATTTTATATTTTCCTCTATGATTTTTCTTTCAAAATCTTCAAAATCAATATGATACCGATTGTCTTCACCTAAATATAACGTATTGCTGACTACGTTTCTCCCATTATCTTTAATTACCTCTGAAAATGGATAATACACAGGCAGTTGCAATAACACGCCTTCTCCTGGCTTCGTATAGGCTTTTACAGCCATTGCCAATGCCATGACAATTCCAGGTGTTTTTATCAACCATTTTTCCTGTACATCCCAATCATGGTGCTTTTTCATCCAATCCCTTACAATTTCAAAGTATGGCGTTTGTACCTCACTATATCCAAAGATTCCTTCCTTTGCCCTCTCAACCAATGCATCTTCCACATAAGAAGACGTTTCAAAATCCATGTCTGCAACCCAAAGGGGAAGAACATCTTTTGGCATTCCTCGCCTTTCTGCAAAATCATATTTTAAACATCTTGTATTTTTTCTATTGATTACCTTATCAAAATTAAGATTTCTTTCTGCCATGTAATTCACCTTCTACCTCATCAAATACTTTTGTTAGTTCCTCTATTAAATCCTTTGTATCCTCAATTCCTACAGAAAGTCTTAACGTTCCTTCTGTAATTCCGTTCTGCATGCGAACCTCATGAGGAACATCTGCATGGGTTTGTGTAATCGGATAAGTAATTAATGTCTCTACACCACCCAGACTTTCTGCGAATTTTATCATTTTCACTTTTTCAAGAATTGCCAATGCAAACTCCTTGCTCTCTAATTGGAACGTAAGCATCGCACCAAATCCCCTTGCCTGCTTCTTCATAATTTCATATCCTGGATGTTCTGGCAAGCCTGGATAAATTACCTTTGTTACCGCCTTCTGCTCCTTTAACCAGTTTGCAATTTCTATGGCATTTTTCTGTGCCCGATCCATTCGGATACCAAGAGTCTTAATTCCCCGCAGTATCAACCAACTATCAAATGGTGCCAATCCTGCTCCCGTTGTTTTTATCAAAAAGCGTAACTTTTCACTAATATCTGTTTTATTTGTAACTAAAAAACCTGCCAATGTATCGTTATGACCACCCAAATACTTTGTGCCACTGTGTACTACAATATCGGCTCCCAAATCTAATGGATTTTGGAAATAAGGCGATAAAAACGTATTGTCAACAATAAGGAGAAGATTATGTTTTTTCGCAATCTTGGCAAGTGCAGCAATGTCGGTAACATTCATCATCGGATTCGTTGGAGTTTCAATATAAATAGCCTTTGTATTCGCATTGATATACGTTTCCACATCTTCTTTATAACAATCAATACTCGAAAACGTAACTCCATTTTTTACAGCTACGTTTTGAAACAATCGAATACTTCCACCATACAAATCCGCATCAACGATCAAATGGTCTCCTGGTGCAAACAATTCCATCATAAGTGAAATGGCTGCCATGCCTGTGGAAAATGCCAAGGCATCTATTCCATTTTCCAAGGTTGCTACTATCTTTTCCAAGTGTTCTCTGGTAGGATTTTGCAATCGGCTATAATCATATCCTGTGCTCTTTCCCACACCCATATGTGCATAGGTCGCTGTCTGATAAATGGGAAAACTGATTGCACCATAATTGTTGATGCTTCCCTCTTCTTCTTGCAAATGCAAACATTTTGTCTGAATTCCTCTCGCCATATTCTCTCCTCCATTTCCTCTTTCTCTACGATTTCATCCTATCTCTTCTTACTTTATGCCTCCTACAACTCTCTCGATTTCACTTTTATCCTTCCTGCAATCCATTCTACCTTTTCGTATTCTTTAAAATCTATTTTTCCTACCTTTATAGTAGGTTTACTCTACTATCTTACCAAAAAAATTTGATTTTGTATAATCTTTTTTGCAATTTTCTTTCATTTTCTAGTATTCTGACATATTTGAAAAATTCCTTATCACTTTTTTTAATGCAAAAACTGGATAAGACAACTAGGCACTCCTAGTATCTTATCCAGTCTAACTGTTACGACTTTTTATTTTATTTCACTATTTTTATCTTACTTTCTGTCCAGATTCTTTGGTCTTTTTGGCTGATGTAAAAATCCTCTACATACTATAGGTCTACCACCAAACTCCTTCTCCACCCTAGCTCTCGTCATCTTTTCAATCACTTGTAGTGTTTTCTTTTCTATTCCCATAATTTATTTCACCTCCTGCCCTATTAATTTTGCAATAACAAGGAGTGCTGCACATAAAATAATTGCCAACCCGGAATATACAATTACCATTTCCGCATTTCCTAACCAGTTTAAAAAGAAGATAACTAACAATTCCAAAATTACAATAATTCTGGACATCTTTTTTAATTCATGCACTTCTTCCTCTTCTGCATTCATATTCGGATGATTTACATTCCCTATGTACATAATTACTATTCCGGCAACCACTGCACAACCAATTAAGATTTCCTCATGTCCAAATATTAAATAAGAAATGCCCGCTATAAAAACATATAAACATACAGTCCCTATATAACATTTATAATACGAACTCAAATGATACCCACCAGTTCTCTTGCGCAGGGCAAAAAAGCAAATCAGAAAACTTGCAGTAGGTACTATTTGTCCAATGACAGTACCTATAAATAAAATACTTATTATAACTAAAAAACTTTCTATATCTCCAAGCAATACATAAACAAACTGCTCATATTCCTCTTGAGAAATAAATCGATTTCGCAATAATAGACTTACTAATTTTCTAACGATTTGCTCTAACATGTCACACCTCCTTACTAGGCAGTATAACGGATGTCAGATTCTTTTCAATCCCTATTGCAGTTTTTGTCATTTTTTTGCAGTTTTTGTATTTTTATTGCTTGTTTTTTACCAAATATGCCCCTGTGGAATCACGATCGAAATATTAAATTCCGTATCGGTGTAATCCATTGCATAGTTTCCTTTATTCTTTTCAACAATCTTTATAACATTTTTCAATCCGATTCCATGACCTTCCCAATTACTCTTTTTTGTGGTATATAAAGTTCCCCCTACAAGCTTCAATGTTCCATCATAAGAATTTTTTACAGACAAAATAAAATCACCCTGCTCATAAACACACTTTAAGGTTAATTTGCGTATTCCACTACACTTCTTACATGCTTCTATCGCATTATTTAATAAGTTCGATAACAATACAACCAACTCCGTAGAATCGATGGTCAAGCCGGATAAATCATTTATTTTGCAAATAAACAAAATATTGTTTTTCATAGCTTCCTGATATTTTACATTTAATACAGCATTTGCCAAAACATGATTGGTGTCAATATAATCCAAATCATGTAAAACCGCTTCACTAATCTGTTCTAAGTACTTTATAAGCTCATCATATTTTTTTGTTACACATAATGCCTGTATACACATAAGTTGATTTTTATATTCATGTGAAATTTTTCTCTGTTCCTGCATCTGATTTTGTATCGTCTCATATAAATGTAACTGATTTTTCTTGTCTGCCTCTAACAAAGCCTTTTCTTTTAATAAATATCCCCTCTTTCCTAGATTTTGTATAAAATAAAACATTGTAATATTCATCCAAACAAGTCCTATCGCCAAAATCCAAAATAATTGCTCCAATTTCTGATTTGTAACAAACTCTGCATTTTTTGCAATCGCAAGTAAAATCAGAATTGAAAAAAAAGACATGCCAAAGAAAATTACCCACTCATTTTCCTTTATGTGCAAAACATTGCTACGGCAGGACATCTTGCTAATAAATAGAATAATTAAAAATAAAATCAATTTCGATATGGCTATAATAATAAAATTTTTCAAATCACTTTCCCTTATTTCATTTGCCAGTAATGATTTTTTAACCAATATTGTTATAAAATCCGCAATTAACAATAGACTCTGAAAAGCAATGGATAACACTATACATTTTTTTAGTTCCCAATTTCTATAAAAATAGATAAAAGATGCAGATAATATAATTATAGACACTTGTTTGGCTACCATATGTTTCTCCAGAGCAATGACCGTTACACAAGTAGTTACACTTAAATAAAATATAATCCTCCAACGCGACAACCAAACATTCTTTCTTTTTAACTCTGTATTACTACCAAATATTTCGCAGAAAATAATACAGCATATCGTCTCTATAAAAATAACAATATAACTTTGTACAATATATCCCATTATAACGCTCCTTTGTATAAAGTAACCCGATCACGTGTTTCCTTAAGCTTTGACCTTGCTATTGGTAATCTCTCACTGTTGGATAACAGCAATTGATTTTCCATCACACATCTTACAAATTTCAAATTAACCAGATAACTTTGATGAATACGTACAAACTCCTCTGGAAATATTCCTGTAATTTTATTAAGCGTTTCATACATTGTATATGACACAGCCTCCTTATCAAAAACGTGAAAGGTCAGTTTATGCAAATTGCTCTCAATATACATAATCTTTTCCATCGGAATGCTCTTTTCTCCCTCTCGAAAAGAAAATGTATTTACACGTGGTACCTCCCGCATTCTTTCAAATACGGCATCTAAACTTTCAAAAACAGATTGTTCAAAATTAAGGTCCTCTTTAAGAATATAACGAATCGCATTTACCTTATATCCTTCCAACGTGTAATTGATAAATGCTGTTACAAATATTATATACGTCTCCTTGCAAACTTTTCGCAACTGTCGCGCAGCCTCTAAACCATTGATGCCCTCCATGTTAATATCAAAAAAGGCAATCTGATACTCTGCCATTTTAAGTGAACTGGAAAGAAAGGCTTCTCCAGAATCGTAGCTATCAAGCTTATACGAAATTTTCTTTCCCAAACAGTACTTTTCTATTATCTTCTTTAATTTATCCGCAAAAATTTTTTCATCATCACATACGGCTATTTTAATAATTTCCATATTTTTATCCTCAAACTTCTCTATCACAGCTTTACGAAATACTACACCTATTCTATGCTTATGTTTTTAGCATAACATGCGCCTCCATTTCATTGACCTTTTAGGCTAACTTTTCTCTTACATATTTTACCTCATTTTTATTGGTTTGGTTCAGATTGGTCGTAAACGGTGCTTTTTATGTCGTAAACGTATTATTTTGCCATAAAAAAGTATTTTAAAGTAAATTTTTGTAAATAATTATTAAAATTTTCCATTTTTAAAATTGCAATATAAGAAAACTTTTTTGCAAGCTGGACATTCCTGCGAAGCATTTTCCCCCTTAGAATGCCCCAATAGAAGAAAAAAATAGATAAGATAACCGAAATCCTTGGTATCTTATCTATTTCATGCACCCTTATTAAATTTTTACTACTCTTACTCCCAAGTATTACATCAATCAATAGAAATCCTTAATCCTATCGCTCTTGTAATACATTATCTGATTTGTCTCGCTCTTTAAAAACATTGGAATCATTTTGTCTTGGCTGTCTTGTGACAGTTGGAGCCTTTGTCCGTACTGGTGCCTTTGTTGGTGCTGCTGTCACAGGCTTTTTGGTAGTTACCACTGGTTTCTGTGTCACTACTGTCCTTTTCGGTTTCTTTGTTGCTTTCGGTGTAGTTTTTTTGGTCGGTTCTGCCGTTGGTTTCTTTGTTGCTTTTGGTTGTATGGTTGCCTGCTTGTCAGGTTCTTTTGTAGGAGCCTTTGTATCCTCTACTTTTTCCGTCCTTGGTTCCTTAGACGAAGATTTGCTGCCAGACATTGTTACGGCTGCTATACTGCCTATTACAATGACCAACAGTACCGCAACTCCAATTCCTATCTTTTTATTCCATGGCAGTTTATTCTCTGTTTTCTGTAAAACCGATTTATTTTCATTCTCTTCCTGTATTTTCTGTTGCTCTAATGCTATATTGGAGTCTACGGAATGCTCTTTCTGTAAAGCAGCGGATTCACGATCATTTTCCTTTTCTGGAGCCGCATTTTTGTGAAACATATATACGGTTCCCTCTTCCTGCTCCTGTTGTAAATCTGCACCCTTTGAAATTTCCGTTTCCTGCTGTTCCAAACAAACGGTCTCTGCCTGTTCCTCTTCCAGTTTTGAAACAGCCTTATGATTCCCCGTCACATTTGTTTCTGTTTTTTCTACATCCGCCTTATCTTGCGTATGATAAAACAAAATTTCCTTTTGTTCTAATTCCTTTACCCGTTCCAGTTCTTCTCGCATTTCACTAGCACTTTGATAACGCTCCTGTGGCAAATACGCACACGCCTTGACAATGACTCTGGCAAATGCATCACTTGCCTTTTCTGGAGCTGGTAACGGCTGACCGCTCATACGCAACAAATCTGCCTTCTCTTTGTCTGTATAGCGAATTGGTTCTGGTGCTGGCGGCATAAACGGTAACCGATTGTTATTCATAAAACGATATAATACAATTCCAAGAGAATAAATATCCACCGTAGCATTGTACTCCATTCCCTTATAAACCTCTGGTGCCATATAACTTCTGGTCCCCTTTTTGGATAACCCCACAGATGTTCTTTCTAATTCTCTGGCAATACCAAAATCCCCTAATTTATATGTACCAACATCCGATACAAATATATTCTCTGGCTTTATATCTCTGTGAATAATGTGATACTGCTGACAAACTTCCAATGCCTTACATATATCAATACCCAGTTGCACTATATCCAAATTAGATACATCTACCTGCTTTATATGTTTGAACAATCCTGTAAGCAATTCCATACGAATATAGATTTTCCAGCCATATCCATCTTCTTTTTTTATAACAGAGTGATCTTCGTAACTTACAATATTCGAATTTCCCTTTAACTTGGACATCAATGTAAATTCTTCTACAATATCCTGCACCATTCCTGCAAAATATTCTTCCGCTTCCTGCGTATTCACCATTTCATTTCTTATGGTCTCATACTCTGCCTGATTTTGTGGCACCTCAATTACTTTCAATGCTGCATCATAAGTATGTCCAAATTCTTCTCTGACAATTTTGTATACTTTTCCAAACGCCCCTTCTCCAATACATGCTTCTATCTCCCACTCTTTAAAGTTCTTTTCCATTATTTGATACCTCATTTCGCCTATTTAAAATTTAATTTCCATTAAAGAATGTTTTATCTACTATAATATGATGCCAAAGGCAAGGAACAATCCATAAGGCATCTTCTGACCCCAAATATCATTATATTAGCAATTACAAAAAAAGTAAATTAAACCTTTGCAAAAAATTACAATTTTATTGTAATTTTTAACATTCCGTTAATTTGGACTTCCTTTACTGCTATACTAAACTACGTTCTGATGTACTGCATAACTGATTTTACACAAGGCACATATTCAACCGAAACACTCTGATGGCTTTTGGATGAAAAACAGACACCTGAAAAAACCAACGAAACATTTTATTACATACTCATAATGTCATGCACTACATCGAAAAACATATTTATTTACAGAAAGGAAAACTAACTAACTATGAAAAAAAATCTATGGTTAAAACGAATTTTTATTCTATTATTAGTAACAATTCTTTGCCTGCCGAATACTTCTGTACAAGCAAGCAGTATTCCTACTAATAATAACATGAAAGAAGCCGCATCCATGAATGCTGGCAATGTACAGGTACAAGGCAGCAATAGCTTTGGAAAAATCCTGCAAAATTCATTAACAGATTATACAAATCAAAAAAATCAAACGAATAATCCAAACTGCATTTTAGACATTGAAATGTCTGGTAAAACTGCAAATGTTTCTTTTAGAACAACGCAGTCTTGTACACTTCTTGTAGGTATTTACTCCGAAGACGGTACACAACTCATCGCTTCTGGCGAAAAAGAAGTAAAAGAAAGTGATACCAATGTGGCTGTCACAATCTCAACAGGTTCTATACCAACTTATTATTATATTCGTGCCACATTGATTTCATCAGAATTAGGACGTCCTCTATCAGAGGAATATACAAATCCAATGTATACAAAGGATATGCAGCAATTGATGGATCAAACTGTGGATGACTTTAATGAAGAACAGGTCGTAAATTTAGACAACGATAAAAAGAACAATTTCGTTGTTCTTGATGATGATGTAAAGGTGATCGAACCAGAAAAAGACCACAACACGGTTGTGAATCCTGACTCTGAATCAGGTACTTATACCATCAAAAATATCGACTCACAGATTAGCAACTTAAAAAAGGGTGATACTTTTTCCTATGAATATGAGGAGAATGAATTTTTAATTGCTAAAGTTGCTAACATTGATATTACCGATTCTACTGCTGTTATTACAGAAGATAACAATGTAGAAACAGAAGATGTATTCTCAGTTGTAAAAATTGACACACAGGCAGATTCATCTTCCGCAACGGTAGATACAGATAGTGCAGCAACATGCGTCACTTATAATGGTCTTTCTAAAGCTTCAAATGAAATGAAAACTTCCGCTTTTAAAGGCGATGGATCAATCACGGCAACCTTTTTAGACTACTCTTTTGATACAAGTGAAAAAAATGATGATAGTAGTAGTGCAAATACTGGTAAAGCTCCTTATAATATTAGTGGTTCTTCTAAAGTTTCCGGTTCTGCTTCATTGGCATTAGAGCTAAATTTAGAATACTACATTTCTTTTAAACATCAATACTTACAGTTTGATGTCGGTGCAAATCTTAGTTGCGAAGTAGAAGCGGAAGCCGCATTAGATGCAAATATTCCACTTGGATATATTTGTGTATCCCCAATTCCTGGAATTTATATTGCACTTGAACCAGCTTTAGATTTAAATATTTCTGGTAAAATAAATGTATCAGCTGATATTAAATCATCTTTTGGCTTTAAATTTGACTCATCTGCTTCCAAAAAGTTTCAGTTAATTACACCGAAACCAGAAATCAACCTTCCTACCCTTGAAATAGAAGCTGACGTATTTATTGGTATTGATTTAACACCATCCTTTACCATTATTTCAAAAAAAGTTGCTGAAACAGAAGCAACTGGTACAATCGGACTTAATATTAAAGCAAAATTAAGCTATTCTATGAATTCAGATGATGATATTCAACATAGCTGTAAAGCCTGTGTCGATGGTAATATCTCCTTAGGTTTAAGCTTAGAGGCAGAGATATCTTTCCTTTCAAAGTTAAAATCGGTAAAAGCAAGTACCAGTGCTGCATTTGACATTTCTGATTTTTATTGGTCTATTGATAAAGGAAAATTTGGATTTGGTAGTTGCCCTTATAAAAAATACCGTGTTAGTTTCACACTCAAAGACCAGAACGGCAAATCTTTGGCTAATACAAACTTCCAGATGTCTGGTATAAAAAGCGACAACCAACCTGACTTTGAGACAGATGAAAAAGGTGTATATACTGCATATTATGACCCAGGAAAATACAATGCAACCTTTAAAATGGACGGCTACTCTGATGGATCAGCTAGTTTCACTATAACAGATGCGGCAAAGGATATTTCCGTAACCCTAAAAAAAGAAGATACTGACGATAACAAACAAACAGATACACCAGATGGCATTGCAATTAATGCAACAAACTTTCCTGATGCAAACTTTAGACAATTTATCTTAGAAAGCATTGATTATGACGAAAACAAATATTTAAGTGCTTCTGAAATTAACGACACTACTACAATGGCTATCACTTCATTGAACATCTCAAATCTAAAGGGAATTGAGTATTTTACAGAATTAACCTATTTGGATTGTGGAGACAATCAATTGACGAGCTTAGATGTAAGCAGAAATACAAAACTTAGTGTTCTCGCTTGCTACCAAAATAACTTAGCAAGCCTCAATGTAAGCAACAATTCACAACTTACAGAACTGGATTGTTATGAAAACAATTTAACAAGTTTGAATGTAAGTAGTAATACAAATTTACAGCAACTTTGGTGCTATAACAATAATCTTTCTAGCTTAGATATCAGAAACAATCCAAATTTAACTGATTTAAGCTGTTCCGGCAATGGAATTAAAACTTTAGATATTAGAAACAATCCAAATCTAATATTATCCGGATGTGATGAAGATGTAGAAATTATAGATGCCAACAGCGTTTCAACTTCAAAACTTGTAAAAAAACAAACAATAGGTAAAACAAGTACAAACGGTTCCACTACTGCTACTTATAATAACCTATCACCTGACAAAAAATATATGTTTTATGTATTTACCAAAAATGCTGCATATGGAGAAAAAATAACGGCTGATAAATTAGTTTATGCAACACAAATTACCTCCGATGCAGCTGGAAACGCTACTATTGAATATGTTTCAAATACTAATGCAGGTACTATAAAATTAGTCAGTGAGGATGCGGTTGCAATTGCAGACACATCTATCCACGCTCAAAACTTTACTTACGATGGAAAAGAAAAAACAGCGGTACTTTCTTTATCATATGGAAAGTACATTCTAACCGAAGGTACTGACTTTACAGTTTCCGGTAATACAACAGCACGAAATGCTGGAACCTATATAGTTACAATTACTGGAATGGGCGAATTTGCAGGAACAGTTAATACAACTTACAAAATTACAAAGCCTGCTACAAATGCTGCAACCGTTTCTTCCATTAAAATTACAGGAACAACAAAAAAAGTTGCGGCAGGCAAAAAAACAACACTTTCCGCTACTGTCTTACCAAAAGATTGTGCAAATAAGAAAGTAAACTGGACAAGCAGCAATACCAAATACGCTACTGTGAATAAAAACGGAATTGTAAGCACAAAAGCTGCTGGTGCAGGTAAAACCGTTACCATTACTGCTGTTGCTGCAGATGGTTCAGGCATAACTACAACTTACAAATTAAAAATTGTAAAACATGCAGTGAAAAAGATCACATTAAACGCTAAAAAGGTTGTAAATGCAGGTAAAAAGCTTACCGTAAAAGCAACGGTAATAACAAC
>ERZ779673.758-NODE-758-length-13208-cov-1.807192_pt1 | contig 13208 bp, 10 predicted proteins | sample MGYA00511956_ERZ779673 | MGnify/ENA primary metagenome ERZ779673 (study PRJEB29588, sample SAMEA2152065) | human gut metagenome | biome: human gut; feature: human-associated habitat; material: faeces | place: Denmark | collected 2008/2010 ... | reverse complement strand
TTGAATCCCCACCAAAATAGCCAATCATTTCATATTCGTAGCCCTCTTCACTTTTTAAAAGAGCATAACTAATACTTTGATGAAAATTTTGATGTTCCCAGTTTTCAGAAAAATCTTGAAATTCTTTTAAAGTAATTGTTCTTATTTGCATACTTATCCTCCTTTTTTAAAGAGATTATTATATCATTAAAAATAAATAATTGCAATTAGTAAAAAAAATTATTATAATATATATGTTAGGATGTGAAACAAATATGGGAAGAATAGTTAGAGAGACAATAAGTGATAGATTTAATAAATTTATTATGATGTCTATAGTAACTTCAATTGTTATTGCTTTAATTGGAGCAGTACTTATATTTATGCCAGAAATGTCTAATAAGTTAATTGGTGTTATAACTGGCGCTTTATTTGCACTTTCAGGTATTAATACAATTTATAAGTTTATAACAAGAAATGGTGCAAAACTTTATTCACTTAATTTACTTTTTGGAATAATACTTGTTTTAATCGGAGCAATTATTATATTAGTTCCATTTTCAGTTACATCATTTTTAACAATTTGTTTAGGATTATATTTAATTGTATTCGGAGCAAATAAAGTAACTTATGGTGTATGGTTTAAAATAGGTGATGATTCATCTTGGTTGATTACTTTTGTAATTGGAGTAATGCTTATGGTATTTGGAATATTAGTATTATCAAATCCATTTTCCGCACTTACGGTTACTCAAGTAATTGGAACATTTTTAGTGCTTTCAAGTATTCTTGATATAACAGATTTAATACTTCTTAAGAAAAGAGCAAATGAGATAACAAAGATATTTTGGTAGGTAATTATGAAGATAAAAGAAATAAAAGCAAGAGAAATTCTTGATAGTAGATCAAATCCCACTTTAGAGGTAACTTTGGCCTTAGAAAATGGAGTGGAGGCAACATCATCTATTCCATCTGGAGCCTCAACAGGAAGTAAGGAAGCGTTAGAACTTCGTGATAATGATGAAAGATATCATGGTAAAGGTGTTTTAAAGGCTGTAAGAAATGTTAATGAAATAATATTTCCAGCACTTTATAATATGGATTTAAATATTAAAAATGTGGATAAAAAGATGCTTGAACTTGATGGAACTGAAAATAAATCTAAACTTGGAGCTAATGCTATTTTAGGGGTATCACTATGTGCTTTAAAATGTTTAGCAAAACTCGAAGGTAAAGAATTATTTGAGTTTGTTAGTACTGGTAAATTTAATATGCCTGTACCAATGATTAATGTTATTAACGGTGGAAAACACGCAGATAATAATTTAGATATTCAAGAGTTTATGCTTGTTCCTGTTCAAAAAGAGGAAAAAGAAAGAATTAGATGTGCAAGTGAAATATTTAATACTTTAAAATCTATTTTAAAGGGTTATCATTTATCAACAGGTGTTGGTGATGAAGGTGGATTTGCACCAGATTTAAAAAATAATGAAGAAGCCTTAATGATTTTAGTAAAAGCTATTACAGAAAGTGGTTATACTCCAGGAACTGATGTATTTTTTGCCCTTGATGTTGCAGCATCAGAACTATATGATGGAAATAGCTATTTAGTCGATGGTAAAAAGTTATCAAAGGATGAATTATTTGATTATTATGTAGATTTAATAAAAAAATATCCAATTATAAGTATTGAAGATCCTTTCGAAGAAAATGATTATGAAAGTTTTAGTAAATTAACTAAATATTTTAATGGTAAAATAATGATTGTTGGTGATGATTTATTTGTATCTCAAAAAAAATATTTAGAAAAAGGTATAGAACTTGGTGCTGGAAATGCAATACTTCTTAAAGCTAATCAAGTTGGTAGTGTAACTGAATTTTTAGATACTATTTATACCGCAAAGAAAAATGGGTATAAAACAATTATTTCTCATCGAAGTGGTGAAACAATGGATACCTTTATTGCGGACTTAGGTGTAGGACTAAATCTTGATTTTATTAAAACAGGTTCTGTTTCAAGAGGAGAAAGAATTTGTAAATATAATCGACTTATGGAAATCGAAGATAAATTAAACTAGTAAAATGCTAGTTTTTTTTATATAATTAAAGTGGTGATAGAAAATGAAAATAGTTGATGGAAATAAAGCGTGTAGTAGTGTAGCATATTTGTTTAGTGAGATATGTTCAATATATCCAATTACACCATCCTCACCGATGGCTGAAAATATTGATTACTTAACGCATACTGATAAAAAAAATATATTTAATGATAAACCTACTGTTGTAGAAATGGAATCAGAACTTGGAGCAGCTGGTGCACTTCATGGAGCATTATTATCTGGAAGTTTAGCATCTACTTATACTGCAAGTCAAGGATTACTATTAATGATTCCAAATTTATATAAAATAGCGGGAGAATGTCTTCCTGGAGTAATTCATGTTGCAGCAAGAAGTATTGCAACACATGCTCTTTCAATATTTGGTGATCATAGTGATATATATTCTGCAAGAATGACAGGATGCTGCATGCTTGCAAGTAGTAATGTTTATGATGCTCAAAACCTTGCGGCAGTAGCACATTTATCTGCGATAAAGGGAAGTCTTCCTTTTATACACTTTTTTGATGGTTTTAGAACAAGTCATGAACTTAATACAATAAAAGAATTACCCGAAGAAAAATTACTTCCTTTAGTAGATAAAAATGCTTTAGAAAGTTTTAAGAAAAGGGCATTACTTTCAGATTTAAATTATGGAACAAGTCAAACTGAGGATGTATATTTTCAAATAACTGAAAGTAGAAATGAATTATATGATAAAATGCCAGATATTGTTAATGAATATATGACTAAAATTAATGAAATAATGGGAACTAGTTATAAACCATTTAATTACTATGGAAGCGAAAATGCTAAATATATAATTATTGCAATGGGTAGTGTAAATGACACTATTAAACTTGTAATTGATAATGAAATAAAAAATGGTAATAATGATTATGGCTTAATTGAGGTTCATTTATATAGACCATTTAGTAAAAAATATTTAGAGCAAGTACTTCCTAAAAGCGTTCAAAAAATTGCTGTATTGGATAGGACTAAAGAAGCTGGAAGTATTGGTGAACCACTTTATTTAGATGTATTATCTTCGTTAAAAGATAAAAATATTGAGATTGCCGGGGGAAGATATGGACTATCTAGTAAAAATACTAGTCCTAGTGATATAAAAAGTGTTTATGATAGTTTAGAAAGTAAACCTCAAAATAGTTTTACAATTGGTATAAATGATGATTTAACTCATTTAAGTTTACCAAAAACTGATTATAAATTATCCAATAATTATGAAGAATTTAAAATATATGGTTTTGGTTCAGATGGAATGGTAAGTGCTTCGAAAAATATGCTTACATTATTACATGAAAGTTTAGGAAAATATGTCGAAGGTTATTTTGAATATGATTCTAAAAAAAGTGGTGGAGTAACTATATCTCATTTAAGAATGGGAGATAAAAGTATTAATGCACCTTTTTATGTAACTAGCCCTACTTTAGTAGTCGTAACAAAGGATGTTTATTTTGAAAGATATGATATGCTTTCTGGTATAAAAGATAATGGAATCCTTTTAATAAATACTATTAAAAATGAAAAAGAATTAAATGATTATTTAGGTGGTTCTATAAAAAAAGAAATTATATCTAAAAATATAAATGTAAAAATAATTAATGCACAAAGGATTGCTTATGAAAATCATTTAAATGGCAAAATAAGCAAAATTATGGAAGTAAATATACTTAATCTATTAAATGTACCAAATGCTAAAGAAATGGTTGTTAATTCCGTTAAAAAGGCCTTTATGACTAAAGGTGAGGATGTTGTTAATAATAATATTAATGCTATAAATGCATCATTAAATGAAATAAAAGATGTAAAAATAATAGATAGTTTTGCCAAAGAGGAAAATGAAGAAAAAGATATTTATACTTTAATAAATAATAGAAAAGGAGAAAACCTTTCTACAAGTGAAGTTAAAATGTTTAGTAATGGTGGAGTTAAATGTGGACTATCTAAATATGAAAAAAGAGATGTTTCTATGCTTACTCCAAAATGGAATATAGATAAATGTATTGAATGTGGAGCATGTAATATAGTTTGTCCTCATAGTGTAATAAGACCATTTATTACTAAAGATAAATCACTTGGTAAACCTCTTTTAGGAAATGATGAATATAATTATTTTGTAGGTATTAGTAATAAAGATTGTACTGGATGTGGTTTATGCGTAGGAGTTTGTCCTACTAAAGCTCTTACTTTAGAAACAAATGTTACTCCAACTGATGAATTATTTAATACATATGAAAATCCATCATTATATCCAAAAAACACTATAAAAGGAGTATCTTTAACAAAACCATTATTTGAATTTTCTGGTGCTTGTGCTGGTTGTGGTGAAACTCCATATATTAAATTATTAACTCAAATTGTTGGAGAAAAATTAGTTATTGCTAATGCTACAGGATGTTCAAGTATTTACGGAGGTAGTTTTCCATCAACACCATATTTAGTTCCTTGGGCAAATTCACTTTTCGAAGATAATGCAGAATTTGCTTATGGTATTTATACATCATATAAACAAAAAAGAAATAGAATAAAAAATATTATTTCTAACTCTATTAATTCTTATTCTGAAAAAGAAAAAGATGCTTGTTTAAATCTACTTTTAAATTTTGATAATTATGAAATTACAAATAATTTTGTAAAAAATATGGATGATTTAACTTTACCAAAAGAATTATATGATTTAAAAGAATATATACCTAAAAAAAGTGTTTGGGCTATTGGTGGTGATGGTTGGGCTTATGATATAGGATATAATGGAATAGATCATATTCTTCATTCAAATGAAAATATTAATATTTTAGTTCTTGATACAGAGGTTTATTCAAATACTGGAGGACAAGCAAGTAAATCAACAAAAGTTGGTGCAGTTGCTGAATTTGCAGATTTTGGTAAGAAAACTAGTAAAAAAGATTTATTCAAAATTGCTATGTGCGCCCCTAATGTATATGTTGGATCAATTTGTTTGGGAGCCAATAATGTTCAAGCAATTAAAACATTAACTGAAGCAGAAAATCATAATGGTCCCTCAATTGTAATATGTTATTGTCCTTGTATAGAACATGGTATCAAGGGTGGAATGTGTAACTCTATTAACGAAGAAAAACTTGCAGTAGAGTGTGGTTATACACTTTTAATGAGATATAAAGATAATAAACTATATCTGGATTCAAAAGAACCTAATTTTGATAAGTATGAAGAATTTTTAAATAATGAAGTAAGATATAATGCTTTAAAAATAAAAGATAATTCTTTGGCAAATAAACTTCTTAATATACAAATTAATAATGCAAAAGAAAGATATAATTATTATAATAAAATAAAGAGTGCTGATTAGTATTCTTTTTTTTCATAAAAAAAAACGAGGCCTTTAGGGCCTCAAAGAATAAAAAGGGGTTGACTAGTGTGATACTAGCACCAAATCGCCTTCTTAAGTGATTTGGTAATTAATATACTAAAGCATATATGATAAAAAGTCAATTAACTTTACACTCATTTTACACATTTTTTTAAAAAACTTTATATTTGCTTTTTTTATAAAGTTTGATACAATTAGGTTGGAGGTAAAATGGACATAAAAAACTTACACCAGGTGGGTGAAAAAACTTCAAAAATATTAAATAAACTAGGAATATATACAGATGATGATTTAATAAATTATTATCCATATAGATATAATGTTTATAATTTTTCAAATGAATTAATAGATAATTCTACATTAATAATAAATGTAATAATTGAATCTAATCCAATTGTTTCATATATTAAAAAAAATTTTAATAGATTATCATTTAGAGCAAGGTATAATGAAAGAATTTTTAATGTAGTAATATTTAATAGGGCTTATTTAAAAACAAATTTAACTATTGGAAAAAATATAACAATTATTGGTAAATATGATTTTAAGAAAAATATATTTACATCTTCGGATATAAAATTTAATGTAACTAATGGACAAATAGAACCAGTATATCATTTAACAAAAGGAATAACTAATAATACAGTTTCTAAATTAATAAAAGATAATTTAAATAATATATATATTAAAGATTCTTTACCAAGTAATATTATTTCAAAATATAATTTATTATCTAAAAAAGATGCATTATATAATATTCATTTTGCAAATGATTTAAAAATGGTTCATTATGCTAAAAATAGATTAATTTATGAAGAATTATTTGATTTTTCATTTAAAATGAACTATTTTAAAAATCAAAATATTAGAAAAGATAAAGAACCTAAAAATATTGATATAAACAAAATAAATGAATTTAAAAAATTATTGCCATTTTCTTTAACTACTGATCAAGATAATGCTTATAATGAAATTGTTCAAGATATGAGTTCAAATAAAAAAATGAATAGACTCCTTTTAGGAGATGTTGGAAGTGGTAAAACTGTTGTAGCCGTGGGAGCAATCTATGCTAATTTTATTGCTGGATTTGAATCTACTTTAATGGCTCCAACTGAAGTACTTGCTACTCAGCACTATTTTAGTATTAAAAAAATGCTTGATAAATTTAATGTAACTATTGAGTTAATAACTGGTTCAATGTCTAAAAAAGAAAAAGAAGCAATTTATAAAAGGGTACAAAATAAAGAAATAGATTTATTAATTGGAACGCACTCATTATTAAATGAAAATATTATATTTAATAATTTAGGACTTGTTATAACAGATGAACAACACCGTTTTGGAGTACATCAAAGATTTACTTTGGAAGATAAGTCAAAATGCCCTGATATTTTATATTTATCAGCAACACCTATTCCTAGAACTTATGCAATGACTATTTATGGTGATTTAGATATTTCATATATTAAAACTAAACCAACTGGTAGAAAAGATATTATTACAAAGGTTAAGAAAAATAGTGATATTAAAGAGGTGCTTGGACTTATGCTTGAACAAATAAAATTAGGCCATCAAATATATGTAGTGTCTCCTTTAGTCGAAGATGATGAATCATTAAATTTAACAAGTATAAATTTGTTAAAGGAAAAACTATCACTTGCATTTAAAAATTTATTTAGAATTGAAATAATTCATGGAAAAATGAAAACTAGTGAAAAAGAAAGTATCATGAATGATTTTAAAAATAATCAGATTAAAATATTAATAGCAACCACCGTTATTGAAGTAGGCATAGATGTTTCTAATGCTACGATGATGGTAATATTTAATGCTGAAAGATTTGGACTTGCAACACTTCATCAGTTAAGAGGAAGAGTAGGAAGAAGTGACTTACAAAGTTTTTGCTATTTAATTAGTGATAGTGATAATGATCGCCTTAAAGTAATGGAGGAAAGTAATGATGGTTTCTATATATCTCAAAAAGATTTTGAAATGCGTGGTCATGGAGATTTATTTGGTGTTAAACAACATGGAGATATGTCATTTAAACTTGCTAATTTAAAAAATGATTATAATATTTTACTATTTGCTAATGAAGATGCAAAAAAATTTATTGATAGTAAAGAATATTTAAATAATGAATATTATAAAGACTTAGCTCAAAATTTAAACATCACAGATTAAAAAGTGTAAAGCATTAGTAAAGTGTAAAAAAAATAATTGACTTTTTTAAAAAATCATATTATCATTTAATTAGCATAGGACAAATAAAAACCTATGCCTGACTAAAACCTTACGAATTATAATGTGAGGAATAGTCAAACCAAAACCCCCTGAGCGGCCTTTTTACAGGCCGCATTTTTTTAGAATAAATTTATCAAAAGTGAGTAAATATAAATACACAATTCAATTACATCGTTAATAACAATAAGATTAAAGTAAAAGATAATGATTATCCGGCATCATATAAAATTGTACAATATTTAAAAGATTGCGATATAGGAAAAGTAACACGTAATAATAAACTAAGTAATTCAAGAATTAGACAAATTACATATACGCTTTATATGTTTAATGAAATAGTAACAAGTAATGGTATAAAACAAAATGTAAATAAAGAACTCAATAAATTATTTTTTGATAGAATAATTTTACATAAAGAATATTATAATAATAATAATGAACTATTAAAATCAGTATATTCATATTTTAAAAATATAATTGAAAAGAATTATGTAAATATTGATAAATAGTTTGACATAAATATATATTTTGTGATATATTATTTATGCAAGAAAAAAACGTTAAATCGTTTTTGCATGGGCGCTATCTAATGGTGGAGCCCTATTTTTCTACCTAAAAAATTAAAAAAAACTAGATTTTTTTATATAACTGAAGTATATTTTTCTTTTGTAAATGTTAATATGAAATTTGACAAAAATGTTAATCTAAAAATTGAAAGCAAAAACTTAAAAATTTGTGATAAAAAATGAATAAAACTTAATATTAAGCATTATGTTCATTTACCAAAAGTGTGGAAATACACAAAAATAGTAAATGCATAATGCGGATAAATGAAAAATATATAATTTATAAATGAGGTAAATATGAATGATGATATGAAAATAATAAATAAATTTTTAAAAAGTAAAAATGAAAATATGGAAAGTATAAAAGAGTTAAGTGGTGGAACTAATAATCGAATATATTCAGTAAATGATAAATATTTTGTTAAGTTTAAAGATTCCTCCTCGATTATGGAGGAAAGATATTTCTTTAGTATTTATCAAAGCAACCTATATCCAAAAATTTTAGATTGTAATATTGAAAAAGGTTATATAATATATAATTTGCTCGATGCAAAAGATGCAGAGAATGCAAATGAAATTGAAAACATTATAGATATTGTATATAATTAATCAGTTAATAGAAAAGTAACTTTAGAAAAAGGGTATGGCTATGTTAGTGGTTTAAGACATACCTGGACTGACTTTTTAAAAAATGAACTTGATGATAGTATCGAATATTTAAAAAGTGAATCACTGATTTCTAAATTTGATTTGAATATAATTAATAGTTCATTAAAAATAATTGAAAAATACCCCTTTGAAAAAAGAGTAATACACGGCGATTTTGGACTTCATAACATTATGATAAGTAATAACAAATCCATCATAATAATTGATCCAAGTACTGTCATCGGAGACTATTTATATGACTTTATATTCTTTTGTTTTTCAGATGTAACATTATTAAAACTAATTTCTTTTCAAAAAATATTTGATTTATTAAATGAGGATTATGAAAAAGTAAAAGCAATGATGATTATAGTTTTATTTATTAGAACGCAAAGAGCATTAAAATACTCAAAAAGTGATTTTCCATACTATTATAAAAAATATGAAGAGTTAATAAAATTATAAAAAATATCAAAAGTTTATCTCGATTCCTATACTCATATTACCACAAAATTGGCTTTTTTTCAAGTCTAGTAAAGTTTTGGAAAAGATGGTATTAAGTATAAGAGGTGAAAAAAATATGGAAAATTTAACTGCAAAAATGTGCTTATTTGTAAAAGCATATCATAGTGAAAATAGCAATATTAAAATCTATTTTGAAAAAAATGCAAAAACAGTATTAGGAAAGGATTATGACACTATCTATAATAATTTAAAAACGGGCATTAATTTCTTCGATAACAAGTATCAAGGTAATGATCCTGTTAAACATATTGTTAATAGGTATCTTGCTCCAACAATTCTTGCAAGAAGTGCATTTAATGAAAGATGCTTAAATAGTGAAATTAGATTAGGACTTAAACAGTATGTTCTACTTGCAAGCGGTTATGATTTATCTTCTTTAAAATACAATAATATGTTAAAAATATTTGAACTTGATAAAGAAAGCGTTTTAGTAGATAAAGAAAATTTACTTAAGAAAAATAATATTGATATAAAAAATATTAATTATGTTAAAAGTGATTTAACAAAAGATTTTGAGAATGATTTATTAAGTAGTGGATTTAATCCAAAATTAAAAAGTCATATAACATTTTTAGGAATTAGCTATTATTTAAGTAAAAAGGAATTTGCTAGTGTTATAAATAAAATATCAAACATTATGTGTAGTGGAAGTAGCCTAGTAATAGATTATCCAAATGAAAGGTATGAAAGCAAAAATAAAATATTGGCATTAGGTGCAGGCGAAGAAATGCAAAGTAAATATTCTTATAAAGATATTCAAAAAATTGCTTCGAAAAATGGCTTATTAATTTATGAACATCTAACATATACTGATATAAATAAAGATTTTTTCTATGATTATAATACATTAAATCCAAACTGTAAAATATTTGCAAGTGATGATACACAGTATATACTTTTAATAAAAAAGAAGATATAATTATTTTGAAAAGGAGGATACATGAAAACACTTTTAGTTTTAGAGGGTGGTGCTTTTAGGGGTACATATACTGCTGCAATAATAGATAAATTTATCGAAGATAATATTAATATAGATGCAATAATTGGTGTTTCCGCAGGTGCTTTAATAGCTCCAAATTATTATTCTAGGCAAATAGGAAGATGTTTAAATATTAATAGAAAATATTGTAAAGATTCAAGATATATGGGTAAAAAATCATTAATTGAAACTGGTAATTTTGTTAATAAAGATTTTGCTTATTATGATGTTACTAAAAATATTGAAGTATTTGATGAAAAAGAATATGAAAAAAATTACAAACTTTTTTTAGCAACAGTATCAAATGTTGAAACAGGTCTACCTGAATATATTGAAGTAAATAATGTTTATAATCAGATTGAAGTATTAAGAGCAAGTAGTGCAATGCCATTTTTAACAAATATTGTAGAAATTAATAATAATTATTATTTAGATGGAGCAATATGTGATAGCATTCCAATTAAAAAAGCTTTATCTTTAGAATATGATAGAATTATTGTTATTTTAACAAGGGAAAAAGGTTTTATTAAAAAACCATTTAATAAAGGAGAAATTATAGGAATAAAAACTAAGTATATGAAATATCCTAAATTTATTAAAGCAATGCTTAATAGATATAAACAGTATAATGAATCATTAGAAATAATTGATAAATTAAGTAGTGAAAATAAAATATTTGCTATATATCCCTCAGAAAATATTGATATAAGTCTTAATAAAGTAAATAAAAAAGAAATAGATAGAATATATGATATTGGAATAAAAGATTATAAAAATATAAAAGGTAAATTAAATGAATATTTAAACTTAAAATAATTGAAATTAATTAATTTAAATGGTATTATTTTATAGGGTAGTTATGAAGAAAAAGAAGTTAAAATTAAAAACAAAATATAAATTTTTACTTATAATTATAGCTATATTTTTAGTTACTTTTTTTAGTATGAATTTTCTTTTTAATATTATTTTAATCGGAGATAAAGACATTTATTTAAATGTAAATAGTTCTTATTTTGAAAATGGTTATAAAGCAACATTTTTTGGTAAAAAGTTAAAAGTTGATGTAAAAAATAATATTGATAATACCTCTTTAGGAGATTATAAAGTTACATATACAGCAAACTTATTAAATTTTAAAAAAAGTGTTATTAGAAATATTCATGTAGTTGATATTGAAAAACCTGTAATAACATTAAATGGTGATAATATAATATATCTTAATAAAGATAGTAAATATGAAGAACCTGGTTTTGAAATAACTGATAACTATGATAAAGATATTAATAGTAAAATTAAAGTAACAAATAATATTGATGAAACCAAAGCAGGCAAGTATGAGGTTGTGTATGAGGCCATAGATAGTTCTAAAAATAAAGCAAAAGTTGTAAGAACTGTTGAAGTTCTTGATGATAGTGCATTAACAAGTTCGATAAAAGATTTTACTTTAAAAGGACTATTTACTAAAACGACTTTAACTTATGAAGAAAATGAATATAATTATTTTAATGATACTATCTTTTTAGGAGACTCAAATACATCATTTTTGTATCAAAAAGGAAAACATATTTCGGCTTATCAAACTTGGGCAAGAAATAACTTAAACATTGCTCAAATGAATTCTTCAACTTTTGAAACTTATGAAAATAGACAAAATACAGTTTTAAATGATGCTCTTACAAAATATAAACCAAAATATTTAATTGTATGTCCTGGAATTAATGCTGGACTTTATATGCAAAAAGATGTATTTGTAAAAGAACTTCAAAAATTTTATGATAATATTAAGTTAAATTATAAAGATACAAAAATTATATTTTCAGCAATATTTCCAATAAATGATGGTACACTAAATAAAGCAAGTCAAAAAAATATTAATATTTTAAATTATTATTTAGCAAGATTTTGTTATGAAAATAATATAAATTTTATTGATTTTACAAATGAAATAAAGGATAATGAAGGTTATGCTGATGTAAGTTTATTTGAATGTACTGATGAACTTAATTGCAATTTTCATTTAAATGAAGAAGGAAGAAATAAATATATAGACTACGTAAAACATTTAGATTTAGGAAAGGTGGTAAATTAATATGAAATTAAAAAAAATTATAATGGTTATAGGGCTTGCAATTATTTTAGCAGGTTGTAACAAAAGTGCATCAACACTTGATATGAAAGGAGCGTCAACCTCCCTTGATAAAAAATATCAAAATATGGCTCTTATGAGTGAAAAAGAACTTGAGGGTATTTATAATCAAGATATAACTTTAATGGAAGAATATATTATTAAGTCAAGTGAAAATCAAGATGGTAATTTTTATGCTTTAATTAAAGTAAAATCTGAAAATAAAGAAAAAGTTAAAAATAATATGGATGAAATGTTTTCTATATTAGAAAATCAAAGTAGTTTATATTCACCAGAGGCTGTTAATTTAATTAAAAATAAACTTGCAACATCAGTAGGTGATTATTTAATATATATAGTAGCCAAAAACGCTGACGAAATATATAATAATATAGTTAAAAGCTTATAGTAAAACTAAATAATATTATTAAATTTACATCAAAAATAAATTAATGAATTTTAGTAGTTTATTATTTATTTTCTTTTTTTTACCAATTTTTTATTTATTATTTATTTTACTTCCAAAGTCAAAAAGATATATTGTTCTTATAATATTTAATTTAATATTTTATCTTTATAGTGGAATATTTAATTTTTGTTTATTAATTTTTACTATTTTATTTAATTATTTTTATATTAAGCTATTAGGAAAAAAATATCAAAGATCATATAA
>ERZ779673.747-NODE-747-length-13374-cov-3.692770_pt1 | contig 13374 bp, 10 predicted proteins | sample MGYA00511956_ERZ779673 | MGnify/ENA primary metagenome ERZ779673 (study PRJEB29588, sample SAMEA2152065) | human gut metagenome | biome: human gut; feature: human-associated habitat; material: faeces | place: Denmark | collected 2008/2010 ... | reverse complement strand
TGATTTATAAGATAACTTAAAAAGCGACAAGTCCGCCGGGCTTACGGGTGAAAGAAGCCTGCAGGTCCGGCGGACTTTCTTTTTAAAAATGACCCCATGGAAAGCATAAGGAGGCACTATGAAATTTGTAAAAGAGCGTGTGAACGTGATCTGCCAGGAACTGGCGGTGGCCTCCCTGATCGTGGACTGCGCCATGCGCCGCAATGAAAGCCGCGGCCTTCATTTCAATACGGATTATCCCGGCAAGCTGGACCACCGCTTCGTCACCCAACTGCACCGATGGTAAACTACCGGCAGCGTCAACAGGCATTACGGAAGGGGTTCTTCGGGAGCCCCCTCCTGTCCGCATGCCTGCTCACGCTGCCGATTCTGGTTTCCGCAGAAACCGCCAGGGCGGACATCCAGACAGGCCGGAGCGCCACCCGCGCCCTGACGAACAGTTCCGGACGGCCCAAAGGCCCCGTCATCGTCACCCCAACGCAACGGGACCCCCTGCCCCGGGTCATCGTCAAATCACCTGTTGCTGCAGAGGCAGGGAAACGGCCCGCGCCCCGCATCCTTCCCAGGACGTCCAGGCAAAGCCCCGGCACCTATCCCTGGCGTCTCAACATTACCGCCACGGTCTTCTGGGTGGGGGAAGAACCCACGGAACGCAATCCGGTAGCCAACCACAAAAGTTCGTGGGATTCCGCATGGCGGGAAAACTTCGGCGGCTTCGACAACCCGGATCCCGTTTGCCGCACGATGGACTTCCGCCCGAAAACATTCATCCCCCGGCAAAACCCCTTTTACGTGGCGCTCCCTTATAATGACGTTTCCAGAGGGGAGCATAAGGCGGAGGCGTCACGGGTCATCCCGTGGTTCCGCCGCGAATACGCGGGAAAGGGACAATCCGTCTGCAAGGGCAGATGGGTGCAAATCGTTTACAACAAGCGTTCCTGTTTTGCCCAATGGGAAGACTGCGGCCCCTTCACCACGGAAGACTGGCCCTACGTCTTTGGAGACAAGCCTCCCGTCAATACCCAGAACAAAGGGGCGGGCATTGACATCTCCCCTGCCGTACGCGACTATCTGGGCATTACGGGAGGAACAGCCATTGTCCACTGGCGCTTTGTGGAATTTTACCGCATTCCCCGCGGCCCGTGGTCCAAATACGGGGACAACAATCCTTTTGTCAATGCCGGGCTGGGAGCCGGGAAAAAATCCCTTCAGTCACGGGAAGACCGTCTGCGCCGGCAGCAGGAAGCCATTCAGCGGGAGCTATTGAAGGATCCCGCGAAACTCAGAAGGGAACTCCAGGGATAACCCCTGTGCCGCCGCAGCCATGCAACGTCCACGCATTCTACATATTTTCAGCCGTTACGGCGAGGTTGGGGGGGAAGAAATCTGCTTCCATGCCATTACAGAGGCTTTGGGTGCCATAGCGGATGTCACGCCCTTTGTCTATTCAACGGAGGAGCTGTTCCATAGCCCCCACGGCGCCCTGACGAAAATGGGTTATTTGCTCCACAACAGGGATGTGGAGCAAAAACTGCGCAAATGCCTGCGTGAAAACCGCTATGACGCATGGATCATCCACAATACGTTCCCGGCCATGTCCCCCTGCGTCTATGAACTGGCCCTGCATCAACCCGCTCCCGTCATCCACTACATGCACAATTACCGCTCCGGCTGCCTCAACGGAGTATTTTACCGGGACGGAGCGCCCTGCTTTTCCTGCCAAGGCGGCAACTATTTTCCCGGCATCATGCACGCCTGTTGGAGGAAAAACGCCGCATACTCCTCCCTGGCCGCCGCCGTCCTGTATAAAACGCGCCGCATGGGAGCCTGGAGCCGCTTTTCCTCCTATATTGCCATCAGCCGGCGCCAGCGGGAACTTCTCATCCGAACCGGAATACCGGAGGATAAAATCAGGGTTATTCCACATTTCATCCGGCAAAATCCTGCTCCTGCAGCCGGCCAGCCCCTCCGGGACGTCCTTTACGCCGGACGCCTGACGCAGGAAAAAGGAGTCCTGCAACTGGTTCAGGCGTGGGAACTCCTATCCCCCCCCGGCCGCATTCTCTACCTGATGGGAGACGGCCCCCTGCGCGGAGAACTGGAGCGTTATATCTCTTCCCGCCATCTTGAATCCATCCGCCTGACCGGGTTCATTCCCCATGAGGAACAAGGAGCCGTCCGCGCCGCCTGCGGCCTCTCCGTAGCGCCCTCCCTCTGGGAGGAAACCTTCGGTATGGTTGTCCTGGAATCATGGCTCCACGGCACGCCCGTCATCGTTACCCCGAACGGCGGCCTGCCGGAGCTCATCACCCACGGCAGGAATGGCTGGATTGCACAGGAACCTTCCGTGGAATCCCTGGCGGAGACGCTGCACACCGCCCTGAAGCAAGAAGAACGCTGGCCGGCCATGGGCGCGCACGGGCAACAACTTTTGTCCTCCACATACTCCCCCGCCGCATGGCTCCGGTCCATGGAAGCCCTTCTTGGCGAGCTCCGCGTTTTCCATTCATCTTCCACCCCACCAACATCATGAAATGGTACACATGCACTCCGGTGTCCTTCAAGGGAGACCATACTTTCTTTTCCCGCGATTCAGGCGCTTTCTGCAAGGCCTTTCAGAGAATCGGGGTGGAAAGCAGGGCCATCATGCCCACACCTGCCCAGGAAGGAGATGATCCCGACCTCATCCGCACGGAATACGCCAACCTGAAAGATGCAGCCTGGTGGAAGTCCCTGGGTATTGACGGAGTGATCCTGTACGCCTGGGGAATGGGCAAATACCTTCCCATCGCCAGAGCCATCCATGACGCGGGAATCTTTCTGGTAGTGTATATGGATACTTCCGGGCTATTTTACCCTTGGCGCTATTGGAAAACACTTACACTCCAAATTTGGAATAGGGAGAAAAATAAAAGAGGAAATTTAAAGGGCCCTCTTTTTGCCTGTCTCCACATCATCAAAAATCATACCTTCGGAGCTTTGGACTGGGGGAGAAGGAAACACTTGAAAATGGCAAATCTTATTTCCTTTCCATCTCCTGCTGCCTTACTTTCCATCCTAGACCGTCAATGGCTTTATGGGAAACAGATATGTAAAAAACTTGCTCTTATTCCCAACCCGATCTCTTCTGAACATACTCTGAATCCTGTACAGCCAAAACACAATTTAATTGTTGCTGTGGGTCGTTGGGACGATTGTTTCCAAAAAAAACACAAATCTTCTGATGCAAGCACTGGAAATATTCGTGAACAAAAGTCCCTCCCCGTGGATTGTTGAAATTTATGGGAGAATACCACCCTTCCTGCACGAATGGCACCAACAATTACCCCCCCAACATCAAAATTACATCCATTTAAATGGAATAATACCCAATCAGAAACTTATCAAAGTTTATGCAAAATCTAAAATTTGTCTTTGTTCCTCCCGTTATGAAGGTTCTCACATTGCCTCCGCAGAAGCGCTGTGCGCCGGGGCCTCTGTCGTAGGGCCTCGCCTCACACCCCAGCTGAACTGCCTGCAATGGTACGTTTCCCATGATTCAGGCACACTCAGCCCGGACGATTCTCCGGAAAGCCTCTCCGGGGCGCTTTTGGAAGAAATCCGCGCCTGGGACTCCGGAAAACGCAACCCGGAGGAAATATCCCGCTATTGGTGTTCCCTGCTGCATGCGGAAAATTCCTGCAAACGCATTATTGCCGCCTATGAAGCCGCCCAAGGCGGAAAAACCGGCCTCTAACTACCCGACAGGGCATGCGCCTCAATCCACACATCCTCCCATTTCCTGTCCGCCAGCGCCCCATAGAGAGGATGGCTCCACAACCGGGCGCGCATGGCCGCGGGAGAAGCCAGTCCCAGCAGAAAGCGCGCCAACTGGGAAGGGCGGGCCAGCGCGGGCTTCCTCTGCCCCGCCAGCTCCATGACGGCGGAGCGCAGCTCTTCCGGTAACGGGGGAAGTTCCTCTTCTTCCATGGCCGCAGGCAACATCCCGCAGCACGCAGGACAATGCCCGCAAGGCCCGGACAGGTCCCGGAAACCGAAATAGGCATCCAGGCTTCTATTCAGGCAGGCGGAAGACGTCAGCGTAGAAACGCAGGTTTTCCAGCGTTCCAGCCCGTTCAGCCGGGATCTGGAAAAATACTGCTCAAATTCCTCCGCAGCCTCTTCCGCGTCAAATCCTTCCGAATACAGATGAAGGGCTGCCTGGCGCAGCTCCACTTTCCATTCCCCGGAAAGAGCCAGGTCACCAAGCCAGGCGGCGGCTTCTTCCCATGAAATTCCCCATTCCACAGCCAGATCCTCCACCTCTCCCTGCCGGCGCATATCCATCCATTGCAGCCGGGCGCATTCCTCCCCGCCGCGGCCGCACAGAATTTCCTCCATCCGGAACAGAGGGCGCACCCTGTAATACTTGAACCCCGTCCCCTTCTCCCGTACGGAACCGGAACGTTTCAGGTCAAACAGCATCCGGTCCACTGCCACACCCGGCAAATCATAAACGGAGGAAGCCTCATACAGGGAAACAATGTGCTCCCCCCTGCGGGACAACAGGGATACCAGCCCTTTCATGCCGTGCCGGTCCGGCTCCGCCGCATGCAGCCGGTTGACTACAGCTACGCTGTCGCGGGCGGACAACATCACCAGGCTGAAGGAAGGAAGACCGTCGCGGCCCGCACGGCCGGATTCCTGAACATACGCCTCCAGACTGGCGGGGGGATGGTAATGCACTACGGAACGCACGTCCGGCTTGTCAATCCCCATGCCGAAAGCAATCGTCGCCACCAGCACGTCCGCCGCGCCTGCCAGAAACTCGTCCTGAACCAGCCCCCGCGTTTCCGGAGGCATGCCCGCATGGTAGGACTTGACGGAAAAACCGGCTTTCCCCAATTCGTAGGAAAGGTTTTCCGCATCTTTGCGGGTCCGCGTGTACACCACGGCGGGACGACGGCCTTCCTCTTTCAACAATTCAACCAGCCGCGCGGTCTTATCCTGCTCCCTCAACGTTTCCACCTGACGGAAAATATTCGCACGGTACGGAGCAGCCCGGAAAATACATTCATCGCGCACGCCAAACAGGCCGGCCAGATCGCGGCACACCCGCTCCGTAGCCGTGGCCGTCAACGCCATGACGCAGCGGAATCCGTGCTTTTTGAAAAAACCGGGCAGCCCCAGATAATCCGGACGGAAACTGTGCCCCCATTCCGAAAGGCAATGAGCCTCATCCACCACGAACAAGCCGGGAGGGACAAGCTCCATGGCCTGCTGAATCCACGGGGATTCCAGAGATTCCGGCGCGGCAAACAGAAGGCGGACGCTTCCGGACGTCAATCTGTCCATCAGGGCGGCCTTATCTTCCTCCGCCAGGGTCGAATCATACCTGGCGGCGGCCACCCCCAGTCTTTCCAGCCCCGCCACCTGGTCGCGCATCAGGGCAATCAGCGGAGAAACCACAACCGTCAGCCCGTTTCCAAGCACCGCCGGAATCTGATAGCAAAGGCTCTTGCCGGAACCCGTAGGCAAAATACCGATGCAGGAACGGCCCTCCAGCGCACACTCCACCAGCTCCCTCTGCATGGGACGGAACCGCTCCTTGCCGAACAAACGCAGCGTGTCTTCCAGAGTAGAGGAAAGCATGGGGCAAGAATACCATAACGCAGAATACCGGCAAAAGGAATCCTATGACATTGACACGGCGGCGCCATCCTATATCCTCCAGGCAATATGAGACCCTTGAAAACCATCGTCGCCGGAACTCTGGCCCTGCTGGCGGCAGTTCCCCTGTCAGCCCAAACCAGGGCCGCGGAAAATAAGAAACCGAACATCCTCTTTATCATTACGGACGACCACGCCTACCAGACGCTGGGCACCGGCAAAGACGATTCCCCCGTCGCCCTGCCCAACTTCAACAAACTGGGACGCCAGGGCATGGTTTTTGACCGCAGCTACTGCGCCAACTCCCTGTGCGGCCCCTCCCGCGCCTGTATCCTGACCGGCAGGCATTCCCACATGAACGGCTTTGTCTTCAACGGCCAGAAACCGCTGGACGGCTCCCAGCCCACCTACCCGAAAATGCTGCAGAAAGCCGGATACCAGACGGGCCTTTTCGGCAAATGGCACCTGGAATCAAATCCCACCGGGTTCGACACGTGGGAAATCTTCCCTGGCCAGGGCAGCTACTACAATCCGGACTTTATCAGCCTCAAGCCGGACGGCAAACGCCAGACAAAGCGTTTTCCCGGCTATGCCACGGACGTGGTCACGGACAAATCCATCCAGTGGCTGGAAAACCGGGACAAGAACAAGCCCTTCCTGCTCGTTGTGGGCCACAAGGCTCCCCACCGCGCCTGGTGCCCTGCTCTGCGCCACCTGGGCAAGGTGGACACCTCCGGCATGACGCCGCCCGCCAACTTCCATGACGACTACGCCAACCGTCCGGAATTCCTGAAGAAAAACCAGCAGACCGTCGCCAATCACATGGCGATTTATTCCGACCTCAAAGTGCTTAAGGACCAGGTTCCGGAAGAGATGCGCAAAAGCATCGTTTCCCCCGGTTACGGCTGGGACCTGGGCGAGTTGAACCGCATGACTCCGGAAGAAAAGAAAACCTGGACGGACTATTACGCCAAGCGCACCAAATCCCTGGTGGACGGCATGAAATCCGGAAAACTGAAGGACCCGAAAGCGTTTGCGGAATGGAAGTGGCATGCCTACATGGAGGATTATCTGGGATGCCTTCTGTCCGTGGACGACAGCATCGGCCGCCTTATGGAATATCTGGACAAAGAGGGGATTGCGAAAGACACGCTGGTCATCTACTGCGGAGACCAGGGGTTCTACATGGGAGAACACGGCATGTACGACAAGCGCTGGATTTTTGAAGAATCCCTCCGCATGCCCCTCATCATGAGATGGCCCGGCAAAATTCCCGCGGGCATCCGCAACAACACCATGGTGCAGAATATCGACTACGCTCCCACCATCGTTTCTGCGGCAGGGGCGGACACCCCGGAAAACATGAATACCTTCCAGGGCGTATCCCTGCTTCCCACCGCTTTCACGGGCAAAACTCCCGACAACTGGAGGGATGCCATTTACTACTGTTTTTACGAAAATCCCGGCGAACACAACGCCCCGCGCCACGACGGCATCCGGACGGACCGCTACACGCTTTCCTACATCTGGACCAGCGACGAATGGATGCTCTTTGACATGAAAAAGGATCCCATGCAAATGAAAAACGTCATTGACGATCCTGCCTACAAGACTACGGTGGAACAGCTCAAGAAGCGTTACCACGAACTGCGCAAAACCTATAAAGTTCCGGAAAACAGCCCCGGAGGCAAAGGAACGCCTATCCCCAAATTCGACGCTTCCTGGTAAAAGCCACACGGGAAACTACCTTTCCAAGCGCCGGTTTTTCCGGCGCTTTTTTATTTTCGTCCATAGCAGGCCGGAGAGATCCGTCACGGAGGCCGAAACAGGCAAACTCCCCTTCCGCACACAACCGTCCATCAACCGTAAAACCCGCGGAGGGGTCTCAAGCCCGCCAGCTTCATCAATTTATTCATGGCTTTTTCATACAGGAAAAACGCCTGTTGCATGCAGCAAAGCACGGGCATTAAGGGATGCTCCGCTTTCTTTGCGCCAAGCTCTTCCAAAAACCAGTCCGGGTCTTTGTCGTCAAAACCGGGATGCCGCTCAAACGCCCGGCGGCCTTCCAGATGAATGACGCCCTTCCCGGAATACAGGCAGTCCAGATGATGTTGCGCCGCCACGAGAGACAGCAGCGTCTGATCGTGCGTATGAGCTACAAAATTATCGCGGCAACGGCTCTCTTCTTCCGTAGTGGCAGAAGACACCAATTTGAACTGACGGCACAAATCCATCCATTCACGGAGAATTCGGAGGCTTTGTTCCGATTTTTTCAAGAAAAGGAAGGAGCCCTGAATCAGGGGAGCCTGTTCAAAAGACCCGCTATCCAGCTTCAATTCATCAAAAACGCTCTGCTTGCACCACCGCGTAAGGCCTCCCGTATAATAGGAAATATTCACGCCCGGCATCATATCCTGCCCCTTCTCCCGGAGCCATTGGACAAACGGCTCCAAGGAATGATGGAAAAGCCTCCCCGGCGGGCGCCCCGCATCCGTATAAAGCAGGTAATCCCCTTCCTCCAAATGTTCCAGCTCCTTGAGAATGATGAAGGGTTTCCATACCCAAAACCCGGCACCCTGTAAATTCGGGTCAAACCATGGAATAGCCTCCCTGATTCCTTCCCTTTCCAGGCGATTAAGATTCCAACAGGACAACTCCACTGAGGAATCCGCCAGCCTCAGGCTCATCATCTGCATCCATTGCCGCAAATGATAGCCGCGGGTCGCGAAAGAACAATAACGGATAGCCATACTCCCAGATTCCGGTGGAAACCATGTCCCTAAAAACGGGAACACATCTTCTGCATCCGTACCTATAACGAGTTGTAAATCCGCTGTCAATGGAAAACTTTAACGGAGAATCATCTCCGTGCATGGAACCACGGATTGAAACAGGATTTTTTTAATTACCAAAAAACCATTCAACACGATAAGTTATTTATAGTTATTTTTTTATAACTATATCCAAACTTTTTTAAAAACAGGCGGATTTACAATCCCCCGTTCAAATACACCACAATGTCCAGAATTTGACTTATCCCCGTGTCATCTGCTCCGCAGCCAGCCTTTTATCCAAATCAAGGGCCGCCCCCATGGCCGCATCCATATTGTAGTATTCCCACTCCGCAAAACGGCCTAATAAATAAATGCCTTTCGGTTCCAGGCACTCCTTTAGTTCCCGTATGAGGGTTCGGCTGGAAACATCCTGAACGGGATAGGTATATTCTTCCCAGTGATGGGCCAGATACACAGGGGAAAAGGGAATAAGCTCCAGCTGGCGCCTGATTTCCCCTTCCGTCATTTGCTCGGAAAATTCAATAGTCGCGGTGGTGATGTCCCCGTTATTATTATTTCTGGAAAAATTCCCCGTGCAAATGATCCGGTGAGAACGGTGGGACGGAGAGGGCATGTAAATCCAGCTGTAATCATTGGGGGAAATCCGGCAAAGCACGGAAGTGGTTCCGTGAGAGCGCAATTCTGAAATCCGGGGGAAAAACGGGCGCAATTCATCCATGCAGGGAAAACAATCCCCAAGCTGCCTGACATTCCCCGTAAAGACAACTCTGTCAAACAATTCTCCCTGTACGAGCCATTTCCCGTCCTTCGGGAGGATATTTACAGCTTCCTGCCGATACCTGACCTTAAGGCCGCGAGCCAGCGTATCCGCCAGAAACTGGGAACCGCCGTTTTTCGCATAAAAGAAAGAACTGTGCACCATGGCGCTTTCATTGATGTGCCCAATATTGTTCAACAGGATTTCCGCCACGCTCGGCATGGGAAGCTTGTCTTCCAGCCAATCCATGGCAATTTGGCTGATATCCTGCCTCCACACTTTGTTATTGTACGGCGTAAAATAAAGGCTGTTCAGGGTTTTTCCGAAACGGTTCAGAAAAAACTCACCCAGGGAGCGGGGCTCCGCGGGAGGATTCCTGTAAAGTTCCAGCAGCTCATGGACGATGGAGGAACGGACGGCCTCAGGAAACTGGTCGAGGTGGTTCTCAATGGGATAATCCACCACAGCCCCGCCCTCCAGGGAAATAACAGCCCGTCTCCGGGCGGAAACAAAATCGCGCTCCCTGTCAAACCGGGACCAAAACCAGTCCAGCACTTCCTGCCGCCGGGAATTGAACACATGGCCTCCCACACGATGATACAGGTTCCCCTGTACTTCCGTGCATTTAATCAGGCCGCCGGGCCGGGAGTCCCTCTCATAAACGACTACCTCATGCCCTTTCTTCAGCAACATTCCGGCCATGGACAATCCGGAAACCCCGGCTCCGATCACAGCATATTTCATCATGGGATAAAAAAACAATTTATGGACGCCACTATCTGGCGAAACGGGACAATTTCACGGGATGGAGATACAGGTATTCCTCCGGAAAGGAGGCAAGCAGCTTGCCGAGGTCTCCTCCGGAAGAGGACACGAGCCCGTCAATGACGGCATTCATGGCTTCAAAGTGTTCCGGATCCTGGGGAAACCAGACGTTTCCCGACTTGTACTGCGTGTCCTCCAGCGTAGACAGCTTTGTTCCGGGAAGAAGCTGCAACGCCGTGGGAATGGCCAGCTCCACAAACATGTTCCATGCGGAGAACACTTCAAGGATACGGCAGAAATCGTCCAATTTCCCTTTCGGAATGCAGACAATGTCCGAATATCCGAAAACGACAGGATAGGAATACCGGTATTTTTTAATCCGGTGCTTCCAGTAATTCAGCAGATGCCATACCCTGCCCTTCAACACTTTCCAATTCGCATGAATCCCCCCGGGGCTCCATTTGGGCAGAAACATGCGTACGCGCGACAATTCATCATGCCGCATGAGGTTCCTGGATTTTAAAATCCGCCTGGCCTCCTCATAGGACGGAACGTTCCTGTTGACGCTTTCCGCATCAATACCGGGAGGGGTTATGGAAAAATGGTGGGCTTCCGCCGTTCCCCGGTAACACACCGGCAGAGAAACGTCCACAAAACCGTCAAGGTAACACGTATCCTCCCCATGGATTCCCAGCAGGGACGGCGTTGAAAATTCGTCAAACCTGGGATTTAAAAGAAGATCGTCTCCGATAATAAGAAAATAATCGCCCTCCAACTGCCTGATTCTTTCCCTGGACTGCAAAATATAATTATAGAACTGGAAAGAATTCCCGAAGACGGAACATACGTCAGGGGCATCTCCCTTGTAGTAGGGCATTAATTGAAGCAACCCGGAAAAGCGTCTTGAATAAAGCTCTCTGATTACCGGAATGTTACGTTCATACTGATGGTTGAACAATACAACAAGAGACGTTTTCCGGGAAGAAGTATCCATGGCCGTTTGATGTTGAGAAACAAACCGTACCCTTCAACATAAATTATTGAAAAAAAGGGATTTGCTCTCTGAGTGCACGCACAGTAAAAAGAGTGCGGGGCATATTACACGGATTCCAAATCCGGAGTCAAGGTTAAATTTTGAAAGAAAGGAACTTCTGAAAATAAGCTTCCCCAATGACCGGAATCTTCCGTCTTCATGATTCCATCCGGGTAACCCCATCAATTCCCATTCCGGCAGAAACATCCATACCTGCCGGAAAGTCCGTATTTCAAAGAAAATTATTGATCATCAGTTTTATTTCCTTTCTGCGAAGAGGCTCTCCTGTCATGCAGAAACAACCGCACGCAATCGCTTTTCAATTACAGCGGATTTGGAATTCCCCAATCGAATTTGGAATTCGTTATTTTTAGACAGTTTAAAAAAACTTAAACTGTTTATTCGATTTCATGATTTCAGCCATTCTTCTTTGTTACAATCAGAAACGTTTTATCAAGGAACAGTTCCAGGCTATTTTAAAACAGGATTATCCAGGAGAATGGGAAATAATTATTTCGGACGATTTTTCTCAGGACGGTTCTTTTGAATGCCTGGAAGAAATGGTGGAAAAAGAGGGAGAAGGACGGCGTATTATTCTCCACCGTAACGAAAGCAACCGGGGAATTGCAGGGAATTTGCAATGTGCCGTTCATTTGTCCCGGGGGGAATGGATTATCAAGTTTGACGGCGATGACATCGCACGGGAAGACAGGATCTCCTCGTTGGCATCTCTGGCGGAAAAATATCCCGGTCATCTGGTTTACTGCCATTCTTATAATGAAATCGATGAAGATGGACAACCCGCTTATGGACGCATGTTGCCAGATTCAGATTCCGTCGTCGTCAAACCCTACAGGGAATGTATTTTTGACATTTCCCATGTTTACAGCTGTTTTGGCGGAAATGCCATGTACCACAGGTCTTTGTTCAGCGACTTCGAATATTTGCCTTCAGGGCCCGGCATTGCGGACGATACAATGCTGTCCATGCGCGCCTATTTGAAAAAATCAGGCATGGTCGCATCCGGCAAACGGTGTTCGTACTATCGGAGACACAACAGTAATATCTGCAATTTTAAGAGCGGGAACCCCAGGACAATCCTGATCAAGAGATCGGAATTCCTGATAACAACCTGGATAATGATCATGAAAGAGGTATACGGAAAGCATAAGTCCGGGGAAATAACATACCAGGCCGCCGATCGCCTGATGAGGCTGATTCAGGCGGAACAGAGAAGGCTCCTGCTCTTCCCCTATGCTTCATTCGATAACAGCCTTCTTACCAAACTCAAATGGTTTTGGAACATTCTGCAATGCAGGCCGAGGCTCTGGCTGGTCAGCATTCCAAGATTGCTCCCGTTTTGCCTGCTGCAAAGGTATTTGAACATTAAAGACCGGATAAAAAGTCTTCCTTTTTTTCACTAACAGCAGGGAACCTGCATAAAAAACAGGAAAAAAAATAAACGTACCGTCATCCTGCTTCCCTCCATCATCGGGAAAACAAAAAAGCCGTTCCGCCGGACAGGCCTGCGCGGAACGGCCAGGAAAAGAAAACCTTGACAAGGTTAATACCTGTAAAAGTCCGGCTTGTAAGGACCTTCCACCGGAACGCCGATGTAGTCCGCCTGCTCCGGACGCAGGACAGTCAGCTTGCACCCTATCTTGGCGAGGTGCAGCCGCGCCACTTCCTCATCCAGCACCTTGGGCAGCACTTCCACGCCCACGGAACGGTCTTTACGGGTATTCCACAGTTCCAGCTGGGCCAGCACCTGGTTGGCGAAGCTGTTGGACATCACGAAGCTGGGATGGCCCGTAGCGCAGCCCAGGTTGACCAGCCTGCCTTCCGCCAGCAGGTACAGGCTGTTGCCGGACGGGAACGTGTAGCGGTCCACCTGGGGTTTGATGTTAAGATGCCTGATGCCGGGATACGTCTGGAGCTTGTGTACCTGGATTTCATTGTCGAAATGGCCGATGTTGCAGACAATGGCCTGGTCCTTCATCTTTTCCATGTGTTCGATGCGGATGATGTTGCAGTTTCCCGTGGTGGTCACGTAAATATCCGCCCAGCCCAGCGTGTCTTCCACCGTCAGCACGCGGTAGCCTTCCATAGCTGCCTGAAGGGCGCAGATGGGGTCTATTTCCGTCACGACCACCTGGGCTCCCATGCCGCGCAGGGACTGGGCGCAGCCCTTGCCCACGTCCCCGTAGCCGCAGACGACGGCCACTTTGCCGGCAACCATCACGTCCGTGGCGCGCTTGATGCCGTCCACAAGGGACTCACGGCAACCGTACAGGTTGTCAAACTTGGACTTGGTTACGGAATCGTTTACGTTGATGGCCGGAATCAGCAGACGGCCGGCTGCCTGCATCTGGTAC
>ERZ779673.740-NODE-740-length-13420-cov-3.387579_pt1 | contig 13420 bp, 10 predicted proteins | sample MGYA00511956_ERZ779673 | MGnify/ENA primary metagenome ERZ779673 (study PRJEB29588, sample SAMEA2152065) | human gut metagenome | biome: human gut; feature: human-associated habitat; material: faeces | place: Denmark | collected 2008/2010 ... | reverse complement strand
CTCACATCCGGCATGACCGGCACCGATTACGATTACATCATACTTAAAATCCATTCGTTTTTATGTTTTTATTTCTTCTGCAAAAATACGAATTACATGAAATCTTTCCGCATTTCCAGGGCCTTGTTTTCGGCAGCCTCCATGATTTCGCGTTCGCCGGGACCCTTGTCGTTGATACCGCACAGGTGCAGGATGCCGTGGATGATGACACGGAAAAGTTCCGTTTCATACGGGGCCTCAAACTGCACGGCGTTGGTCCGTACAGTGTCCAGGCTGATGAACAAGTCGCCCGACAACCGTTTCCCTTCGCAGTAGTCAAAGGTGATGATATCTGTATAATAATCGTGTTGCAGGTATTGTCGGTTCACCTCCAGAATCTTTTCGTCCGAACAGAATATGTAGGCAATTTCGCCCACTCTTTTTCCGTAACTCTCCGCTACGGCTTTGATCCATGCGGTGGTTTCACGCTGTTTGATGGCGGGCATTTCCACGCCTTCGGTTTGATAACTGATCATAATGGTATGTTAATTGAAAAATAAATATCCGATAAAGATGGCGGCCAGTACGCCGGCAAAATCGGCAATCAGTCCGCAGGGGACGGCATGCCGGGTGCGGGTTACGCTCACACTCCCAAAGTAGACAGCCAGGATGTAGAACGTGGTATCGGTGGAACCTTGGAAAATGCAGGCCAGGCGTCCCACAAAAGAATCGGATCCGTACGTGGTCATGGCATCTACCATCAGGCCGCGGGCTCCGCTTCCGCTCAACGGTTTCATCAAGGCAGTAGGCAAGGCCCCTACAAACTGGTCGTCCAGTCCACAGCCTCTCACCAGTGTGGCGATGCCTTGTATCAGAAAGTCCATGGCTCCTGAAGCTCGGAAGACCCCGATGGCTACCAGAATGGCCACCAGATACGGGATGATTCTCACGGCAGTGGAGAAACCTTCCTTGGCTCCTTCCACGAACGCATCATAGACATTGACCTTTTTCCGTACGCCGGCTACGATGAAGCCGATGATAATCAGAAAAAGGAAGACATTGGCAAAAGTGGTAGAGTAGAGATCAATCTGTTGTCGGGTGAGTAGGTGGAAAAAATAGATGATACCCGCGATGAAAAGGCTGGCTCCTCCCAAAAACAGGAGGATGGTACGGTTCAGCAAATTGATACGCTGGTATACGCTGACTGCAAGGATACCGGCCAGGGTCGAGAAGAACGTGGCCAGTAGGATAGGCACAAATACGTCGGTCGGTTGGGTCGCTCCCAGTTGTGCCCGATATACCATGATGCTGATAGGAATTAAAGTCAGCCCCGAAGTGTTCAGCACCAGAAACATGATCATCGGATTGCTGGCCGTATCTTTTCGTGGATTCAGTTCCTGCAGTCCCTCCATGGCTTTCAGACCGAGCGGAGTGGCTGCGTTGTCCAGTCCCAGCATGTTGGCCGCCAGGTTCATGAAAATACTACCCGTCACCGGATGCCCTTTCGGAATGTCTGGAAACAGTTTCGAGAATAGCGGACTGAGCAGCCGGGCAAAAAGCTGGATCACGCCTCCCTTTTCTCCAATCTTCATGATGCCGAGCCAGAGCGAAAGCACGCCGGTCAGTCCCAAAGATATTTCAAAAGCTGTCTTCGATGAGTCGAAGGTCGAGTTGATAATTGCTGGAAAAACAGTCGTGTCGCCAAAGCACACCAGTTTCACGAGGGCCACCCCGAAAGCCAGCAGAAAGAATGCAATCCAGATGTAGTTTAATGCCATTTTCTGTCTAAGTATAATTCATGATTAATCTGTGTTACAAAAGTATATATTTTCTTTGTCACTACCTTCACCTTCTCTGAAAACATATAACTTTGTGTGTATGAAAAGTTTTCCGTTACGTTACATACGTTGGGGCATAGAAGCTCTTTTGTTAGGGCTTGTTTTTCTTTGCCGTTTTTTACCGGCTGCAGGAGAGATGTACGCGCGTTCTATTTATCCTATTTTGTCGGCTATACTCTCTGCTTTGGTGGCATGGATACCTTTTTCTCTGGAAGAATGGTTGGTTATCGCTTTCTGCTTTTTTTTGATCGGTTTGCCGTTTTGGGCCCACCGCAAAGGACGAAGGTGGAAATGGGTCTTGAGGGTCGAGGCTGAATGTGTGGTGGTCTGCTATCTTTGGTTTTATTGGGGATGGGGAATAAATTATTTCAGGAAGGGCTTCTTTGTTCGTTCTTCCACAGAAGCGGTTGCGTATGTAGCAGAAGACTTTCATCATTTTCTGTCGGAGTATGTTGACAGTTTGAATCGTTCCTATACCACGTGCCCCTTGCCTCCTGTTAGAGAAATAGAGAATGAAATGAAGCAGCTGTATGCTCAAGTCCCTTCTCGTTTTGGACTTTCTGTTCCTAGAAGTTATCAGCACCCCAAGCATGTGGTATTTAATTTTCTCTATTCCGGTGTGGGGGTACTCGGGTATATGGGGCCCTTTTTTGCTGAGTCGCAGTTGAATCGTGAATTGCCTCCTTTACAATGGCCTTTTACCTATGTGCATGAATACGCTCATCTGTTGGGAGTCAGTAGTGAAGCCGAAGCCAATTTTGGGGCCTATCAGATTTGTATTCGTTCTATATCGCCAGTTGTTCGTTATTCGGGCTATTTTGGCTTGCTACCTTATGTACTTTCAAATGCAGCTTCTTTGTTGGATGATGAAGGATATCGTCAATTGCTCCTTTCTATTCGTCCAGAGGTATTGCAGGCACTTCGGGAGAAACAGGAATATTGGGAGTCAAGATACAGTCCGTGGGTAGGAAAGATACAAGAACAGGTATATGAATGGTATTTGAAGGGGAATCAGATTTCTTCCGGGCAAAAGAATTATGGAGAAGTAATTGCCATGGTCTTGTCGTTGCCTGCTGGATGGTGGGAATAAGAACGTGAGATTGCGAAAAACGCGGCCATCTCCTCGGTTGTGGAAAATTTTTGAAATCTCATGAAGGAAAAGAATGCTATTTTGTTGTAAAACAGAATTTTGTGAAAAAATGGAAATAGGAAATCTAGAAGAGAAATGAAAAGAATGTTTAAAATTTGTCTTTTTGTTAAAGAATGAAAGCGATTTCCATCTTTCTTAGCGATGTCTTAAAGTGTGAAAATCAGTAAATAGACCAGCTTTTCAGAGAAAAAGCATTATCTTTACAGCCTTAATTTTTCTAAACTCATAGCGAACGAAAGAAAATTATACCACAATGACTATCTCGATTCAAAAAGTTACGACGAAAGCAGAACTGAAGAAGTTCATACGTTTCAATTACGAACTTTATAAAAATAATCCTTATTCTGTTCCCGATTTGTACGATGACATGCTCAACACCTTTAATCCGAAAAAGAACGCTGCGTTTGAGTTTTGTGAGGCTGATTATTTTCTGGCCTATCGGGGGGATGAAATCGTAGGGCGTGTAGCTGCTATTATCAATCATCGGGCCAACGATACTTGGCACAAGAAGGAAGTCCGCTTCGGTTGGATTGATTTCATTGATGAGGAAGAAGTGTCGGCTGCCTTGCTCGACGCGGTGGCCAAATGGGGGAAAGAGCGAGGAATGGAAGCCATGGTGGGTCCGCTGGGGTTTACCGATATGGATGCCGAAGGCATGCTGGTGGAAGGATTCGATCAGCTGGGTACGATGGCTACCATCTATAACTATTCCTACTATCCTGAACACATGGAGCAGTTGGGTTTTGAGAAAGAAGCTGACTGGGTGGAATACAAGCTTACCGTGCCGCACCAGCTTCCCGACAAGTTTGTACGTATTTCAGAAATCATCCTGCAGAAATACAAACTGAAAATCAAGAAACTTAAACGGGGTGACATCAAGAAAGGAAATTACGGACAGAAAATTTTCGACTTGATTAATGAAGCATACGCTCCGCTTTATGGATATTCCCAAATGACTCAGGGACAAATCAACCAGTATGTAAAAATGTACCTTCCACTTATTGATTTGCGTATGGTGTCGTTGGTAGAAGATGAAGAAGGTAACTTGGTAGCTGTGGGAATTGCCATGCCTTCATTGTCGGTAGCTTTGCAGAAAGCCAAAGGCAAGATGTTGCCTTGGGGTTGGTTTTATTTACTGAAAGCATTGTTCATCAAACGTCCACATGTACTTGATTTGTTGTTGGTAGGGGTGAAACCTGAATACCAGAGCAAGGGAGTCAATGCTTTGTTGTTTTACGACTTGGTACCTATTTTTCAGCAGATGGGATTTGAATACGGAGAAAGTAATCCGGAGCTAGAACTTAATAAAAAGGTGCAGGCACAGTGGAGTGCTTTTGAGTCAGTACAGCATAAGCGTCGTCGGGCTTATAAAAAAATGATTTAATAGTCAGAAAGGGAGTATATATATGGAGGAAATTAACGAACGCACCGTTTCTTCTGCCAGCTATACGGAAGAGAACATTCGCCACTTGAGCGACATGGAGCATGTGCGCACCCGTCCCGGTATGTATATCGGACGACTGGGTGACGGTTCGCAGGCTGAGGATGGTATCTATGTACTGCTTAAGGAAGTGGTGGACAACAGCATTGACGAGTTCAAGATGGGAGCCGGAAAGCGCATCGAGATTCAGCTGGAAGACAACTTGCGTGTGTCCGTGCGCGACTATGGCCGAGGTATTCCTTTGGGAAGTCTGGTCGATGCCGTCTCCATGTTGAATACGGGAGGAAAATACGACACCAAGGCTTTCAAGAAAAGTGTGGGATTGAATGGAGTCGGTGCAAAAGCGGTTAATGCGTTGAGTTCTCATTTTGTGGCTTGGAGTGCCCGTGACGGACAGATGCGCAAGGCCGTGTTCGAACGTGGGGAACTGATTAGCGACGAGACCTGCGCTACCGAAGAGGAAAACGGTACCTATATCTTCTTCGAACCCGATGATACCCTGTTTCTGAACTATCGTTTCCGTCCGGAGTTCATTGAGACCATGCTCCGTAACTATACCTATTTAAATACAGGTCTTTCCATTTATTATAACGGGCACCGCATCGTGAGCCGTAACGGACTGGAGGACTTACTGAACGATAACATGACGGCGCCGGGACTGTATCCCATCGTACATCTTACGGGAGAGGATATTGAGATTGCCTTTACCCACAGTGCACAGTATGGCGAAGAATACTATTCGTTTGTCAATGGACAGCACACCACCCAAGGAGGAACCCATCAGAGTGCCTTCAAGGAACACATCGCCCGCACCATCAAGGAATTTTACGGAAAAAACCTCGAATACCAGGATATCCGCAACGGATTGGTGGCTGCCATTGCCATCAATGTGATTGAACCTACTTTTGAGAGTCAGACCAAAATTAAGTTGGGTTCGTTGACTATGGCCCCTGAGAAAGATTCTGAGGGTAATCCTTATCCACTTTCGGGCGTCAGTGTGAATAAGTTTGTGGGTGATTTCGTGAAGGAACAGGTGGATAACTACCTCCACAAACATCCCGATGTCGCAGAAATTCTGTTGCAGAAAATCCAGGAATCCGAAAAAGAGCGTAAGGCCATTGCCGGCGTGACGAAGATTGCCCGCGAACGCGCCAAGAAAGCGAATTTGCATAATCGCAAGCTGCGCGATTGCCGCATCCATCTCAACGACCAAAAGGGCGGTAAGAAAGACGAAGAAGACGACCCTCGTTTGGAAAGTTCCATCTTCATCACCGAGGGAGACTCGGCTAGCGGTTCTATCACGAAGAGCCGCGATGTCAATACGCAGGCCGTGTTCAGCTTGCGTGGTAAGCCGTTGAATTCATTTGGACTGACTAAGAAGGTGGTGTATGAAAACGAAGAGTTCAATTTGTTGCAGGCAGCCTTGAACATCGAGGACGGTCTCGACGGTCTCCGATATAATAAGGTAATCGTGGCTACCGATGCCGATGTGGACGGTATGCACATCCGTCTGCTGATGATTACCTTCTTCCTGCAGTTCTTTCCCGACCTGATTAAGAAAGGCCATGTCTATATTTTGCAGACCCCGCTGTTCCGCGTACGTAACCGCAAGAAAGGTGTGTATGAAACGATTTATTGTTATTCGGACGAAGAGCGGCTGGCAGCCATCGAGAAACTGAGTCCCAATCCGGAAATCACCCGATTCAAAGGACTGGGAGAAATTTCGCCCGACGAGTTCCGCCATTTCATCGGCAAGGACATGCGTCTGGAGCAGGTTACTCTCCGCAAGACCGACGCCGTGAAGGAGCTGCTGGGGTTCTACATGGGCAAGAACACCATGGAACGTCAGAACTTCATCATCGACAACCTGGTGGTAGAAGAAGACTTAATCAAGGAAGAATGAATAATGAACAATTAATAATTGTCAATTATCAGTGATGAAAAAAGCAATATTCCCGGGCACATTCGACCCGTTTACCATCGGCCACTATTCCGTGGTGAAGCGTGCCCTGACTTTTATGGATGAAATCATTATCGGCATTGGAGTGAATGATAAGAAGAAAACCTGGTTCCCCACCGAACGGCGTGTGGAGATGATTCAGAAACTCTATGCCGACGAACCCCGCATCACCGTTGAGGCATACGACAATCTGACGGTAGATTTTGCCCGCGAACGGGGAGCCGGATTTATTATCCGTGGCATCCGTACCGTACATGATTTTGAATATGAAGAAACCATTGCCGATATCAACCGTAAGTTGGCCGGTGTGGAGACCATTCTGCTCTTTACAGAGCCGGAACTGACAGCAATCAGTTCTACCATTGTGCGCGAACTGCTGCAGTATGGCAAGGATGTATCGGCGTTTCTGCCCGAAGGAATGGATATAGACGACAAATAAACCTTTCAGCACATGAAAATCAGAAAATATGTATTGACGTTCTTTTGTGGACTAGCTGCATGGACAGCTTTGTCTGCACAGAACAAACTGCTTGACTCCCCCTCGCGTAAGTTGCAGCTGGCAGAATTTGCCATCTCTAACTTGTATGTCGATAAAGTAGATGAAGATAAATTGGTGGAAACCGCCATTGTCAGCATGCTTGAAAAGCTCGATCCGCATTCCACTTATTCCGATCCGGAGGAAGTGAAGAGACTTAATGAACCTTTGCAAGGAAATTTTGACGGCATCGGCATCCAGTTCAACATGGCTACCGATACTCTGTTCGTTATTCAGCCTGTGTCGGGAGGACCCTCCGAAAAAGTAGGTATCCTGGCCGGTGACCGTATTATCGAAGTGAATGACACCGTGATTGCCGGTGTGAAGATGAACACCGACGAGGTGATGCGTCGTCTGCGCGGGCCGAAAGGCTCTACAGTGACGGTGAAAGTGCTACGTGCCGGCGTCAAAGAACTTTTGCCGTTCACTATCAAGCGTGACAAGATTCCCGTGTACAGTTTGGATGCCTCCTATATGGTGGAAGGTCAGATTGGCTATATCCGCGTGAATCGTTTTGCTGCTACTACCGGTAAGGAATTTACCGATGCACTTCATAAACTTCAGAAACAGGGCATGAAAGACCTGATACTTGATTTGCAAGGGAATGGCGGTGGTTACTTGAATGCAGCCATTAGTCTGTGTGACCAAATACTGGGTGAAAAAGAATTGATAGTGTATACCGAGGGCCGTCGCAATCCGCGTTCGGAGTTTACTGCAAAAGGCGACGGTGATTTCCAGCAAGGTCGTTTGGTGGTACTTGTCGATGAATTTTCGGCTTCAGCCAGTGAGATTGTGACCGGAGCTATTCAGGATTGGGACAGAGGAATTGTAGTTGGTCGTCGTACCTTTGGAAAAGGGTTGGTGCAACGTCCCATTGATTTACCCGACGGGTCAATGATCCGTTTGACGGTGGCGCGTTACTACACTCCTTCAGGACGTTGTATTCAGAAACCCTACGAGAGCATCGAGAAATACAACCAGGATTTGATTGACCGTTATAATCGGGGAGAGATGATGAGTGCCGACAGCATTCATTTTCCCGATTCACTCAAGGCAAAGACCTTGAAATTGGGACGTACGGTGTATGGGGGAGGAGGCATCATGCCTGATTATTTTGTGCCTATTGACACCACGATGTATACCGATTATTATTTGTCGCTTCGTGATAAAGGGGCCATGGTACAATTGAATATCAAACTTATTGACCGTTACCGGAAGGAATGGCTCAGACGGTATAAAACTTTCGACCGTTTTAACCGTGAGTTTGAGGTGACAAAGGAAATGCTTGATGAACTGGTCGCTCAAGGTACTTCCATGGGAATTACTTATAACGAGACACAGTTTCACACAGCCTTACCTTTAGTAAAGACCCAGCTGAAAGCTTTGCTGGCCCGTGACATTTGGGATATGAATGAATATTTCCAGGTGATTAATCAGTTGAATGAGAGCATGAAAAAAGCTGTAGAGCTGTTGCGGGAGCCTGGGATGAATTTTCCAAAAAGGTAGGCTCTGATGAATGCTTTTACCTTTTGGATAAAATGAAAGCACAGGCTCTATAAAGCGCAAAGGCGTTTGAATCAACCACACAAAGATGCGTTGATTCAAACGCCTTTGCGCTTTTTCGTACTCCTCTATTCGCTTCTTTTGATTACAGAATTTTTTCCATAATCTGTTGTATTATCTGAATAAATCTTCTAATTTTGCATCATCAAATGGACTGTGGAATACGAAATTATAGTTCTAACAATTAAATAATTTAAATTCAATCATTTATGTGGTTAAGTAATTCATCTATTGGAAGGAAAGTGGTGATGAGCGTCACAGGTATCGCCCTTGTCCTGTTTCTGACATTTCACATGGCGATGAACTGTGTTGCTTTGTTCTCAGGCGAGGCATACAACATGGTTTGTGAGTTCCTCGGCGCTAACTGGTATGCACTGGTAGCTACTGTCGGACTGGCTGCCTTGTTTGTAATTCACATCATCTACGCTTTCTGGCTGACGATGTTGAACCGTGCTGCACGTGGTCACGAACGTTATGCGGTGACAGTAAAACCGAAAAACGTGGAATGGGCTTCTCAGAACATGCTGGTACTGGGTATCATCGTTATTCTGGGTTTGGCTCTTCACTTTGTGAACTTCTGGAGCAAAATGCAGTTCGCTGAAATCGTGGGCAACCCGATGATGGGAGGTCTTGATGCAGCCGATGGTTATGGCTACATCCTGCAGACATTCTCTAATCCGGTGTTCTTTGTACTGTACATCATCTGGCTGATTGCCTTGTGGTTCCATTTGACTCACGGATTCTGGAGCGCTATGCAGACGCTGGGTTGGAACAACACCATCTGGATTAACCGCTGGAAATGCATCTCAAACATCTATTCTACTATCATCGTTCTTGGTTTTATGGTAGTAGCAGTTGTGTTCTTCTTGAAGAGCCTGATGGGTTGCGGTGCTTGCTAATTTAAGTGTAACTGATTAAATAGAAAAAACATTATGACTAAGATACTTGATTCTAAGATTCCTGAAGGCCCGATAGCTGAGAAATGGACCAATTATAAAGCTCACCAGAAACTGGTGAACCCGGCTAACAAACGTCGTCTGGACATCATCGTGGTAGGTACCGGTTTGGCAGGTGCTTCTGCAGCTGCTTCTCTGGGTGAAATGGGATTCCGCGTATTTAACTTCTGTATTCAGGACTCTCCGCGTCGTGCACACTCTATTGCTGCACAGGGTGGTATCAACGCAGCCAAGAACTATCAGAACGACGGTGACTCTGTATATCGTCTGTTCTATGATACAGTGAAAGGTGGTGACTACCGTGCACGTGAAGCTAACGTATATCGTTTGGCTGAAGTGTCAAACAACATTATCGACCAGTGCGTGGCACAGGGTGTTCCTTTTGCTCGTGAATACGGTGGTACACTGGCTAACCGTTCATTCGGTGGTGCACAGGTATCTCGTACTTTCTACGCCAAAGGTCAGACGGGTCAGCAGTTGTTGCTGGGTGCATACTCTGCATTGAGCCGTCAGGTAGGTGCTGGTACTGTAAAACTGTACACTCGTTATGAAATGGAAGACATTGTCATCGTAGACGGTCGTGCACGTGGTATCATTGCTAAGAACCTGGTAACTGGTAAATTGGAACGTTTCGCTGCTCATGCAGTGGTAATTGCTACTGGTGGTTATGGTAACACTTACTTCTTGTCTACCAACGCTATGGCTTGTAACTGTACAGCTGCTATGTCTTGCTATCGTAAAGGTGCGTTCTTCGCTAACCCGGCTTATGTACAGATTCACCCGACTTGTATCCCGGTACACGGTGATAAGCAGTCTAAGCTGACTTTGATGTCTGAATCTCTGCGTAACGATGGTCGTATCTGGGTTCCGAAGAAACTGGAAGATGCCAAAGCATTGCAGGCTGGTACCATGAAGCCGACAGACATCCCTGAAGAAGACCGTGACTACTACTTGGAACGTCGTTATCCGGCATTTGGTAACCTGGTTCCGCGTGACGTAGCTTCACGTGCTGCCAAGGAACGTTGCGACCACGGCTTTGGTGTAAACAACACTGGTCTGGCTGTTTATTTGGACTTCTCTGAATGTATCGAACGTTTGGGCTTGGATGTAGTTCGTCAGCGTTACGGTAACTTGTTCGACATGTACGAAGAAATCACTGACGTGAATCCAGGTGAAGTAGGAAAAGAAATCAATGGCGTGAAATATTATAATCCGATGATGATTTATCCGGCTATCCACTATACAATGGGTGGTATTTGGGTAGACTATGAACTGCAGACTACTATCAAGGGTCTGTTTGCCATCGGTGAATGTAACTTCTCTGACCACGGTGCCAACCGTCTGGGTGCATCTGCATTGATGCAGGGTTTGGCCGACGGTTACTTCGTATTGCCTTACACTATCCAGAATTATTTGGCTGACCAGATTACAGTTCCTCGCTTCTCTACTGACCTGCCGGAATTTGAAGAGGCAGAAAAGGGTGTACAAGCGAAGATTGATCACTTGATGAACATTAAGGGTAAGAAGTCTGTCGATTCTATCCACAAGGAACTGGGTCGTGTGATGTGGGAGTATGTCGGAATGGGACGTACAGCAGAAGGTTTGAAGACTGGTCTGGCCAAACTGAAAGAAATCCGTAAGGAATTCGAAACCGAATTGTTCATTCCGGGTTCTAAGGAAGGCATGAACATCGAGTTGGATAAGGCTATCCGTCTGAATGACTTCATCACAATGGGTGAACTGATTGCTTACGATGCATTGAACCGTAACGAATCTTGCGGTGGTCACTTCCGTGAAGAATACCAGACAGAAGAAGGTGAAGCTAAACGTGATGACGAACACTTCTTCTACGTAGCTTGCTGGGAATACCAGGGAAGCGACGACAAGGCTCCGGTATTGTACAAAGAACCGCTGGTTTACGAAGCTATCAAAGTACAGACTCGTAACTACAAGAGCTAATCAGTGAAGTTAAACAATTAAAGAATCTAAGTAAAATGGATAAAAATATATCATTTACGCTGAAAATTTGGCGTCAGAACGGACCTAAGGATAAAGGTCATTTCGATACATTCCAGATGAAGGATATCCCGGGTGATACTTCTTTCCTGGAAATGCTGGATATTTTGAATGAACAGCTCATCGAAGAAGGAAAAGAACCGATTGTATTCGACCACGACTGTCGTGAAGGTATCTGCGGTATGTGCTCATTGTATATCAACGGACATCCTCATGGACCAGCTACAGGAGCTACTACTTGTCAGATTTACATGCGTCGTTTCAATGACGGCGATGTAATTACAGTGGAACCGTGGCGTTCTGCCGGTTTCCCGGTTATCAAGGACTTGATGGTAGACCGTTCCGCTTACGACAAAATTATGCAGGCCGGTGGTTTCATCAGTGTACGTACAGGTGCTCCTCAGGATGCCAACGCTATCCTGATTCCGAAGCCGGTAGCTGACGAAGCAATGGATGCTGCTACTTGTATCGGTTGTGGTGCTTGTGTAGCAGCTTGTAAGAATGGATCAGCTATGCTGTTCGTTTCTGCTAAGGTGAGCCAGTTGAACCTGTTGCCTCAAGGTAAACCTGAAGCTTTGCGTCGTGCAAAGGCCATGATTGCCAAGATGGACGAACTGGGATTTGGTAACTGTACAAATACTCGTGCATGCGAAGCTGAATGCCCGAAATGCGTTTCTATCAGCAACATCGCTCGTTTGAACCGCGATTTCATCAAGGCCAAACTGAAAGACTAATTGTCAACTATTTCTGAATAAACAAAGATTCGCCCCGGAGCAGAGATTGTTTCGGGGCGAATTGTTTTCCTATTGCTAAAAGTTTTTAAAAAGCTGAAAATCAGGGTTTGAATATTTGCATAGAATAAGTGTTATTCTTACATTTGTCACGTGATTTTTTTCATAGTATTAGATTTAAGGTTAACAAGGTTGGGAGAAAGCGTTCTCCCATTTTTTTTGTCCGTTTATGTCAGCCTGTAGATACCTCCTGCGAGGCTACGAACCACTCCTTTCATTTCCAGATTGAACAGTAGACTAGTCATGCGGTTGATAGCAATATTGCTTTCAACAACCAGTGTGTTGACTTGGATGCCATCTGGGTGTTTTTTCAGTTGAATGATAATCTGTTCTTCTTCGGGACTTAGTTCTGGGAAAAGTTGGCGTTGTACCGCTTGGGGAACAACGGGTACATGGTCCCAGTTCATGGCTTTTACCACGTCTTCTGCACTCTGTATTAAGGCAGCTCGGTTTTTTTGTATCAATACGTTGCAGCCCATGGAGTAGGTATCACCTACACGGCCCGGGAAGGCGAAACAGTCGCGCTGGTAGCTTTCGGCAATTTCTGCTGTAATCAAAGAACCTCCCTTGGGACCAGATTCCACCACGAGGGTAGCATCGCTGAGGCCAGCCACGATGCGGTTACGCTTCACGAAGTTCTGCCGGTCGGGATTGGTGCCGCTCATGAACTCGGTGAGCAGTCCGCCCTGTGTCAGCATTTCGGTAGCCGTGTGGCGGTGTACGGCAGGATAGATGCGGTCTAGCCCGTGAGCCAGTACACCGACGGTGTCGAAGCCGCGGGAGAGGGCTTCCCGATGAGCATGAATATCAATTCCGTAGGCCAGTCCGCTTACAATCAATGCGTCGGGCAGCAGGGTGCTGAGTTCCTGCATAAACCGCTGGCAGAGTGATTTGCCGTAGTCGGTGGCGTTTCGGGTACCCACGATGCTCAGGATGTGCCGGCTGTTCAAGTTGGCCGAGCCTTTGTAGAACAGCACGAGCGGGGCGTCGGGACATTCGCGAAGGCGGGAAGGGTAAGCTTCGTCGTCTTCGGTCAGGCATTGAATCTGGTGTTTCTGTGCAAACGACAGTTCAGCTTCGCACACGCGGAACACTTCGGTATGCTGGAAGGCGGTAGCTATCTTGGGCGACAGGCCGGGGATGAGGGCCGGCAGTTCGCGGGCATGTTCAAAAAGTTTTGTGGCACTTCCG
>ERZ779673.733-NODE-733-length-13530-cov-2.484972_pt1 | contig 13530 bp, 20 predicted proteins | sample MGYA00511956_ERZ779673 | MGnify/ENA primary metagenome ERZ779673 (study PRJEB29588, sample SAMEA2152065) | human gut metagenome | biome: human gut; feature: human-associated habitat; material: faeces | place: Denmark | collected 2008/2010 ... | reverse complement strand
AGCGCCCAGGCGGGATACATATTCATTCCCCGCCGTGAGCTCTTCTTCCCGCACCCGCCCCGTGAGCACCGCGTCGGTGATGTCGGCGGCTTCCGCAAAGATCGTCATAGCTTCATCCTTTCCGCCAGCGCCTCGAAGCGGGACACGATCACCGGCTCTTCCGCGTCCAGCGCTTCATAGATATAAGGGTCTTTCTTTGTTCCGGGGTGCTTCACGCGCCGGGCAAAAACGAAGGCCCCGCCGTCCGTCCACCGAAGCGCCTTTTTCCGCCTCGGCTCGATGACGTGAGGCTTTGTTCCCTCGTGAAGGTACACACCGTAATCCAGAGCCGTATACACTGTCCCGGATAAAGTCTGCCCCTTTCGTGCCTCCGCCGTGCGGATGCTCCGTTCTGCCAGACCCGTACGCGTAGTGAATCGATGTTCCGCTCTCGCCCGCTCCTGCACGTCCCGCAAAGAGACTGCCAGCGCTTCGGAAGCCTCTTTCATGAAACTCCCGCGCAGAGACTCCAGATCGGACAGCACGGCCGACACACCGCGAATATGTATCTTCATGTTCCCGCCGTATAGGTGCCCGTGATCGCTGCGGTAGAGCTGTCGGAAAGGTGCGCCGTGCCGGTGATCGCAGTGCCATTGATGTTAAGTTCAATGGACGTGATCTTTGCACCTGTATCGCCTTTATCGCCTTTTGCGCCGGCCTGTCCTGTCGCCCCGGTTGCCCCTGTCTCCCCCTTAGCGCCAGCAGCTCCCTGCGCTCCCGCCGCCCCTTTGATTCCGGTGAAGGCGAAAGCAAAAGTACGTTCCTGCTCCGTGCCGCCCAGAGTGACAGTGCATTTCGGAGTGCTTGAGGTGGTATTATCTACAGTTGCCGTCGCACTGGAAATAGTTGCCGCAGCGCCGGCCGGGCCGGTTGCGCCGGTATCGCCTTTGTCTCCCTTAGGCCCCTGCGCTCCGGGAGCCCCGGCCAGCTCCCCGCTTCTGAATGCGGCGAGAAGTTTCCTGATCCCTGTATAGACCATGGTCAGTCCCCCGCTTCCTGCGCCGCTTTCAGGCATACAAGAGCCTTCGGCTGCACCACCTTGTCGCCGAATACCAGGAGTCCGCGCACCGCGTCGGCAAACTGTTCCTGAAGTCTCAGAGATTCCGTTTTGAGAATCTGCTGCGCGAAGGTAATGCCCGCATTGGTGCCTGCCAGGATGTTCGTCACCTCCGTTTCCACAAGCAGATTGTTGGATTTATATACAGTAAAAGCCGCCGCGCTTCCGATGCGGCCCGTGGCAAGCGTATTGGCTGCGCCTTCGGTCCCGCTCGCAATGAAACGGTCATCCTTCAGGATAAGCCCGTAGAACCAGGGCGGCACCACCGCCCAGCGGCCCGCTTCCGGCACATTGGCCTCATCGAGAGCGACAGACATTTTCACGAGGGCGTCGTAGGCGCTTTCCGGCGTGGTGAGCGCCGTCTTTTCAATCTGATTTCCCGCTTCCTTTGCGTGCTTTGCAATAAAGCTGTCCACGGTGTCGCGAAGCTTATAAGACGCGCGTTCCATGGAGCGGTCCATGAGAGCGATATTCGCCTGCGCCGCGTCAATGTCCTCCACCTTGAACGCCCAGTATTTCTGCTGATCGATGTGAAGTTCCGTGTCTGTGCCGCTTACGTCTTCATACGCGATAGGCGTGCCCTTCACATAATCCTTCACGGTGATGTCCCCGATCTGGTTAATCTTCACCGTATCGCCGTAATTTCTGATCTCCCCTTCGTGATCTCTGTTCACCAGATTCCCGAGTACCAGGTTCTTGTCCAGGTGCGCAAGAAGTCTTGCGCTCCAGAGAGTGGGAATAAAGTTGGTTGCCGCCATTTATATCATCCTTTCATCTTAGAAATTTCATCCCAATTGGCGTTGATCTCCTCCGCCGTCATCGTCTTGAGGTCATCCAGCGTATACTTGCCGCCGCTTCCGCCTTTACCGCCGCCGGAGCCTGCCCCGCCGCTTGCGGTATTCTTCACGGCCCACGGATTCTCCGCAAGCCACGCCTTTACCCCTTCGTCAATAGAGAGTTCCTTATCGCCGTTCTTGAATACAAGGCTGTCGTCATCTTTTGCGATGATGCTGTCTGCTACGAGCTTGACCATTGATTCAGGGTTGAGCGCATTCCCTTTCGCAAGGGCTGCCTGTACCGCTGCCGTTCTCGCCGTGGCCAGGCGCTTATCCCTCTCCGCTTTCGCCTTCGTCTCGCTGGCCGTATATTTCTCTGTCAGATCCTTGATCTGATTCTGCATGTCCGCGATCTGAGAACCCAGTGTTTCCGGATTTCCCGCCTGCCGAAGAGCTTTCAGCGTTTCCGACAGATTCTTCAACGCATCGTCATTGTCCTCCCCGCGAAGGCCCAGTGCGTCCAGCACCTTGTTCTTTGCCACGCGGCTGGCTGCCGCTTCGTTCCGCGCCGCGCTGATCGCGTCCTGCAGATCAGCCACCATGGCCCCGCCGTTCTCCACTCTTCCGAGCGCTTCGTAAATCTGCTGCAATGTATACGACATAAAAATACCTCCTCTGCCGCCAGGGCAATAAAAAAACACCGTTCTTTTACGTCTGCGGACCGCGCCAGGCGGCGAAAAGACAAATATATATATTTCACCAATACAAAACCGCCCAACACTCGTTGAGCGGTTCATTGAACAACTTCTATAACATCTTCTTTTTTTATCGTTTCTGTTGGGAAATCTCGATTTTTATCGTACGGTTCAAGATCAATTTCATAAGCTTCCCCATCATTGTAAATCTCTACAATATAACCAATTTTCCCTGATTTCGTACGTATTTTGTCAAACATCTTCACATCCATAATACATCCTCTCCTCAATCTATATGTAAGGTTGTCAGTCTCATTTCTCCTGTCTTTTTGTCATCAATCCATGTAACCAGCACCCACGCGGTTTTCCCATTTATACCCTGTAGCCTCATTCTAACGGAATATCGCGGTCCATACCCTTTATCAGCAACTCTTTTAGCCGGATAGTTTGGCAAATTCTCGCGAATCTGCAACGCCAACTTCTCCCAATTAGAAAGGTCGTATCCGAGTGCTTCCTTAAATCCTTTTGCCTTTCCCCCATCGCCTTTCGTCGGATCAAGAGCATATTTCGTAAACTTCGCTTCCGGCATTACGGCTTCTTCGTATCTCGGCAATATCATTATACCATTTCGAGATGCTTCCCGCAGATTAGATGGCAGCATGATCCGGCTGCTCTGCTTTACGCCGCTCTGCCAGCCTCTCGCATGCTTCCGCCAGTCGCCGTCTACGGCGTATTCTTTCGCGCCTTTCACGCCAAGGAGCGCTTCTTTCCGGCTTTCCGTAAGGCTCTTGATGTACTTCGCCCCGCCGGCCTGCACATTGTCTTTTTCGGGCTTCCCGGCAAGTTCTGACGCGTAGACCGGGCTGTAATGGCACAGGCAGTGCGGATGAGCCGGAAGTCCCGGCGCTTTGTCTTTCGGGAAAACACCTTTCCCAAGGCCATACAGATCCGCTTCCGCGTAAAGATCGCATATATCAAAGGCAGGGTGACGGCTGCTTTTCTTCCACTGAAAAGCGGCGACAGCGTCATTCCCTTCATACTGCGCCATGAAAGCATCATAATAGGCCCGCGCCCCTTCGGTCCGGGCGATGCGTTCCGCCGCATACCGGCTCTTTTCCTGCGCCGCCACCCACAGCGCATTGTGTACAGCTTTGTCTCCCTTTTCCAGGATAGCCGTCACGAGCTCCGCCACGGACGTACGAAAATGGTTATACGACGCTCCGTCTCCCGTGAGCCTCTCATGCTGCCGGAGCACGCCGCGGAGCTGCTTCAGTATCTCTTCATATTCATCGCCAGATAGGTTCCCTTTGCTTCTCTGATAGAGCGTCATGAGCTTTTGAATGTACTGCGGGAGCTGCTGCTGCCTCACTACGCGACCTGCATGGTAGCCATCATAGAGGGCTTCCGCGGCCTGCCGGATGTTCCGGTTCCGCCGGAGCTGATCTTTCACCGTATCGGCGATGCGTTTTCTCATGTCCTCTGCCGTTCCATGGAGCTTTTCCGAAAGCGTCATCCCGCTGCCGTCCCACGGCGAGGCGAGTGACCGCAGCATCTCTTCCGCTGTAATGAGAGAGACCGCTTCTTCGGGAAGCGCGCTCTGCGCGGTTTCAAGAAGGACCGTATTTACATTGTCCGCCAGCCACTCTTCCACGCCGCACAGCCGGAATGCTTCCTTTACGGCTTCGTCCGGCGTCATTCCTTCCGCCAGCAGCCGTTCCGCAGTCTCAGCCACTTCCCGGGCCTTTTCCCCGTAATTCTTTGAGAACTCCCGAAGCAGACGCCGCAGCTCTTCCATCAGTCGTCACCTGTGGGGGCGGGCGGCTCATTGTAAGATGGTTCCCGCGCCTGCTTTTCCACATCCGCCATGATCTCATCATAACGTCCGGCAGGCATATCCGGAGCATAGCTTGCGAGCACTCGCCGCGCCGCTTCGATTTTCATTTCCGGTGAAAGGCCGAGATCCATCAGAGCCTGCGCGTTCTTCATATCCGTTTCCGTGTCGGTGATCCCGAAATCCTGCGAATAGGAAACCGTATAGGTCAGATCCATATGCATCCACAGCGCCGCCATTTCCGCCATTCGTTTTTCCGCCTTCGCGCACCGCGCGGCAAATTCTGAAAGTCTCTGATTTGTCCTTTCAAATTCCCACTGACGGGCGATGCCCGATGTCTGGTCTTTTGTATCCGAAATGAAAGACAAACTCGCCATGCGGTACATTTCCCGGATCAGGAGCTCGATCTGACTCTGGATGAGCTGCGCCGGATCGGACGGCGGCGCGATGAATCCGGGCTGGAATTTCGATACTTCCCCGTCGAAGCACAGCGCGTTATTGGTGCCCAGTGTCAAATCCTTTGCCTGCGTAGACGGGAATGTGAGAATAGGGAACGTCTGATTCCGAAGGATCTCCGTGAGCCATGAGCAGTGATTGTAGATGGAAACGGCTGTCCTGGCCTGCGGATAGAGCTCCGGCACGGGATGGATGTCTCCCGCGTCGGTGTCCTGCGAAGGGAAGAAGATCACCGGCACCGCGCCGAGGCCGTGTTCTCCGCCTTTGACGGTCTTCCCGTCTTCTTCCACATGCCACGACGTTTCCGTAAATGTCACGGTCCGTCTGTGATCGCCCGCGTCGGAAGACTGGCCGGAAATGTCCGTGAACTTGATGCGCAGTATGCGCCCGTTTTTGTCCATGCTGTAGTCTTCCACCCGGCCGGGAGAAATGATGTAGGCGTAGGGAAATTTCCGTCCCTCCAGCACTTCTCCCATATTGTCCGGCAAGTCTTCTCCGGCGAAATTCTCCACCACGATGAAGACCGCGCCGTAGAGCTTTGCTTCGAGGGCTGCCCGCTTCATGAAATCATTGATCCCCGTGCCCGCGCCGTCTACGTCTTCCGTAAATTCATCCATCACGGAAGAAGCCGCCCCGGACCAGTCCCGCAGCGGTTTCTTTTTGAAGACAGGATCTACAAGCGCATTTACGATGGGTGCGAAATAATTGAGGTAATACGAGGCCCGGCGGCGCAGGCGGTAATTCTCATCGCTCTCCCGCGGGTGCCGCAGAAGGTAGGGCCCCTCGAAGCCGCCTCCGCCGTAGTAGGCGTCGTGCATCAGTCTGTAGAAATTCATCAGTATTCGAGCCTCCCCGCTCTTATGCCCGGTCTGACCGGCATCAGGTCTTCACAGCCGTAACGCACGGCGTCAATGGCATGATTGTTTTTATCCGGGTAGGCGGAAATGAACTGCCCTTCCCGATTCCTCTCGTATTCATAGCCCACAAATTCCCGGTATGTGTTGGGGCAGCGCCGTTTATCTATGACGATCTCATCGAGAGATTGGAGCCAGCGGATACCGTAGTCCACGCTGTCCGGGCCTTTTCTCGCCCCGTAGATTCGCACGCCCAGCTCCGCCAGTTCCCGTATGCTCTTCGGCTCTGCGCTGTCTGCCCGCACATAGCCGCTCTCCGTCATTTTCCCGCGGATCATGGCCGCTGCCCGGGAATTGGTCAGCTTCGGTTCGTAGATTTCATCAAAAATGTAGAGGATCTCCCGCTTCCTGTCGTAATGCATGCACACGAAGGCGAGAGGATCCACGGCAAAGCCGAAGTCCAGGCCGTAGTGCAGCCTGTCAAAGCTTTCAATTTCTGCTGCCGTGATCGCCCGCTCCCGCACGTTCTCGAAGACCGTGCCGCCGGTGCCGGTGACCTCGCCCAGATATTCGTGCCGGTAGGCCCGGTCGTTCCGCTGCCGCAGCCGGTCGGCGTCTTCCAGAAACTGCGCGCCCAGCCAGTCCGCCGGTACGCTCCGGTAGTCGGAGTGGTGCACCAGCCTGTCCGGCTGATCGAGGAGCATTTCCTCATTCACCCAATTATTGGCGCTCTGCGGCGGGTTGTAGCTCCCAAAGCACCAGAAGACCGGCCCGCCGCGGAGGAGCGACTGATTGACGCTGCGGATCTCTTCGGGCCCGCTGAACTGATCCAGCTCCTCCATCCACACAATGCCCACATAGCCATGCGGCATTTTTATGGATTTCAGCTTCGCTTTATCATCCACGCCAAGGAAGAGAATTTTCTGTCCCGTGGCGGTTCGTACAAATTCCATCGGATTAAGCGTCTTTTTCCATCCGCTTCCCAGATGCAGCGTGTCCAGCGCCCATTCCATCTGCCGGTACACCGAGTTGCGCAGTGTGTTTCCCACCTTGCGGAGAATCACCGCGTTGCAGTCCCGATGTTCCATCATGAGCAGAAGAATTTCCTGTGAAATATAGGAAGACTTCGTGGAGCCTCGCCCGCCACCGCAGACGTAATAGGTGTGGCCGTGGCGCTTCACGTCCTGATGCACTGCCCAGAACGGCTTCGCGATGGTCTTACTCAGCGCTATCTTCACCGGAGATGTCATCAACGATAACCACCTTCTCTTCCGCATTTCTGTCGTTCATGTCTTTCCTTATGGCGTCGATGCGTGCCCGTTTCTCTTCCTGCTCGAGGTCGGACATCATAAGGCCGTATCGCTTCATAAGGCTTTTCGCCGCTTCCAGACGGTCATGTGCCGATAAAGGTTTTTCAAGAAGCCTCGCTTTGGATACGCCGTCGCCCATTCCTTCCACAACGGGAACGTATTCCACGATTTCCCCGCGCATGGCGGAAGTCAGATGGATGAGCACTTCCCGTGCATTAGCCACGCGCATTTCCTCGAGCTCTTTCAGACGCGCATCGATGGCCGATTTAATATTAGGTTTTCTTAGGTTGTCATGACCGGTGACAGCTGCCGTTTTCTCGCTGTAGCCGGCCTTTTTCGCGGCCTCTGTCGCGTTTCCAGTTTCGACGTAGTAATCGATGAACCGTTTCTGTTTTTCTGTCAGCACCGGCTTCATACATCGTCACCACCTCGATTCACCGGCAATAAAAAAGCCCGCATTTCTGCGAGCAATAGAAAAGCAGAACCGCCGAAACGATTCTGCTTTGGCAAGCGAGCGGATTTGAACCACTCCCACCTCTATCAAGGTATGCTCCCGCCTACACCACTACTTGCCTTTTGACGGGCGCCCGGAGTCGCACCGAGGTCTCCTCTATCAAGGCGTAATCCTTCTAATACCACTACCCGCCATGTTTATTCTCCCACATTTTAGTCACAAATTCAATCACAGAAAAGCCCGCATTGCTGCGAGCTCGTCTGCTTAGGAGGTGATTCAGATGAAATTCCCATAGACCTCTGTGGTATATAGCCCTTTCGGACATTTTCTATTATACATTTTAGCACATTTTTATGTGCAATGATGTGCAATCGTGTGCAATAGTGTGCAATCTTTCGTTGATTTTCTCCAGTCCTGCATTGGCTACCAGATGTACCGTGCGGAGGCTGTAGTTCATCTTCCGGGCAATGGCGCTCCACGTCTCGCCCATGATGTAGCGCTCCCACAGGATTTGCCAGGCCGTCTCATCGTCCCGGATGAGGTCGATCATCTCCCGCGCGCGGGCCAGCATGTCCTCCAGCTCTTTCTGCGCCTCTTCGAGCCGTTTCTTTTCCTCTTCGATGGCCGCCAGCGTCGCATCGATGGTGGCTTTATTGGAGGTCTGCACCTTCTCCGCAATTTTGACGCCGGTCACGGTCTCCGCCTTTGTGACGTGCTCCGCCAGCGACTCTTCCATGCGGCGGACCTTTTTCATTTTCGCCCGCGTCATTTCCAGATACTCCCTCGCGTCTTCCATAGGTCATCCTTTCCCATATTTCGCCAGCTCCATGTCCGTGTAATAGGACTGGTACAGCCGGAAGAAATCATCCGCGTCCAACGTCACAAGCCAGCGGCAGTTGCTTTTCTTGTGCGCCACGATGGGGATGTCTCCCCGGCCCGCAGCGGCTGCGTCACGCCGGCTCTGGTCCATGGCGTCATAGAGATTCAATCTCTCCACGAACTTCACTTCCTGATGGATGCCGGGGAGGCCGGTCACGTCGGCGGCCTCCCCCTCCCGTCCGCTGTACTGCACGCCCCGGCGGGCATTCGTGAAGCCATGGTCACGGCACACCGCCGCCCACATCCGCTCGCCCCGCTTTCCTTTGTCCCGTGAGAATTTCCCCATCAATCCCGCCTCCTCTGGCTCTCCGGGCGCGTCATGCTGCCGGCGATGAGTTTCATCCTCCCGGCGTTCATGGTGATGTTCGTGGCCATGTGCCGCAGCTCTTTTGTCTTCTGATCGAAGACTTCCCCGTGCCACGTGTCCGCTTCCCGGCGAAGCACGTCCGACAGCGCCGCGGAGGCATCCTGCACGGCATTCACCGCCGCGAGAATACGCCGCCCGGCGGCCTCCATGGCGCGCGTCTCTTCTTTGACCGATTTCGGCCGCAAATCAATCCGTTTTCCCGGCATGGTCTCTCCTCCTCTTCTCTTCTCCCCGGATCTCCCTGAGCAGTCCCATCCACAGACTGCGGAAATATCTGTCGGAGTATCCATCGTCTTCCCGCCCGCGGAGGAGTTCCTCTTCTTCCGGCGGAAATTCTCTCTCAATATCCCGCTTCCACACATAAAGGGAAATCTCCCTCACGTGCGGAAGGATGGCCCTCATATATCGCGTCACATCCTCCACGGAGTAGCTCCGCCGGGTCAACGCATAGCGCATTGCATAAGTGACCATCGCTTCCAAATCTTTGCCAATCGGCACCAGCGTCATCTTCATGGCTCCTCCTCTCCGGCCCTCCGGTTCCACGCTTCAGCGGCCTTTTTGCGCGTGGTGTACGAGTCTGTTTCCGCTCCGCACCAATGACAGCGAACGTGGTATCCGTATGGATCGTCTTCCGGAATTCCTGTACGCTCAGGTTCGACCGTCGTCTCTCCAGCCGTTCCTTCCTTGCTCCCACAGAATGGGCATGATTTTAGTTTAATTTTTTCATCCTCCGCTGTCTTATTCCACTCCTCAACTGCCTCTTCTTCCGTTTTGAATAGCTTCGTTTCTTTATGGCATTTCTGACACTGTATCATGTAATAATACCTATGTTTTTCAAATGGCCTGACCCTTTTCAGCATCGGCCCATACTCTTCGATAGTTGTTGCCCCGCAGTCCGGGCACGGTTTCAGAGCCATTCTTTCCCCTCCTCTCAGAACGGCAGGTCGTCCGAATCATAGGACGGGGCCGGCTGCACCGGCTGGCCGAATTGAGAGAAGTCTCCCCGTTCGGATTGCGGAGGCGCGCTCTGCGCGGTCTGCTGGCCGCCGTCCCCGCCCATGGTGTGCATGCCTACGCCGTCTTTGTACACCTGCACGAAAATTCCCTCAGCCGTAATGTCGTTGGCATACCGCTTCTGCCCGTTCTTATCCGTATAGGAACTCGACGTGAACCGCCCGGAGATGCGCACCCGCATGCCCTTTGACAGCCAGTTTCCCGCGGCTTCCGCCATATCGCCCCACGCGGTCACAGGCACCCAGTCGGTGTATTCTTTTCCGTCCGCCTTCCGATTCACCGCGACAGTAAATTTCGCGTAAGAACGGCCTCCGGACGTGGTCTTCACCTCCGGATCGCGCGTCAGATTGCCGATGATGTCGCACTGGTTATTCCACATCTTTTTCGGTCTCCTTCTTTGCTCTCATATTCCAGTTTTGGAATGCGCCCTTAAAATGCACGCCTCCATCCCCCTTTATTTCTCCAAAGCCTTCAATCATTTTCGTGTCCTCACGAAAATGATCACGTAATTTCCTTCGGGGCACGGCGCTGGCTTTCTGCCGCCACGCTGATTACGATGCTCGAACCTTTCAGACGATCATAGACTCGCTCCTGATACCTTTCCGCCATTTCTCCAGGCAAGAGATTTGTCGTAATGCAGATGGGCTTCAATCGGTTGTAACGGTGGGAAATGATCGCGTCGACTTTATTCCTGATCCAGTCCCCCGGATATTCGGTTCCGAGGTCGTCAAGAATGAGGAGAGAAGTCTCTTTGAGTCGATTCTCAAAAGCGAGAAATTCCGTGTTATCCCGCTGCTTACTCATCCTCACAAGATTGTCGAACAGCTCCGCCAGCGGCAAGAACATGACTCTACGTCCGTTCCGCAGCAGCTCCTGTGCGATTCCTACCGCCATAGACGTTTTCATTGTCCCTACCGGCCCGATAAAGATCACGCCCACGCCGCGCTTCTCGTAGTCTGCGAAGTGCTCCGCGTAGTCTTTCGCCTGCCGCATAGCATCGGCGATGCCGGACGGCAGCGGGCGGGATGCCATATTTTTGAACGTGCACGGGAAATATCGGTCATATATCCCGGCGTGTTCCAGTTTTTTCCGCCAAGCCCTGGCATCAAAGCCTTGTGATATTTCTGTAGCGCTCGATGTTGTCGGCCCCGGTATTCCGTTTTTCTTGATCTGTTCCAACAGATCCGCAACGGCCGCCGCTGTCTCCGTCATATCCGTCCTTCCTCCAATTCTTCAATATTCCAGCAGCATAAGCGATGCGGCGGTGTCCACGCCGTCCTGCCGTCCGCAGTGCTTCCAGTACGCGGGCTTCCCCGTGAAGCTCCACCAGCTCCGCCAGTTCTTCATATTGAGCTGTTCCGACTCCTCCGCAGAGTTTCCGGCATTCATTGAGAACAGCATCGGACAAGACCGGAAGCTCCGGCGCGGGCATTTGAGTTTCCTTTACTTTCCTTTGCTTTTCTTTACTTTCCTTTACTTTACTTTGTGGATTATTGCATGCAGAAACCGAGTTTATGTCTACAAAAACCACGTTATTGCATGCAGAAACGTCAATAAGCAGAATTTCCCTAGGGACAAGGACCTCCTTTTTTCGCGAGGTTGAAGAGAAATATCTCTTCTGAATCCCCCGCGAAGTAAGAATCCTGTATTTGTCAAATATGTCGGAGTCGAAGAAATCCACCTGTATCGCCTTTTGAGCAATCTCCGTAACTGCGCCCTCGCTGATACCAAGCTCGTCGGCCACCAGAAAAGGCTGGTCCTCTGTCCACCGCATGTAAAACCCATCATCTCGATAGATCGTACATAGCAGACTGACTAGTACGGGGATGGACTGAGCATTTGCTCTCATCATCCTCCTGATTTTTGAATCCCTGAGAAATCCGACGTCCAGCGGGAAATAATCTAATCCCTGTTTCGTCGGTCTCGCCATAGCTTAGGCCTCGGCGTCGTTTCCCCAGTCCATGGGGATTTCTTCTTCCGGTTCATTGGTGGCCGGATGCTCTTCACGAGCGGCCGGGCCGCCGGCTTCCTGCACATTCACCGATTCAGCCGCGTCGGCCGGTTCTTTGGCATCCGCTTCGATGGTGAACGTGTCTTCATCGTCCAGCGTCCCGTTTGCCAGATTCTCCTGGAAATGCTGCACAGACTGATCCGCGTGCTGATAGTCGATGGACAGGATGCCCCATTTCGACAGCAGCAGCCGGAGTACCGTCTTTTTCCCCATGTCGTCGAAACGATCCTTCCAGGTGGGGGACATGAATTTCCCTTTCCGGTTTTCCTTTTCATGCTGCTGCATTTCCGCCTTCGACATGTAGAAATACTTCTCCATGCCGTTTTTCAGGCGGTAATACGCGATGTATCCGACGACAGGGCGCTTCGCCCGTTCCACGGGATCTTCGCACCAGTCGAAGACGAAATCTTCCGTAAGCAGATTTCTGGACTTGAGCTCGCCTTCCCGGACCTCGATGGCGTTGATTCTCACATACTGTCCCGTCCGCAGCGCAAGCTGGATGATCCCCTTACACCCGAGAACGAAAACCGCGTCCCGGCCGAACGGGATGATATAGGCAAACCCGAACGCCTTTTCCAGCGGCAGGTCATAGGTCGCCGCTTTCAGCGCGCACTGGATGACCTGCATCGGTTTCTGGTAAAAGACAGACATGAGCTTGTCGTCGCTGTTGACCAGCGTCACCAGACTGGAAATATACTGGGCCGACCGCTTCCCGAGCAGTTCATCGAAGCGCTTTCTCCATCCGCCCTTGTCTACATACTCATTGAGAAGGGCCTGCACAGACTGATTCGTCTTCTGTACCGGCATATTGGAAAATCCTCTGTTTACATTCATTGTCTTTCCTCCATGAGATATCCTGCGGACACATACCGCAGATTCTTCCGGGCTTCACTGCCAATGCGGACAAGCACCGTCTGCACGCCCGGATGCTCGCAGACCTTATCCATCACCTCGCAGGACGTGGGCGGCATGTCCGGCCCGTTGTCGATGCGGACACGCGCCCCGATGCGAAGGTTCTTGAAATCGACGCGCTTCACGGCGCTCACCACACGCGGAAGACGCGGGACGGCGCGGAGAGCTTCACCAGACCCGCCGCCTTCAAGGCGTCGTACGAGGCGGGATCTTTTTTCTTCACATCGGAGAGAGAAATCGTTTCCCGCGGCTTTCCCGTCTTCCAGGTGATTTTCCTCCCGTCGGCCGTGGCCGTCTCCGCTTCGCCCATCATGGCCATGAGCTGATTCTTCACGGCCTGCAAATGACTTTCCGCGTCCTTCTTCGCGGCGGTCCATTCATCGTACGAAGCGATGAGCGCATCCGCCTCGCCGGGAAGCTCCAGTGCTTCCTCCTCTCCGCGATACATCCGGGACAGCGTGCGGGCCGTACTGTCCGAGCCGTCCACCGGAGGCGGCGTCCCGTCCGACACATGCTGCCAGAAATCGACCTCCGCCTTTTCCAGTGCCCGGATGTCGTCTTCATTGCGGGGAATGACCTTCCAGCGGAAATCCTGCCCTCCGATGAGTACGGCAATATACCACCGGTCCGCACCGGTGACCGCCATGTAATGCAGGCACTGGGCGTAGTAGCTGTCCGGGACCTCGTCCCCGTCCCACTGCGCCGCAGAGAAAGCGTTGGTCGTCTTGATTTCCAGCCCCACATTCTCCTCCGGCACCCACCGGTCCACATTGGCCAGCATCCACGGATACGGCCGGCTCCGCAGCGTGCCCCGGCGCTTCACCTTCTTCCCTGTCTCTTCATAAAAGCGTTCCGCCACGAGCGGCTCCTGCTTC
>ERZ779673.730-NODE-730-length-13548-cov-2.282591_pt1 | contig 13548 bp, 11 predicted proteins | sample MGYA00511956_ERZ779673 | MGnify/ENA primary metagenome ERZ779673 (study PRJEB29588, sample SAMEA2152065) | human gut metagenome | biome: human gut; feature: human-associated habitat; material: faeces | place: Denmark | collected 2008/2010 ... | reverse complement strand
GCGACGACGTCGATCCCGCCGTGCTTCAAACCGCCCTGCAAAACTCGATAAAGCGATATCCGTATTTCAACGTATGTTTGCGTCGCGGGATTTTCTGGCACTATTTGGAAGAACTTGACGGAAAGCCCGAGGTCGTGCCCGATTCCGACTACTTAATCAAAGACATCGACAGCATCGAAACGTACGGATATAATTTCCGCGTGTCCTATTTCAACAACAAAATCTCAATCGACTGTTTCCACGCCCTTTGCGACGGAAACGGCTGCATGGAATTTTTCAAAACGATACTTTTCGAATACGTCCGTCTTTCAGGCGACGACGTGGATCCCGAGGGCAAAATCAGGCTGCCCGAAAGCGCGCCTTTGCCCGACGAAGCGGAAGACGGCTTTTTGAAATACGCGCAAAAAGTGAGCATTTTCCACCTTAAAGGAGTGAAGGACCTGCAAGGCAGCAAAGCGTACACTTTCCCCGACGCCAGATTCGACTTCAAGGGAAGCGGCGTTATCGAGGGAACCGTTGACACGGCGAAACTCCTTGAACGCGCGCACGCATATCACACAACCGTTACGGCGTATTCGGCTGCCGTTCTCATAAACGCGATTTACAAGGCAAAAATCACACAGCCCGACGGAAATCCGCCCATCGTTCTTTTCGTGCCAATAAATCTCAGAAAGCCTTTCCCGAGCCGCACTTTGCTGAACTTCTCGTTGTTCTCACGCGTGGGCGTCGACGTCAACGACGCGCCGTCGTTTGAGGAAATAATAAAGCGCGTCGAAACCCGCCTGAAAAAGGACACCGAAAAAGAAGTTTTGCAAAACAAAATCAACGTAACCGCAAAAACGGAACGTCTGTTTTTGTTCCGCATACTTCCCCTGCCCGTAAAACAATTTATTTTCAAGGCGTCGGGGCTTTTCTTCGGAAACAGCAAAAAAACGATGACGTTTTCAAACATGGGCGTCGTGCAGATTCCCGACGGAATGAAAACCAAGGTCGATCAAATATCCATCATGGCGTCGACGGCAAAAACGTCGCCGCGCGCGCTGACAAGCGTATCCGCACTCGACAAAACCACCTTTACTTTTGCAAGAAAACTCGTCGACACGTCTGTCGAAAAGGAATTTTTCCGTTTCCTTGCGGGCGAAGGTATGGACGTTACCGTGCGAAGTAACTATTGGGAGGAATAACGATGTATTGTAAAAATTGCGGCGTTCACGTCGACGGTATTTACGACGTCTGCCCCCTGTGCAAATCCCCGCTCGAAGGCGAGCCTGCGGAGCGCCCGTTGTATCCCGAAAAGCATATAAGAAAAAGCGGGCACCCGGTAACGTTTTCAAGCGTATACCTTATCGTCGCGCTTTCAATAAACGTAATCTGCATTGCCGTCAACCTTACCGTTGCAAAAAAGTATCTTTGGTGCGTTTTTGCACTAATCCTTACTTTATACGGCTATTTTACACTCAAAACCACCGTTTTTTACAAAGGGCCGAACGGCGCAAAGGTGTTTTCGCAAACGCTGATGCTGTCCGTCATATTCATTACGGCGCAGTATATTTTCAAAACGAAAGAGTGGTGCTTTGCCTATGCGATGCCCGTAACAATCATATCGTCGCTTGCCCTGCACCTTGTTTTTGTCGGGGCTTTCCGCAAAAGAAAAGGCAAATCGTTTTTCAGATATATGTGGATGACGTGTCTTCTGGGAATCGTTCCGGCGGCGGCAGTCATGGCGGGCGCGTGCACCGAAATAATTCTTCCGATGGTGGCATTCGGAATATCCATGATAACGCTTATTTTCCTTGTCGCGTTCACGGGGCGCACGATATACAACGAAATCAAAAAGAAAACCCACATTTAATCAATACCGATAAGGATATAAAATAAGGGCGGCATTTCGTTTGAAGTTGCCGCCCTTTTTTATGGATATTTATTTTTTCAGAAGTTTTATCCTTTCGTACAGTTCATTTTCCAACGCCTCGATTCCCTCGCCGGTTTTTGCGCTGACCTTAAAAATCCGCGCGTTTTTATTGAGCTTTCCGACGCGTTCTTCAAACTTTTTCATATCAAAGTCGAACGCTTCGAGTGTATCGATTTTCGTGACGACAACCACGTCGCACTTTTCAAACATAAGCGGGTATTTCAGCGGCTTATCGTCGCCTTCGGGCACGGACAAAAGCATCATATTAAGGTGTGCTCCCGTGTCGAATTCCGCCGGACACACAAGGTTTCCGATGTTTTCCAGCACAATAAGATCGGTTTCCGGAAAATCCGCCTGTTCCAGCGCGTCCGTGACCATCTGCGCGTCGATATGGCACAGTCCGCCGTTGTGGATTTGCACGCTTTCGACGCCGGTGTTTTCCGCAATGCGCCTTGCGTCGACGTCGGTCTCGATATCGACGTCCATCGCGACAATCCTGATTTTGCTTTTCATATCGTTGATAAGCCTTGTGAGAAGCGTCGTTTTTCCGCTGCCCGGCGAAGACATAACGTTAATCATGAACGCGCCTTTTTTTCGGAGCGACGCGCGCAGTTCGTCCGCGACCTTGTCGTTGTTGGAAAAAATACTTTCTTTGACCGCAATAACTTTCATTTCAATCCCTCGCGCCAATTTTTATAACTGTCGAAAATCCAGTCCGCAAGCGTATCGACGCCCTCGCCCGTCTTGGACGATACGGCGAAAACTTTTGCATTCGGATTGATTTTCGCGATATATTTTTTGCATTTTTCAAGGTCGAAGTCGAAGTACTTTGCCGTGTCGGTTTTCGTGACGACGACAATGTCGCACGTCGAAAACATAAGGGTGTATTTCAGCGGTTTATCATCGCCCTCGGGAACCGCAAGAAGCGCCATTTTGAGATGCGCGCCCGTGTCGAATTCCGCAGGACACACAAGGTTTCCGATATTTTCCAGAAACACGACGTCCGCGCTTGTGCAAAACTCCTTGAAACCTTGTCTGGACATATCCGCGTCAAGATGGCACATACCGCCCGTATGCAGCTGGATTGCCTCGGCGCCGGCTTCTCTTACGGTATATGCGTCCACATCGCCGTCGATATCCGCTTCCATTACGCCGACGGCGCACCTATCTTTAAGCGCACCGATAAGCTTAACGAGAAGCGAGGTTTTTCCGCTGCCCGGCGCAGACATCAGATTGATATAATAAACGCCCCGCGCGTTAAGTTCCGCGCGAAGTTTTTCGGCGTCGGCGTCGTTATCTTCAAGAATGCTCTTTTTCAGTTCAATCGTACTAATCGGGTCGATCATGTTAAAATTCCGTTCCTTTAATTGTCGTTTTTGTCATTATTGACGGTTTCCGTCTCGTCGAAACCGTCATCGGGCACGAGAATTTCTTTGATCATAAATTCTCTTCCCGACAACAAATCTTTGTCAAAAGAATTGCACTTCGGACAATATCCTTCGTTTGCGATAACGTTGAATACTTCCCCGCATGCGCGACACTTTGCCATTCCCGGCACTACGTCGAGTTTCAGTTTCGTGTTTTTGAAAAACGGCTTTTTGTCGATTGCGGCGGGCCAACATTCGTCAAGATATACGGGTATTACCCCGCACAGTTCGCCCACCTGCAAGACTATGGTGTCGACGGCGGGGAGCTGCTGCTCGACCGCCACCTGTTCCACAAGTTTTACGACTTCAAAAACGATTCCTAATTCGTGCATACTTTATTCCTTCGGCGAAATGGGTTTGGTGATGATTTTGCCGACGCGTTTGATGGCGTGTTTTGCCATTTCGAGGGGCAGTTTTTCGTATACTTTTGCCACGACGGTCTTGTCGTTTCTGACAAGTTTGATTGCGTCGAACTTACATTTCGTCGTGCACTGTCCGCAACCTACGCACATATAGGTATCGACTTTCGCCGCGCCGCATCCGAGGCATCTTGCCGTTTCGGCTTTCATTTGTTCTTCGGTGAAGGTCGCGCGGTTGTCTTTGAACGTGCCGTCGTTTTCTTTTATGTGCAGCGGGCGTTGACGTTTGACGTTGTCGTAGCCTTTGAGTTCCAGAATATCCTTGTCGAGCTCGATGAAAACTCTTCTGTCTCTGCCGTATTTCTGGGTTTGTCCCGGCCATACCGCCCTGTGCAGGGAGATTGCACCTTCTTTGCCGCTTGCGATTGCGTCGATTGCGAATTTCGGTCCCGTCACGCAGTCGCCGCCGGCGATGATATTCTTGTCGCCCGTAACGTAGAATTCGTCAACCGCAACGGTGTTGTTTTTGTTGAGTTTGACGTTGGTGCCGTCCAGCAGGTTACCCCACTCGATTTTCTGACCGATTGAGACAAGCACGAAGTCCGCGGGAACGATAACGGTGTCGTTTTCGTCGTACTTGGGCGCGAATTTGCCTTCCGCGTTGAATACGGACACGCATTTCTTGAACTCTACGCCGACGACTTTGCCGTTTTCAACGACGATGCGTTTCGGTCCGTATCCGTTGTTAATGACGACGTTTTCGCTTTCCGCTTCTTCGATTTCTTCTTCAAGAGCGGGCATTTCCGCTCTTTGTTCCAACGAATACATATTGACGGTTTGCGCGCCGCATCTGACAGCCGTCCTTGCGACGTCGATTGCAACGTTTCCGCCGCCGATAACGATGACGTTTCCGTGCAAAGGTTCGCTTCTTTCAAGCGCGACGTCTTTCAGGAAATCAACGCCAAGGATTACGCCTTTCGCGTCTTCGCCTTCTACGCCGAGTTTTCTGCCCGCGCTTGCGCCGATTGCAAGATAGAATCCGTCAAAGCCTTCTTTTTTCAGTTCGTCCAGCGTCTTGTCCTTGCCGACTTCCACGCCGGTTACGAATTTTACGCCCAGCTCGCGCAGAATGTCGATTTCCGCCTCGACGACGTCTTTTTCAAGCCTGAACGCGGGGATACCGAGCGTCATCATGCCGCCGAGTTTGTTTTCCTTTTCAAACACGGTCACGTTGTATCCGTCGACGGCAAGGTAGTATGCGCAGGAAAGTCCCGCGGGGCCCGAGCCGATGACCGCCATATTCTTCATCGAATAATCGTGTTTTTTGTTGGGAATAAATCTGTGGTTGCTGTTTTTATCCTTGTCTGCGATAAACTTTTTGATTTCGTCGATTGCAACGCCCTTGTCGATTTGTCCGCGTGTGCAAGCGTCTTCGCATTTATGCGGGCAGATACGTCCGCAAATTGCGGGGAACGGGTTTTCTTTCTTGATAAGTTCCAACGCTTCGGTGTATTTGCCCAAAGACGCAAGCCTTATATAGCCCTGAACCGCAATGTGCGCGGGGCAAGCAGTCTTACAGGGAGCGGTGCCGCTTTCAAGGGTGTCTTGTCTGTTTTCGCGATAATCGACGTTCCATTTGTCTTTGCCCCATACGGTGTTGCGAACCTTGTCGTATTTGGGGGTTTCGATGGGCGTTACCGTACAAAGTTTCTGGCCGAGTCTTACCGCGTTCGTGGGGCAGTTTTCAACGCACTGACCGCACGCGACGCAGTTTTCCTGATCGATTTCGGCGTGGTAGTTGCTGCGTTCCGCGTCGGGACAGTTGAACATCGTGGAAATACGGATTGCAAAGCACGAGCACGCGCAGCAGTTGCAGATTGCCGCCGATTCGCCCGGTCCTTCGAGGTTGGGCATCTGGTGCATAAGTCCGTTTTCTTCGGCTTTTTTGAAAATCGCCTCGGCTTCTTCCCTTGTAATTTGTCTTGCCTTGCCGGTTTTGATGAAGTATTCCGCGCCCGAACCCATCTGGACGCACATATCGTCTTCAAGGTGTCCGCAGCCTTCGTCCAGCAAACGCCTTGAACGTCTGCACGAGCAGGGAGACACCGAGAAAGTGTCGTATTTGTCAAGATAATAAGAAATCTTTTCGTAAGGGATCGCCTGGCTGTCGCCCGCAATCGCGGATTCGATGGGGATAACCCGCATCATACTTGCGCCGTACGGCAACATCGTGCCCATGGACTCCATAAGCCCGCGGGTGTATGCTTCGAACGCCTTTGCGATTTCCGGGTGCTCTTTGACGTTTTCGGTGCAACCCACCATCATTTCAAGCGTGCCCGGCGCGAAAATCTGCATGAAATACAGGGTTTGCCCGTCTTCGGTGTAAATTTTGATTACTCCGAGATGGCCGAGTCTGTCCAGAATCTTCTTGGTTTCTTCCGTCGATTTTCCGCACTTGTCGGCGACGTATTCGAGCGTTCTGGGCTTTCTCAGCCCGAGACTTGCGGCAACGTTCGCTTCTTCGTCGGTCAAACAATTAAGCGCATAATACTCGGGGGAGTCTTCTGTGATTTTGGTCATCATTCCGGCGAGACCGCCCATAACTTTGACCAGATGAAGAATGCTTTTTCTCATAGCCATAATGTACCTCTTCTGATTTGTTTATATTTTTTATTGATTTCTTATTGTGTGCGTTTTTATGCGCGCGACCTTATAATAACGCCTTGTATTCTTCGGGGATTGCGTTGTCGATCTGGCGCGCAAGTTCCTGCCGCGACACCCGCTTATCGCCGAAAACCCAGTCTTTTACGGCGTATACGCAACCATATATTATGAGTTTTGCCGTGAATATCTCGTCTTCGCGCAACTCGCTTCCGCGTTTTTCGACGCACTTCTCGTTCATACGTTTGAACGAATACTCGAAAACGTACTGCTCGTAAGAGTTCGTCCCGAGATATAAAAAAGCGTGCCTTATCCTGTTGATGTCCTTCTCGATAAACGAAAGTATGCTTAAAAACAACTCGTTCCAACTCTTGCAGGCATTGAACGAAAAAATCTCGTCCAGCACCCTTTTGTAGTTGTAATTCATGACGTCGTACTTGTCCAGAAAATGCCGATAAAACGTCGACTTCGAAACGCCCGCCGCCTCGGCAATCATATTGACGGTTATCTGGTCAAGCGTGTACTTTCTCGACAATCCGTTGAAACAATCCGTGATGTGTTGTTTGGTCGTATCCTTGGACATCTTCCCACCCGAAAAAAGACTTCTCGTTTTGTCGTTTTTTGTCTTCCTTCTTTAATCATAATATCATATTGTTAATTATTTATCAATATTTTCAGGTCTTTTCTTTATTTTGGTTCTATTTTGGGACGATTTTGGCTTTTTGTCCCAAAATCTTCGTTTACAAATATACTTTTGGCGGGGATGCTTTGATTAGAAATCAAAAATCATTCAGGAGCAAAATTATGGACAGCGAAAAAAAAGCAGCGCGAGTCGAAAGACTCAAAAAAATGTTTGCACCCGGCCCCGAAGCGATTGACTACAAGGTCACACCGGGACTCGACACCATTCTCAAATGGTTTATGTTTACGGCGACGATTCTCGGTGTTTCCGTCATCACGTCGAAATTCCAGGCATACGGCAATATCCCCTTCAACCTCGTGCTCGGTATCCTTGTACTGATCGCGATGAAGCCCGTGTTCTTCGAAACGCTGAAACTTACCACGTTGCTCGTCGGAAGAACAATCGTCTTGTTTGCTTGCTTCGGTCTCCTTCCCGGCGATATCTTCGTTGTCGTCGTGCTGGGACTTTATATCATTAACGTTCTGGAAGCAACGATGACCGACTTCTTCAAAAACAAGCAATACTTCAACGGCGTTTCGGGACTCTTTATGGCAATCGGCGCATCGGCACTCTTCCTGGGCTCGACCTGGGGCACTACCACAACCGCCAACTCACCCATTTACTTCATCGATGGCTTCTCGAAACTCGGCACGGAAGTTGCCTTCAATTCCTCGTATTTCACCGGTCAGACCAACCTTTTCAACGGAGCGGTATCCGGCACGACAAGCGTCGGCCTTGGCATCACCATCGCCACGATGATCGCTTACACAATCTGGAACTGGCTTTTCGTTACCGGCGAGTTTTCTTCGTCAGTTGCACTTATGCACGTCGGATTCCTGCTTGCGCCTATCCTTGCCGTTTTCGTCGGACCTCTTGTAGGAATGGGCAGATTCGGCATGGCTCCCGACCCCGGTCTCTGGCTCCTGTTCAGAGCAAGCACCTTAACGTTCGGCGGTATTTTGCAGATCGGCGGCAAAAACTGGTTTGAACAAAACTTCTACTTTGAAAAATTCGACAAGTTTGTCAATCGCGTAAAGAACAGCAAACCCGTGCAGATTGTCTGCATGCTCATCTGCTGCTCGCTTATGATCTTCGCGGTTGTCGCAGGCTTCGTCCCCGCAAAATAACAATCCTAAATCCCCCAAAACCTGACGGGACGCCCTTTGCGGCGTCTCGTTTCCTTTTGCCTGTTTTTTCATTTCCCCGCCTTTATCCCCTATTTTTCCATCCGTAAACTTATTGTTTTTCATTTATCAAAACTTATTTCCGAAAACCCTTTGTGCGTTCTGAATCGTCAGCCCTTTCTCTTCATCATATAAAAACGACTGTCTTCACAGTCGTTTTGGTACTCCCGACGGGAATCGAACCCATAACTAACCCTTAGGAGTCGATTCTGAGCCGCCAAATTGCTCTAAAATAGGCAATTTTCTTGCAAATCGCGCACTTTTGTGTGTATTTTTCATCTCTTTTGCCCTGTTTTTTATGTTTCAAGCATCAATTTTCATATCTTTTAGCAATTTCTATGCCAAAATCTATGCCAAAACTATGCTGTTTTGAAAATAAGGGTTGGAGTTATCCAGCACTACTTTTTCACTAAAGAAAAAATCAACTTGATGCACTCACGTTTAGATTTTAACACGACCTTCAACGAATCTCAACCCAAATGGGAAATTCTCTTATGTTTTTCTCCAAAAAATCAAATGCTTGTTCCATTTTAGGAATGAAAACTCATAAAACGGAAGATATTTTATGACTTGGAAGATACTGACAGCATTGAACACTATGCCAAAACTATACTCGAAATGATTTTGTTTCTATATATTGATTTTGATGAGCGATAAAAACACAACATCTTGTGGTTTTACACGGCTAAAATTCACCCTTAGGAATCGATTCTGAGCCGCCAAAATACTTAAAAAACGGCATTTTTATTGCAAAACGTGCGATATTTTGAGTATTTTTCGTCTTTTTTTGCTTATCTTTTATGCTTCAAGCACTATTTTTTATATTTTTCAGCAAGTTCTATGCCAAAAACTATGCCAAAACTATGCTGTATGGAAACTAAGGGGTGGAGTTATCCACCCCATATTTTGCCACAGCTTTTGTGCTTATTTATACTATAATATTACTTGCTTTATCAAGAAAACACATTTTATTGTGCATCGTTTTGATATCTTTCTGAACACAAATACATATTGTTATTATCGAAGTATATCTCGTCGGTATAATTGTATATAAGAATTAAATCTTGCATCTTTTCGGTAAATATTTCAACGCCGGGTGCACTTACCTTGCCAAAGTCTGTTAATAGCAATTGAATCGAATCCGTGGCGGTACCTTTTAGTTTTTTACCTTCCTCTTGCAAATGTTCGTCTACCATTCCGTCTTTTATCTTTGGAATGCTGCCAATAAATTTTCCCACAGCATCACTTGCGGAGCCGACTCCATTCAAGAAATGGAATTTTAATCCGGAACTTGATTCATTCTCTAAAAAATGAGAAGCTACAGAAAAGGCATCTCTATATGTTACCGACAACGTATCAATATCGTTTTTAATCTCTCCTACATAAGACTCGTTGAAATTACCGCTCAGTAGAATTTCTAACAAGGATGCCAACGAAAACGTATAGAGAGATAAACGATAGTATTTGAATTTTTTTGTCAACTCGTTTAAATCATATTGAATTTTCTTTTGAGTTGCGAGTATCGTTTTTTTCTTTATGTAATCGAATATAGTTTTTTGATATGCCAGCATATTCTTCCTTGCTGTACGCTGTATATCAAGAACCATTTTATGGTTGCTTTGCAAAAATTGCTCGTTATCCCAATTAAGCTTGTATTTCTTAATAATGCTCACCAGCATTTCTACATCGGCTTCAATCTCCGATTCTCTTTCCGATTCAAGAAACGCGAGGATTTGTTTTTGAACGACTTCAATGGCATCCAGTTTTTTTTCTATTGAAAAAAGCGCCACAGCCATCATAAGTGTAGCCGGATTTATCGGCATAAGGGTATTCGTAGTTGCGGATACATCTCCTGCCGATTGAAGTTTTGCCATTTTTGACGTACCATCGGCACACTTTAACGCTCCCCAACTATAATTACCGTTTTTGGCTACTTTCAAAATTCCCAAGCTCTCGTTTGCCACCCTGTATAAGCCGGTTGTATTTATTGTCGTCGTCTGAGTAACAGTCCTAAATGCGGGTAGAATAGAAGCAACGCCGGCGCCCAAAGTCGACATTTGAGAAAACGGCAAGGAAAAAGTGGTTTTCTCTGATATATTTTTACGAGTATCTTCCAGAATATCGTTTGATATTTCGATAATACTCACTGAATTATTTGTAGCTAAGCTGCTGTTATTAAATAATACATCTTCCATTGTTTTTCTCCCTAATTATATTATCATCTCAACTTTCACAACCCCATCAAGAAACGTTCGACGTTCTTGTACTCAACACCGTCAATAGTTGTATCGTCGCCGCGATACAAAACGCATTTTTGTGTGATTTTTCCGTACTTATGTTCAATGATGCTGCATTTATCTTCATCAAGCAAATAGCGCGCTTGTTCTTTTACCGCTTTGCCGCTATGCTTAATTTCGTAAACTTTGCAGGTGTAAGCGGATTTATCGAAAATAACCATATCGAATTCGCCGCCGATATCAAACTTAAACTTGAACGCTTCTTTGTTTTTCGGCAGCACTTTTGTAACTTCAAGAAGCACGATATCTTCAAGCATTCTGCCTTTCACATCTTCGAGTATTTTTGTTATGATGTAATCCTTGTCCTTTTCCGATACCGATTTGAAATATTCGTCTTGCATCAAGGAATAAACCAACGCTTTTGCAATGGAATATCTCATACCCGGCTGAGAAAAAACGTAATATTCTTCCGTTTTGCCGCTTTCATAACGAATCGGACAATTTACAATCAAGTCAAGCAAAACAAGATACTTTTTAACTTTCTCGATATGCTCCGGGGTGACTTTTACCTTTGTTTCTTCCTTTTCTTTAACATCGATAATATGCTTCAATCGCTCAATAATGGTTTGTGTGTCGACAGCGTTCAGAACATAAGCCCTTTCATTCGGCGCATCGTGCAAGAGAAGATTTTTTGCCGAGCCTAAATCGTGAGATTTGAATCTATCTTCGATGACGCTAAGCAAAAAACGATGCCCCATATTCTCCACGATGCGATTTATTATATTGGTCAGTTCGCCGTTTTCGTACAGGACACGCAGTTCGTTAAAATATTCGCCCCCGTTATCGTTTTTAAGCGTATGTTGAATGTTACGGCTGATAGCGGTATCGATGTATTTTCTCGTACTCTCGTCATCTCTGAATGAAACGTCGTCTAACATATAGTCCGGATCGTCAAAACTCATATTTTCCATTTTGAGCGTTCCGCCATACTCGATATATTTGTCAACCGAATGCAGGCCGAGAAGTCGTGCATACTCCTTAAACGAAATAAACGACGTGTGAATCATTATATTTCTGTCGTACAATTCATCTCTGTTTGCCATCGCAAAGCCAAGAGAATCAGTTCCCGAAACGACGATTTTCATTCCCATCATACTAAACACATCGGACAAAACCGCAGCGGTATCGATGAAATCGTCAAGCAGCGTTATTTCGTCGATAAAAACATATTTGCAGCCCATATTATGCAATGTCGTCAAATCCTTGGAAAGATCAGACATTGTATCGGTTACTTGTGTTTTGATATACGCCGCTTCGTTTACCGGCAGTTCTCCGAGCATTTGAAAAAGCAGAGTCGTTTTTCCCGTTCTGCGAAGCCCGTACAGAATACAAATTTTGCCGCTATAATCTCCTGTTACAAAGCGGTTTAATTGCTCGAAACAATCTCTTTTTTTGAATTTTGCAACCGTTTTATAAAACGAGCGGAGAGGCTCGCCCGTAACAACGTTTGTATTAAAAGATGAGGATGCGGAAATGGCGGGTGTTATATTGTTTGCCGAGTAATTCTCGACTTTTTGGTAAATTGCATTGTAACGCGCCGTACTTACTTTTTGGGTATCGTTTTCATAGTTTTGATAGTTCCGCACGGTCATTCCCAAATAATCGGCACAATCTTTTTGCGATAATCCTTTTTGAATTCTCAATTCTTTAAGAGTCATATTATTCACCTCGGATATATTGTAGCACACCAGTCTGTTAATTTCAACGTTTTTCAGGTATAATTTCGTGTTTTTTTCGTGTTCTCTTCGTGTTTTTCGACAAAACACACAGGAAATATACAATAATTATTGGAAAATCATAGACGAGAATAAGGACTGTTTCTTAAAATTTTCAGTAAATTTTGTAGGAAATAACCATGCCTAAAACTATACCAAAAATATGCCTTGTGAAAAATAAGGGTTGGAGTTATCCGTCTTTGTAAGTGTTGAGCTTTTAAGCTCTGTAACTATCACGGACTGAAAGAAAACACCGACTCTATTCATGAATATCAAGAACTTTCAGAATTCTTTTGAATGTGTCTTGACCGTCAAGACAAGTATCTCTTAGCCAGCCTTTTTCTTGATTCCAGTTTGCGAGCCCGCGATAATAGAAAGACTTTTTGGAATCTTCTATAATAAACGGAATTATATTAAATCTAAGGCACTCTTTCAAAGCAATCAACCTGCCGACTCTGCCGTTTCCGTCTTGGAACGGGTGAATATATTCGAAGTCCGCATGAAGCTCAATAATATCGTCGATGGTTATATCACTTTTAGAATTAAAATTCGTAACGAGTTTATCCATCGCTTTATGGACTTCGCTCGGCTTGCAAGTTTCTCTTCCGACTACGGTATTTGCTCGCTTTTTATAATCTCCAACGGCAAACCAATCGAGAGATGAATCCTTGGTTCCTTGTTTCAATAGCAAATGCAAGTGCTTGATAATATCTTCGCTCAAAGGCTCTAATGCCTTATCGATTACGTAATCGATTGCTCGGAAGTGATTGCTTGTTTCGATAATATCGTCAACGGGGATACCGTCGCCGACGTCAATCGTTCTTGTTTCGAAAATTAACCTCGTTTGATCTTCCGTAAGTTTAGAACCTTCGATATGATTAGAGTTATAAGTCATTCTGACTTGTAATTCATGATAAAGTCCGCCTGAAATCTTAGCCTCTTTTTCTTCCCGCGAAATTTGCAGAATGTGATTATCGCAAACTTCTCTGAATAAATCGTCAGGATTGCAATGCAAGAAATCCGCTATCTTAACAAGCACATTATTGGCAATTTTCTCGCCCTTTGATATCTTGGCAACAGTTCTGGATGAAATACCGAGTTGAGTAGTTAAGTCAGACTTAGTTAAATCTAATTCCTTAAGTTTATTTTCTAATGGCTTATAAGAATACATAGCTACCTCCTAATTTCTTTACTTATTATACCACAATAAAAGCAAAAAGTAAAGATATTCAAGATAAAAAGTAAAGGCTTCATATTTTATTGCCTTTCGTCCGGTGTTTGTAGCACAAGTCAGCGGCGATAGCAACCGCC
>ERZ779673.729-NODE-729-length-13548-cov-2.452309_pt1 | contig 13548 bp, 13 predicted proteins | sample MGYA00511956_ERZ779673 | MGnify/ENA primary metagenome ERZ779673 (study PRJEB29588, sample SAMEA2152065) | human gut metagenome | biome: human gut; feature: human-associated habitat; material: faeces | place: Denmark | collected 2008/2010 ... | reverse complement strand
AAAAGCAGGATCTGCGGATCCATTGCGAGCGCACGAGCAATGGCAACTCGCTGCTGCTGACCGCCGGACAGCTGGCAGGGGTATGCCTCGGCCTTGTCGGAAAGGTTCATTTTGCCGAGCAGCTCAATGGCTTTTGCCTGCGCATCTTCTTTGCTGCGGCCGAGCACGCATATCTGGGGATCCATAAGGTTTTTCAGAACGCTGTAATGGGGGAAAAGATTAAAGCTCTGGAAAACCAGACCGAAAATGCTGCGGATCTTTTTCAGCTCGGCCTTGCCCGAATAAACCGAGCGGCCGTCGGCGTCATTCTTGGCCGCGTACTCGCCGTCGTAGAGAAGCTCGCCGCCGTCCATTTCGGTCAGCAGCGTTGCGCAGCGCAGCAGCGTCGATTTGCCGGAGCCGGACGGCCCGATTATGGACACGACCTCGCCCTCGGATACGCTCATGCTTATGTCCTTGAGAACATGCAGCGTGTTGTCATTGAAGCTTTTCTGAACGTGGTTCATTTCCAATATTTTTTTCATGTTGCATATCCTCCTTCTTATTGATAATAGTTCATCGCTTTTTCTGCCTTGCCCATTACATAATCAACGATGGCGTTAAACACAAAGTAGAACACGCCGGCGACGACAAACGGAACAAAGCTCGACTGCGAGTTTGCTATCTGCTTGCCGATGGTGAACATTTCAACATACGAAACGGTGAAGGCAAGCGAAGTGTCCTTAACGAGGGTAACGACCTCGTTTGTGACGCTCGGCATGATGCGCTTGAGCACCTGCGGAAGAATTATGCGGAAGAAGGTCTGAATTTTGGAATAGCCCAGAATGTCCGCAGCCTCGTATTGGCCAACAGGGATAGATTCAATGCCGCTTCGGTAGATCTCGGCAAAATACGCCGCGTAATTTATCGCAAATGCGATAACTACGGGGACGAGCTTATTTTTCGCAACGGGAAGCTCAAACAGATAGTACGGGCCGTAAGTGACCGCGATAAGCTGGAGCATGAGCGGAGTGCCGCGCAGGACGGATATGATGGCGCGGGTTATGGAAGAGATGACTTTGACTTTGCTCATTCTGAGCAGAGCAACGACCATGCCGAGGGGAAGCGCAAACAGCAGCGTCAGGAAAAATATCGCGCAGGTGCCGCCCATGCCGTCGAGCATTGTCTTGAGCATTGTAATAAGATCCATAGATATCCTCACTTTAAACGCACGCATTCCCGAAGGTGCATCGCGCCTCCGGGAAGCTTGCGGCTTTTTTATTTATGCCTTAATTACTTGTTAAGAAAGATTAGGTTGTTTACGATGTCGGGGTACTTATCGGCGATCTTCTGATAGGTGCCGTTTTCAACGAGCTGATCGATTGCTGCCTGGATCTGGTCGCACAGCTCCTGGTCACCGGAGCGGAATGCAATGCCGTACTGCTCTGCGCCGAGACCCTCGTCGATGATGGAGTAGCCGTCGTTTTCGGCAACGTATGCCGCTGCTACGGGGTAGTCAACAAAGACTGCGTCAACGCTGCCGCCGCCAAGCTCGGTGAAGCAGCTCAGGAAGCTGTTGCAGGTAACTACGTTGGAGAAGCTGTCCTTGAGAGAGGAGAGGTCGCCGTTGAGAAGAGCCTCGCCGGAGGTGCCGAGCTGAACGGCAACTGCCTTGCCTGCAAGGTCTGCGGAGGTCTTGTAGCCGCTGTCGGTCTTAACGAGAAGAACCTGGGTGTTGTCGTAGTAAGGCTCGGAGATGACGTAGCCGGCTTCCTTCATGCTGTCGAGGATGGTCATGCCGGCCCAGATGCAATCGCATTCTTTTGCGTCAAGCTGAGTGAGCTTCTGATCCCAGTTGAGTGCGAAGATCTCCATCTTCCAGCCGAGCAGATCGCATACTGCCTGAGCTACTTCAACGTCGAAGCCGGTGTACTTGCCGTCATCGCCCATGTAAGCGTAGGGGGGATATTCGGGGTCAACACCGACGGTGAGAGTCTTAACGCTGTCGTCGGCCTTCTGCTTGTCGTCGTTGCTGGTGTCGTTTCCGCAGGCGCACAGTGCAAAGACCATCATCAGCGCCAGCATCATAGCGATAATTCGTTTCATTTTCTTTTCCTCCAAAACGTCTGTTTGAGTTTTTAGTTTGTTATCACGCTGCTATAATAACACATTAGCGAAATAAAGCAAGACCTTTTTGCAAATTTGGCTGTGCAGTTTCTGCACAGCGCTTTTTCTACTTATATAAATAAAACAGCGCACCCGATGGGATGCGCTGCAAATTTGATATTATGCGTTTGCCGGAGCGGCAGGCTCTGTGTTGTCCGGAGTCGGGCGCTTCATGCCGACCTTGAGCAGCAGAGGCGTTACAAGCGTTGTGACGATGACCATGAGGACGACGGCAGGAAACATGGTGCCGGATATAAGCCCGGCCATGCTGCCTTTCTGAGCAACGATCAGTGCGACCTCACCGCGCGATACCATGCCCAGTCCGATCGAGACAGAGTCGTAGGTCTTAAAGCCCGTGAGCCTTGCGCCTATTCCGCAGCCGATGATCTTCGTGAGAATAGCCACTATCGTGAGAGCGACAGCGAAGAGGATCAGATTGCCGTCAAGCCCTGCAAGCTCGGTTTTTATGCCGATCGATGCAAAGAAAATAGGGGAGAAGAGCATGTAGCTCATGGTGTTTATACGCTTTACAACATAGGTTCGCGTCTCGCCGTGGTCGCTGAGCATAAGTCCGGCAAAGTAAGCGCCGGTGATGTCGGCAATGCCGAAAAAGTGCTCGGAAACAAAGCTGAGGATGAAGCAGAATGCAAGCGCGTATATGGCAATACGTCTGTGGTTGCCCCAGATCCTTGCGCGCAGATGCGCAAAGGCTTTGCGGATGACTATGGCGACGATGGCAAGGCAGATGAAATATGCAATAATGCGGATAAATATAGTAACAGGCTGAACCGTCGAATCGGTAAAGCCGGTGAGCACGGTAAGTACGATGATGCCGAGCACGTCGTCAATTACGGCCGCAGCCATTATCGCGGTGCCGACGCGGCTTTTGAGTTTTCCCATCTCGCGCAGAGTCTCAACGGTTATCGAAACGGAGGTCGCGGTAAGGATAACGCCTATGAATGCGGCCTTGAGCATACGCAGGCTGTCCGGCTCGCCGTTAAACAGCAGGTAGCAGCCGGCACCGCCCAGGAAAGGAACTATAACGCCGATCGTTGCAATGATAAAGGCCGAAAGGCCGGTGTGCTTAAGCTCCTGAACGTCGGTATCAAGTCCGGCGGTGAACATTAATATGATAACGCCGATCTCGGCGGTCTTGACCAGAAAGTCGGATTCGCCTATAAGACCGAAGCAGCTCGGGCCGAGCAGCAGGCCGGCTATCAGTGCGCCGACGACCTGCGGCATATTGACCTTTTCGCTTGCAAGGCCGAGAACCTTGGTTGAAAGCATAATAATTGCGATGACTAAAATGAAGCTGTAATCCATAGAAAAAATCCCCCCGCAAAACACTGCTGAAATAATCAAAAAATCCACAATCTCAAGGCTTTCAGCCTCAAGGCGCAAGGCGGATTTTACGCGCTTTGCGGCAGAAATTCAAGTTAATTTTTCGCGCCTGAGATGAGCATAATTAATATGGCTATGAGTTTGCGGCATACAGGCGCTGCTGTGCAAAAAATGCACCGCGAAATTAGACAAACTGTGGCATATGTACTTCAATTCCTATCACGAAAGTGGTATATTAATATCACACAACAGACATAGGAATTACGGAGGTGATATGATGAACGTGACCAGCAAGGGGCGCTATGCTCTGCGCATTATGATCGATCTTGCCCAGCACAGGGAGGATGGCTTCATATCGCTCAAGACCGTGTCCGAGCGCACAGAGCTTTCAATGAAGTATCTTGAAATGATAGTCGGAAACCTCAAAAAAGCCGAGCTTGTGCAGAGCACGCGCGGCAAAGAGGGCGGATATAAGCTCGTCAAGGATCCGAAGGACTACACAATCGGCGAGATACTGCGCTGCATGGAGGATAATCTTGCACCCGTTGCATGCATAAAGGAGGGCGAGATACAGTGCGACCACTCCGGCGGCTGCCTGACGGTTCCGATGTGGAAGGAGCTTGACGACATAACTAACGCCTATTTAGACACTGTCAGCCTTGAGGATCTGCTCACGGGCGAAAAATGGCGAAATAAGACTTGACTTGGCAATAACATAGTGCTACAATCCCTACGGAATTAATAGGATATACACAATGCGAAAGGAAGATAAAAATGTTTGTTTACGCTGATAACGCTGCAACTACCTGCGTCAGCAAGACCGCGCTTGACGCGATGATGCCCTACCTCACCGAGCAGTACGGCAACCCCTCGAGCCTGTATGCCTTTGCTCAGAATTCAAAGGAAGCGCTTGAAAATGCAAGAAAGACCGTTGCCGACATAATCGGCGCCCAGCCCAAGGAGATATACTTCACCTCCGGCGGCTCCGAGGCGGATAACCAGGCCATAGTTTCCATGGCAAAGGTCGGCGCTCTCAAGGGCAAGAAGCACCTTATATCCACAAAGTTTGAGCATCACGCGGTTCTGCACACCCTCAAAAAGCTCGAAAAAGAGGGCTTTGAGGTAACTCTGCTGGATGTCCACGAGGACGGCGTTGTCCGCCTTGAGGATCTTGAGGCGGCCGTTCGCGAGGATACCGCTCTTGTGACCATCATGTTTGCAAATAACGAGATCGGCACGGTTCAGCCCATCAAGGAGATCGGCGAGTTCTGCCGCGCAAGAAAGATCCCCTTCCATACCGACGCTGTTCAGGCAGCCGGCCATATGCCGATAAACGTTCAGGAGATGAATATCGACCTGCTGAGCATGTCCGGCCATAAGTTCCACGCTCCCAAGGGCGTAGGCGTTCTGTATGCAAAGACCGGTATGCCGCTGTTCAACATCATCGAGGGCGGCGCTCAGGAGCGCGGCAAGCGCGCCGGTACCGAGAATATCCCCGGTATAGTCGCTCTGGCGGCGGCTCTCAAGGAGAGCGTTGACAATATGGAGGCCAACACCGCTAAGATCATCCCCATGCGTGATAAGCTCTTTGCCGAGCTCAGCAAGATCCCCCATTCCAAGATAAACGGCTCGCTCGAGCATCATGTCCCCGGCACCGTCAACATGTGCTTTGAGGGCATAGAGGGCGAAAGCCTGCTGCTTCTGCTGGACGCAAAGGGCGTCTGTGCATCGTCCGGCTCGGCATGCACCTCCGGCTCGCTCGACCCCAGCCACGTTCTGCTCTCGCTCGGCCTGCCTCATGAGGTCGCTCACGGCTCGCTGCGTCTGTCGATCGGCGAATACAATACCATGGAAGAGATCGACCACATTATCAAGGTCGTTCCTGAGGTCGTCGCCTATCTGCGCGATATCTCCCCCGTGTGGGAGGAGCTTGAAAACGGCACCAAGAAGCATCTTATTTAATAAACAACACACTGTGATATAATAGGAGGAACTAAAGTTATGGCACTTTATAGCGATAAGGTAATGGATCATTTTCAGAATCCCCGTAATGTCGGCAAGATGGACGATGCAGACGGCGTAGGCGAAGTCGGCAACGCAAAATGCGGCGACATCATGAAGATGTATATCAAGGTCAAGGACGGCATCATCACCGATGTTAAGTTCAACACCTTCGGCTGCGGCAGCGCAATTGCCACCAGCTCCATGGCAACCGAGCTCATCAAGGGAAAAAAAGTCGAGGATGCACTCGAGCTTTCCAATAAGGCAGTTGTTGAAGCTCTTGACGGTCTGCCCGCACATAAGATCCACTGCTCCGTCCTTGCAGAGGAAGCTGTTGCAGCGGCAGTCAAGGATTACTATGACCGCAACGGCATAGCATACGATCCCGAGCTGTTCAGCAAGAAGCTGCACGACTGCGAAAGCTGCGCAGAGTAATCAAGAACGTAGAAAAAGCTCCCCACACGGGGAGCTTTTTTGCATGTAAAGTATTACTTTCCGGCCTCGGGCAGGCAATGCATGCGCAGCGTGTCGAGCACTCTGAAGCCCTCGGCGTGCAGGCACAGCCGGCGCGCGCCGAAGTCGAGCGAGCGCAGCTTAAGATAAAGCGCAATCGCTTTGCCCTCGCTGCTGCCTTCGGGAAACTGGCTCTTATGGCAATCGAATATCGCGGAAAGCTGCCGGTCAAGAAGCTTTTTCGAGGTCTTGACGTATCGGTTGGGCGAGACAGTCATGTAATATGCTATCGCCTTTACCGGCGCTGATGCCGCACCGTGCCTTTGCATTATGCCCTCGTATGGAGCAAAGTAAGCGATCCCGGACGCGGCCTTGCCGACGTTCAGGTGATCGGGGTGGCACTCGCTTTTGACCTGCGGATCGGGGCAGAATATGACGTCGGGCTTAAAATCGCCCACGACCTTTGCAATGGCGGACGTAAGCTCGCGAGCGTCGTAAAAGCCGCCGTCGCAAAACGGAAGAAAGCGAATGTCACTCACTCCGAGAGCTGCGGCCGACACCTTTGCCTCGGCCTGCCGAATGGGGATAAGTTCCTCCGGCGGCACGGCCGCAGAGCCGTATCTGCCGTCTATGCAGCACAGAAACGCAACGGTTTTGCCGTTTTCGGCTAACTTTGCCGCCGTGGCACCGGCACCGATCTCAATATCGTCAGGGTGCGGCCCGATGAACAGATAGCGGTTAAAGCTGTCAAGCTCGGGCAGGGGAGAGGCGAGGTTTATTGCAAGCTTTGTTATACTAATCATTTCGCTTCCTTGCGCGCAGCTATCTCTGCACATATGCGGTCGTACTTATCCTCGTCAAGTTTGTAGTGCTTTTTGTACAGGAAGTAGCTGAGCAGCATCAGTACGCAGGGAACGATGACCATGCATAGCAAAAGCGCAAGCGTCTTTCCCGGCTCGATGCCGGCAATGACGTTGTCGATCGCCATTGTCTTTTCGTGCTCGGTGATGAGGTTTCGCGCACATTCGTTTTCAAAATCGGATATCTGGTTCGTGTATTTGGTAACGCCGAAGATGATGTAGCTGAGATTTGTCACGAGAACGATAAGCGCCGAGGACATCTTGGTCAAAAACGGGCGCAGAGAGGTGATTATTGCCTCGTCACGCGAGCCGGTGCGGTATTCGTTGTACTCGACCGTGTTTATGATGGAGATCATCATGATAAGATAGTAGCCGTACTGACCGAAGTTCGAAAGCGCATAGCCGATGGTTACGACCCAGAACTTGAGCATCGTCGAGGGCAGGACAAGTCCGGCGACGAGCATCAGCGCATAGCCGACCATCGAGATGCACGCGAGGACAGTCATGAGCTTTTTACGCTTGATATGGCGCGAAATGGCAGGGTAAAAGATCATGAGAAATGCCGTGACGGACATTCCGACGATCGAAAACAGCGAGAACAGGCCACCCTCATATCCGAAATCAAAATAAATATATGTCGAGCCTATGCCGCCGACGATAAGCCCGTTGCCTATCTGCTGAAGCAGGAAGATAAGGCTTATCCAAAGCAGCTGATCATTGCCGGTGATGGTCGTCCAGATCTTTTTGAAGCTGATCGGGGGTGCGTCGGTGTATTCGCGGTTTTCACGCACGCCGAAAACGGTGAAGCACAAAAACAGCGGAGCGATTATGCAGATTATAAGAGCTATCCTGCCGTATGCTATCGTCGTGCTGCCGCCGATGGCCATGTCGCCGACGGTGAACATGGGGATGAGAACGCTTGCAAGCGTTCCGCCGATGCCGGCAAACAGAGTTGCGCGCGAGGCAAACTGGTTTCGTGCGTTTGCGTCGGTCGAAAGCGCAGGAACCATTCCCCAATAGGAGATATCGTGCATCGTGTAGGTTATCGAATACAGGAAATAGATCACGCCGAAGAACCACACAAAGCTCCAGCCCTGAAGATCGGTGTTGAACGCAAGATACACGACGACCGAGGTCGAGAGTATGCCGATGACGAGCCAGGGTTTGAATTTGCCCCAGCGTGTGCGCGTGCGCTCGATAATGTTGCCCATGATTGGGTCGTTTAGCGCGTCGAATATTCGCGCGGCGACGACAATTGCGGTTATTGCGCCGAACTGCGCGTTTGTGAGGTTTCGCGTAAACAGAACGAATGTTATGATGCAGCTTGTGAACAGATAATAGATCATGTCCCTGCCGACGGTTCCGAGCGGGAACATGATAAGGTTTTTCTTCCTCTGCTTGAGATCTTCCATGATAATCTCCTATCCGAATAATGAATGTATCTTCCATTTTATCAGCCGTGCCGAATAATATCAAGGAAAACGCGCCGCGCCGCATGATGAAGTTTCGGGCGAAAAATTGTTGCACATGCACAAAGACGGCGGCGGAAAATCGTGATAATCTGCAAAATTCCGTCTTGCGAAATGCGTCGATATCGGATAAAATGAGTGTCATTCAATAACATACGAGGTGGTCAAATTGCAGCAGCTTATCGAGCGCATTAAGCGTGACGGCGTGGTAAAGCCCGGCGGAGTCCTGAAGGTGGACAGTTTCCTTAACCATCAGATCGACCCCAAGCTGAGCTACGATATGGCAAAGGAGATACACAGGCTTTTTGAAAACGAGGACGTCAACAAGATCCTCACGATCGAGGCCTCGGGCATCGGCATGGCGGTTTTGACCGGCCTTGTGTTTGACTGCCCCGTGGTTTTTGCGAAAAAGAGCAAGACGATAAATCTCTCGGACGACGTGTATGCAACAACGGTGTATTCCTTTACGCATCAGGTGTCAAAGCAGGTGCTCGTTTCAAAGCGCTATCTCAATCCCGGCGACAGAGTGCTCATAGTCGATGACTTCCTCGCAAACGGCGCGGCGCTCGAGGGACTGTGCGATATAGTCGAGCAGGCAGGAGCGACGGTCGTAGGCGCTGCTATAGCGATAGAAAAGGCCTTCCAGCCCGGCGGCGAGAAGCTCCGCGCAAGAGGACTGCGCATAGAGTCGCTTGCACGCATAGAGTCGATGAGCGACGACAGCATAGTTTTCTGCCAGGAATAAACATGCACAAAAATCGCGGTGAAAAAGTGTGAAACTTGGCTAAAAACCAGACTTGACTTTTTTCGACGCAGTTGATATGCTAAACGTGTTCCCATTAAGGGGCGCGCAAAACAGAATATTTTCGATATATAGCAAATGATATGGATTTGAAGTCTCTACCCGGACGCCGTAAATGACCGGACTATCGAAGTTTTTATACAGAGGAAAATCAATAGTTTTTCCTTTGACTTTGGTATTTTATTCGCCGGTCACAGATCCATGTGCCCGGCGTTTTATATTTTTGTATCAAAACTCAAAATTGAGTTTGATAATAGATTATTTTGGAGGGTAACCGAAAGATGATGAAGAAGATTACAGCGCTTCTGCTCGCAATGGTCATGGTCTTTGCACTGTGCGCATGCGGCAACAATTCCGACGACAAGAAAACCGACGACAATGCCGACGCATCCAAGATCAAGGTTGGATTCATATTCCTGCATGATGAGAACTCCACCTATGACCTTAACTTCATGAACGCAGCAGAGGCTGCATGCAAGAACCTCGGCCTCGACGAGAGCCAGTACGTTTTCAAGAAGAACATCCCCGAAGATCAGAAATGCTACGACGCAGCTGCTGAGCTTGCTGAAGAAGGCTGCAACATCATCTTCGCCGACAGCTTCGGCCACGAGTCCTACATCATAGAGGCAGCTAAGGAATTCCCCAATGTCCAGTTCTGCCACTCCACCGGCACTCTCGCTCACACCGAGAAACTCGCTAACTACCACAACGCATTCGCTTCCATCTACGAAGGCCGCTACCTCGCTGGTATCGCAGCAGGCCTCAAGCTCAACGAAATGATCGCAAACGGCGACTTCACCGCAGACGAGGCAAAGATGGGCTATGTCGGCGCATTCACCTACGCAGAAGTCATGTCCGGTTACACCTCTTTCTTCCTCGGCGCACGTTCCGTCTGCCCCACCGTTACCATGGACGTAACCTTCACCGGTTCCTGGTACGATGAGACCGCAGAGAAGGAAGCAGCAAACACCCTTATCAAGAACGGCTGCAAGCTCATCAGCCAGCACGCCGACTCCATGGGCGCTCCCACCGCATGCGAAACCGCAGGCGTTCCCAACGTTTCCTACAACGGCAGCACCCAGTCCCCTTGCCCGAACACCTTTATCGTTTCCTCCCGCATCGACTGGACTCCTTACTACGAGTACGCAATCAAGGCCGTTATGAACGGTGAGACCATCGACACCGACTGGACCGGCACCCTCAAGACCGGCTCCGTCGTTCTGACCGACGTAAACGAGAAGGCAGCAGCCGCCGGCACCGCTGAGGCAATTGCCGAGGCAAAGGCAAAGCTCGAGGACGGCTCCCTGAACGTATTCGATACCGCAACCTTCACCGTTGAAGGCAAGAAGCTCGACAGCTACATGGCCGACGTTGACACCGATAAGGACTACACCAAGGATACCGAAGTTGTTGAGAACGGTGTGTTTTACGAATCCAAGTTCCGCTCCGCTCCTTACTTCGACGTCATGATCGACGGCATCAATCTGCTCGACACCAACTTCGGCAGCTGATATACGAAATAAGAAGTACGAAGTATGTATTAATAAAGGAAGCTCCGCATTTACGGAGCTTCCTTTAGCCACTTATGAGGAAGCGGAGGAAAGAGCATGAAGAAGTTCACACTTTTTCCTGCGCTGCCACTTATTACACATGGGGAGTGAAGAGATGGATAACAAAAACGCCGCCGTGAAGATGAGAAACATATCAAAATCATTCGGCACGGTAAAAGCTAACGACAAGATTTGGCTCGATATATACAGAGGCGAGATACTTGCGCTTCTGGGCGAAAACGGCTCGGGAAAGACCACCCTGATGAACATGCTCTCGGGTATTTATTTCCCAGACGAGGGCGAAATTTTCATTGACGATAAGGAAGTCGTCATCCGCTCGCCGAAGGACGCTTTGAATCTCGGCATCGGCATGATCCATCAGCACTTCAAGCTCGTTGACGTGCTCACGGCCACGGAGAACATAATCCTCGGCCTTGAAGGCAAGGGAAAGCTCGACCTCAAGTCGGCCGCAAAGAAGATCCGCGAGATATGCGACGCTTACGGCTTTGACGTGGATCCCGATCAGCATATATACGAGATGAGCGTTTCCCAGAAGCAGACCGTCGAGATCGTAAAGGTGCTCTATCGCGGCGCGGATATACTGATCCTCGATGAACCGACTGCGGTTCTCACTCCGCAGGAAACGGACAAGCTGTTTGCCGTTTTGCGCAATATGCGCGATGCAGGCAAGGCGATAGTAATAATCACACACAAGATGCACGAGGTTGAGGATCTTTCCGACCGAGTTGCAGTCCTGCGCCATGGCCAGTTTATCGGCGATATGCCGACGAAGGATACCAACGCTCAGGAAATGACCAACATGATGGTCGGCCACGCTGTCGAGCTTAACATCGACCGTCCCGACCCTGTCGATCCCAAGCCGAGGGTAGAGGTCAAAAACCTCACCGTTCGCAGCATTGACGGCATCGTTAAGCTTGACGATGTTTCCTTCACCGCCAACAGCGGTGAGATACTCGGCATTGCCGGCATATCCGGCTGCGGCCAGAAGGAGCTGCTTGAAGCGATAGCCGGCCTTCAGCCGACCGAAAGCGGCAGCATAAGCTACATAAAAGATGACGGCAGCAGGGAAGAACTTCTCGGCAAGGATCCGCTTTCAATCGCCGATCTCGGCGTCGTTTTGTCCTTTGTTCCTGAGGACAGACTCGGTATGGGGCTTGTTGCCAATATGGATCTCGGGGATAACATGATGCTGCGCTCATTCAGAAAGGGCAAAAGCATTTTCACCGACAGAAAAAGCCCTCGCAAGCTTGCCGAGAGCGTGGTCGATGAACTCGAGGTCGTAACTCCCGGAATAAGCACGCCGGTGCGCCGCCTCTCCGGCGGCAATGTTCAGAAGGTGCTTGTCGGACGCGAAATTGCATCCGCACCGACCGTTCTGCTCACGGCTTACGCCGTTCGCGGACTGGACATCAATTCGTCCTACACTATATATGACCTTATAAACCGCCAGAAGCAGAAGGGCGTTGCCGTTATCTACGTCGGCGAGGATCTTGACGTGCTTCTTGAGCTGTGCGACAGAATACTTGTTCTGTGCGGCGGCAAGGTCAGCGGCATAGTTCCCGGCCGCGGTGCGAAAAAGCGTGAGGTCGGCATGATGATGACAAAGCTGGGAGGGGAAAAGGCAGATGAATAATAACAGCAAAGAGCCTCTGTTCCACATCGTTAAGCGCGGCACTCTGCCGTGGTACAAGGCGTGGGGCATACGCCTTGCGGCGGTCGTTATCGCACTTATTGTCTGCGCGATCGTCACGATGACCGTAACGGGCGAAAATCCCATTCAGGTCTACGCAACAATGATCGACAGCTCCTTCGGAAGCGAGCGTAAGGTCTGGATACTCGCCCAGAACACAGCAATGCTCCTGGGCGTATCGCTTGCCGTAACTCCGGCATTCCGCATGAAGTTCTGGAACATCGGCGGAGAGGGTCAGATCCTTGCAGGCTGCCTTGCGGCGGCCGCGTGCATGATCTGCCTTGCAGATACCGTTCCCAACGGTCTGCTTATCGTCATAAGCGCAGTGGCCAGCATCATTGCAGGCGCGATCTGGGGCGGCATTCCCGCGTTTTTCAAAGCTAAGTGGAACACTAACGAAACCCTGTTCACCCTTATGATGAACTATGTTGCAACTCAGCTTGTCGCGTTCTTCGTTATCATCTGGGAAGTGCCGAAGGGCGCAGGTCAGATCGGTATTATAAACCAGAGCACCCAGATCGGCTGGCTTCCGCAGATCGGCGGCAATAAATATATGCTCAACGTCATAATAATCCTCGTGCTGACCGTTGCCGTATACATTTACCTCAATTACTCAAAGCACGGCTATGAGCTTTCCGTCGTCGGCGAAAGCGAGCGCACGGCGCGCTATGTCGGCATAAAGGTCGAAAAGGTTATCATCCGCACGATGCTCCTTTCCGGCGCGATCTGCGGCATAGTCGGTTTCCTGCTCGTTTCCGGCACCGACCACACGCTGTCAGCCTTTCCGGCGGCCGCGGTTTCACGGCGGTCATGATATCATGGCTTGCAAAGTTTAACCCCATTATCATGATCTTTGCCAGCATGCTGCTTGCTTTCCTCGATAAGGGTGCAAGCGCAATATCCACAAACTTTGGCTTGAACCACTCGTTTTCCGATATCCTCACGGGCATAATCCTGTTCTTCATAATCGGCTGCGAGTTCTTCATAAGCTACAAGCTCAGCTTCCGCAAGTCGGCAGGAAAGGAGGCAGCGGAAAATGTTTGATATAGTATCCTTTTTCCCTCGCGCGGTAATGCAGGGCGTGCCTCTGCTTTTCGGCGGCACTGGTGAGATAATAACCGAAAAATCCGGCAACCTCAACCTCGGTATCCCCGGCATCATGTATGTCGGCGGCATCTGCGGCGTTATCGGCGCTTTTATGTACGAGCAGTCGACC
>ERZ779673.725-NODE-725-length-13582-cov-2.123679_pt1 | contig 13582 bp, 10 predicted proteins | sample MGYA00511956_ERZ779673 | MGnify/ENA primary metagenome ERZ779673 (study PRJEB29588, sample SAMEA2152065) | human gut metagenome | biome: human gut; feature: human-associated habitat; material: faeces | place: Denmark | collected 2008/2010 ... | reverse complement strand
TTAAAGTATAGCCCTCCGGGGACAGCTCGATGGCGGTGATGGTCTCGCCGTAGTTTGCCGCCCAGTCATCGAAATTCAGCAGGCTCATTTCTTCCAGTGTGCTGTACTGCAAATACCGCTGGATGGTGTAAAGCTCGACCATACTGTTCGAGATGGGAGTGCCGGTGGCGAAGATGACACCACGGTTACCTGTGATTTCGTCCAGATACTGGCACTTCATAAACAAATCCGAGGACTTTTGCGCTTCTGTTTGGGAGATACCGCCAACATTACGCATTTTTGTTGCCAAAAACAAGTTCTTAAAATAATGACTCTCATCTACAAAGATGCGGTCAACTCCCAACTGCTCAAAGGTCACCACATCGTCCTTGCGGCTCTGGTCATTCAGCTTCGCCAGCCTGTTTTCCAGGGATTTCCGGGTACGTTCCATCTGCTTGATGGAATAATTCTCCGCATGGTTCCGCTTGGCTTCCCGGATACCGTCCAGGATGCTGTCAATCTGCCGCCGCAGAATGATTTCCTGCCGCTCACGGGACATGGGAATCTTCTCAAACTGAGAGTGTCCGATGATGATAGCGTCATAATCGCCGGTGGCAATCCGGGCACAGAACCTCTTTCGGTTCTTGGTTTCAAAGTCCTTTTTGGTGGCAACCAGAATGTTTGCGGAGGGGTAAAGCTGGAGCCACTCCGCCGCCCACTGCTCTGTGATGTGGTTGGGCACCACAATCAGGGACTTGGTACACAGTCCCAGCCGCTTGCTCTCCATTGCCGCCGCAACAATTTCGAAGGTCTTCCCTGCCCCAACTTCGTGGGCAAGCAATGTATTTCCGCCGTACATGATGTGGGCGATGGCGTTGATCTGATGCTTGCGAAGGGTGATTTCCGGGTTCATGCCGGAAAAGCGGATGTGCTGACCGTCATACTCCCGGGGACGGATGGTATTGAAGGTTTCGTTGTAGATACCGCACAGCCGCTCCCGGCGATCAATGTCCTTCCAAACCCATTCCGCGAATTTTGCCTTGATCAGCTCCTGCCGATCCTGGGCAATGGCAGTCTCCTTCTTGTTCAGCACCCGGACTTCGTTGCCGTTGGCATCGAGCTTGGTGTCATAAATGCGGACATCCTTCTGATTCAGGGTCTGCTCAAAGATGTGATAGGCATTGATGCGCTTGGTGCCGTAGGTGGTAACCGCCTTGATGTTGCTGCCGTCAAAGGATTTGTTGGTCACATTCCATTCGCCGGAATGGGGCGAATACAGCACATGGATTTTGTCTCGTGCGTAGGCACTGGTGCCGATGACCTCATACAGGAACTGCTCGTAGATTTCTTTCGGCACCCAGTTGACACCAATGCGGACGCCAATCTCACCGGCAGTCAAATCCACCGGCTGCACAGCAGTCAGGGCTTCGATGTTACGGGCGAGCAGCTCTTTCTTTTCGGGTGGTAAAACCTCCTGCAGAGCTTTCACCATCCGCAGCTTCCGGCGCACATTGCCGGACAGGTACTCGTCTGCGGTGACAAAATTATACCGCTCCAAATCCACGAAAGCAACCGGGATTTCCTCTTTTCGCTCGGCGCAGTTCACATCCCGGAAGATAACCCCGGCAAGCTCCGCTTCCAGTTCTGCCTCGGTCTTGCCGGACAGTTCTGCCATGAAAGGCATATCCACCCGCGCTTTTTCCGCAATGGACACAGCAAGGGCTTCGCTGGCAGTGTCCACGGAAGTAACAGCAACATGAGGGCGGATGGTGCGCTTGGTGAACATATCCGCCTTGCGTTTGAAATTGCCCTCCTCGTCCAGCACCTCCAGAGAACACAGCAGAAAATAGCTGGAGTCCTCCCCAAAGGCAAGGCTGTTGCCGCGGCTGGACAGTAGACCGTACTTTTTCGTATAGTCATCGTAGAGGGTATTGAGCCGCGCCTGCTCCTTCTGAATATCCTCGTCGGGATAGCCCTCGGTTTGGTAGTCAATAAGCCTGCGCACACAATCCCGGAGGGCAATCATGCCGCGGATGCGGTTCTCCGCTGTGACAGAAACCTCCACGGGATTCATGCGGCTGTTTTCCCGGAAGTATACCTTGCCATCGACGATGGTATAACTGAAATTGCGCACACTGGGGTCAGCGGGAATGGAGTTATCTTCCTCCTCCAATTCCTCCTGCTGGTACTCGGTGATCTGGGCATGAATGTTACTGATAGCACCTTGCAGCAGCTCAGACAGGTCGGCATTGTCGTCAGCTTTACAAACGCTGTCCATGCCGAACCGGGTGGACTCAATGACCATCTCGCCCAGAATCATATCGGGATTCTGAACGAAATAGCTGTTCATGCGGATGCCGTTGGCATCGGTGTCCAGATGCACCCAGTCCGGCTCGATGTCCGTCATGCGGTCACGCTTTTGCAGGAACAGAATATCGCTGGTGACCTCCGTACCGGCATTGCGCTTGAAGGCGGTGTTGGGCAGGCGGATGGCACCGATCAAGTCAGCCCGCTGGGCAAGATACTTCCGCACAGCGGAGTTTTCCTTGTCCATCGTACCCTTGGAGGTGATGAAGGCTACGATGCCACCGGGACGAACCTTGTCCAGCGTCTTTCCGAAAAAGTAATCGTGGATCAGCCAATGGTACTTGTCATACCGCTTGTCCAGCACCTTGAAGTCACCAAAGGGCACATTGCCGATTGCCACATCAAAGAAACTGTCCGGCATCTGCACTTTTTCAAACCCGGTGACGGTAATAGAACTGTTCTGATAAAGCTGCTGGGCAATGCGCCCGGAGATGGAATCCAGTTCCACACCATAGGCATGACTGCCAGCCATGCTGTCCGGAATCATGCCGATGAAATTGCCAACGCCGCAGGAGGGTTCCAAAATATTGCCCTCCCGGAAGCCCATCTGCTCCAATGCCTGATACATAGCTTGGATGATAACCGGGGAGGTGTAGAACGCAGTCAGGGAGCTGGCTCTGGCGGCGGCGTATTCTTCTTCGGAAAGTAAGGCTTTCAGCTCCTGATATTTGCTGTGCTTTTCGTCAAAGCAGTCCGCAAGTCCGCCCCAGCCCACATACCGGGACAGGATTTCCTGCTCCACCGGGTTTGCCAGCCGTTCCTCGTCCTCAATGCGTTTCAGCATTCGGATGGCGGCGACATTGGCGGCATATTTTTCGCTGGCGGTGCCATAGCCCAGCTCCGGGTCAGTGATGCGGAAATTAGTGCGCTGTGCCTTGGGAATCTCCGGGTGCAGCGGCTCAAAAGTAATCTGCTCCCGTCTGGGTTTCGGCTGGGGCGGAATCGGCTGTTCCTGTGTTTCCTCTGCATCTGCCATGACTTGACGAATGAAGGGGACATTTCCCAGAGCTTCCGGGTCTACCACTTCGCCGTTGACGATACCGTTTTGGGCCAAATTCTCCCGAACCTGCTCTGGGTCAATATCATCAAAGGAATCTTCCCGCCCTGCCTGATACCGCTCCTCCGCATGGGCGATCATGGTATCAAAGTCCAAATTGGCGAGGTATTCATTCAGTTCCAGCAGGCTACCGCAGGAAATCTCATGGACAGTTTCTTTGTCCACCTGATACACCAGCCGAAAAGCAGCCAGGTCGGCAAAAATTTCAACGGTGTGCAGGCTATCCGAGGTAGAGCCATACGCAAGGTCTACATGGGAAAGGTCGGAGTAGTCCGCGTCCTGCCCGAATACCTCCTGACAATAGGAATCGATCAGATACTTGGCATCTTCCAGCGGTGTCCGCTCAGCAACAGGGATTTCGGGGACTGGTGGTTGCGGTTCTCCGCCGTCAAGTGCAGGCAGCGAGCGGATGCTTTGATTTCTTCCAAAAACTGAATAGGTGCCCTCCCGGTATGCCCGCATTGCCGTAATGCCTTTTTCACGCAAGGGACGGTTTCGGTCATCCTCGCGTGTCCACTCCCAAAGCGGCAGCATCATGGTCTGATAGATTTCTTCCACCTGTTTGGGGTCATTTAGCTGCTTTTGGATGGAATCCACGTTTTCCCAGTAATCAAAGGTTCTATCCCCGGAATAGGGAATGGGAAAAATGTCTGGCGCGTTGTTAAAGAAGTTGTAAACCGTTCTTGCCAGCTTCCTGATCTCATAATCCGCCATTGCTTCCCGGTCTGCATCGGAGAGGAATTTGCCGGATCGAAGCAGGTTTTCAATACGTTTCAGTACCTTACTCCATGACAGTTCTACCGTTGCGTATGGATGGGTGATAATGCCATGGGCGAAGTACAGCCGTTTATAGGTGTAAGAGAGGTCATCGTTACCGCCGGAAGCACCGCTGTATTCTCCGTGGTAATGAGACAGAAACCGTTCCCGTTCCTTGGCATCTTTGTGGGTGGCGAAAAAAGCGTACACATCCAGACGGTATTCCACCGGGCCTGCGCGAACCACCTTGTCCAATTCATCATCCGAAATATAAAGCTGCTGCTGTGGGTCGAAACCATCGGCGGCAGTAAAGATGACTGGTTCCCGCTGTATGTCCTCCAGCCGCTGAAGCAGGCTCTGAGGATTAATCCAACGGCTTTGCAGCAAGGCAGGATTGCTCTTGTGGGCGGCGGCGAACAGTGTCCATTCATCCACCACCTGACTGAGCATATCGGGATCTTCCAAAAGCCGCTGCATCTGCGCTTCGATTTCCGGGAAACCGCCTTTTGTGGAATAGGTCAAAGAGGTCAAAGGCAGATATTCGGCTTCCCGCGCTTCCTTTGTAAATTCCCGCCGGCAGGAAATCAGCGCTTTGGCCAGCTCCATGCGCTCAAAATCCTGCACCTGGTCAATTTCGCTCTGAGGCATATACCGCCCCAAATCCAGCAGCTCCCGGATGCGCTTTGCCGCCTGCGTCCAGGAAATGAGGGTGGCATGACGATTCTGAGCGCTGCGCCCGGTGGAGACACGGATACCATTGGAATCATACCAAATGGCATACTCCCTGCCGTTGATGAACAGCCCTGCGCCATTGGTGCCATAGCTTTTTTGCAGGAACGCCGCGTTATCCTCCAGCGGCTTGTCCTTCATAAAATAGGCACAGATAATCAGACGGCTGTTCTGGTCATTGAAGCCGATGCACAGGGCTTCGTCAATTACCTGCTGGGGAAGCTGGGGCTGGGAGAAAAAGGTCTGCTGCTCCCCGTCCTGTTCCGGCGCGACATAGCCGCCGTCCATGAAGGAAATCTGCTGGTCATCTAAGCTCGGCGGGGTATCAGGCTTGGTGTGCAGGAAGTAGCCGCCCTGTTCAATGAGATTGCCGGTCAGCTCCGCGATAATCCCCCATAAAAAAACGGACTCCTTTGTGCGGGAGAGGTAGGCACCCTCCCACATAAGAAGTCCGTCGTCCGTGGCCTTATATCCAATTCGGGTATCGTCAACGATCAGTTCCGTGTATCTGTCGGGGTAGACAGATTTCAGATACTCGGCCCGTTCGCTTTGTCCATAATGCTCCCGGAAGAAATTCTGAATCTCTTTTTTCGGGGATTTCAAATCATCATCCCGGTTTTCCAGAATGGAGGTGATGAACCGCTCCTCCAAAAATGGAGGAAGCTCCGATTCTATGCGTAAATCAGCTCCGCCAGCACCTGCTCCTCCGCCGCCGCGCGGAAGTTGTTCATCAGGCCCACCCACTGCATCGGGTTCGTATCTTTCATCTCCTCCGTCACGCCCTGGGCCTGCGCCATCTGCGTGACGATCCGCTCCACCCGATTCCGGGCGGTCTCCTCGATCTCCGTCAAGTGGCTGTGGAGCTGCCCCGAGGTCAGAAGGTTCGTGTAGGTCACTTTCCGGCTCTGCTGTAAGAATCTGCGGCGCATCGACCCGTACTTCCCAAGGGGTGTCTGCGGCTCCTGGGGCGGGAGAAGGTTGGGAAGAAGATAATCGCCCTGCCTCGTGTATGTGATCTGTGTCATAGTCCATGCTCCTTTCCGGTTGGTTTTCAGCTACAGCATACTCTTTTTCGGCGGGTTCCGCAAATGTGCGATTCTCCCGCTGGATGGAAAGCACCGTGCGGGCAATTTCGGTCAGGCACATCTGAGAAATATCGCTGGTAGCTGTGCCCAGTGCGTTGATGGTTTGCAAGGTATTGAAACCGCTGATATAGCTGAAATCCTCCGGCTTGAAGTGTTCGGCAGGATCGATGCCGCAGCGAACCAGCAGTATATAGCCGATGCTGTTTTGCAGCAGGGGCTTGAAGATGGCTTCCAGAGATTCCCCGTCCAGCGGCTCCAAGAAGCTGCCTTCCTTATAATAGGCCAGCTCTGCCAGATAGTCCTGAAAGTTGTCCTCCATGACATTGGAAGCTGCCGAAAGCAGAGCGTCCCCCAGATTTTCCTTATTATCCAGAGAACCAAAGCTGTTTTCCAGCGTTTCAATGATGGCCTGCTCCAGCTCCGGGCGAACCGTCCAGATGGGCACAGGCCGGGGATACCGTCCCTCGTGGGTGTCGGCAATATCGAAATAATATTTGATTCGCGCCTGTCCGTTGCTGTCGCTGTCCAGAATGGCGATGCCCTTTGAGCCGCGATTGACCCACCGCCCGAACCGTTGGTTCCAGCCCTGCCGCCCTTCGATGGGCAGAACGGCGGTGGCATCCGGGCGCTGGGCGTACAGAAGGATTTGTTTATCAAAGGAAAGTCGGAAATTGTAGCAGGCGGTGGTAAGGAATTTGGGCCAGACCTCCGGCGTTGCCACTTCACCCACCGTCTGCAAATACAAATCCGTGATCCGTTCATATTTTGATGCCATCGGCACACCTCCTATCGTTCTTTACTAACGGCTGTTTTGGCACGGGGGATAGAGAAGCCATATACTTTTGCAATTTCATCTCCTAGCCTGCGTGTTACTCTGGTTATATCTGTTCGAGTCGCAGTTCCAGCCAGAATCTTCTCTTTCAGAAGGTCAATTTGAGATTCCCGGATACCCTGCTTGTAGCAGCGGTACAGATAATGATTTGTGCCATCATGATGGACAGCATCACAGCGGAGGTCCCCCAAGTGGTCAACATACCATGTCAGATAATCCATTTGGGATTCCAAACAGTCTTTGATATTGCCGCTTTTGATTTCTCCATAGCCCGGAAAACGCCCATTCCAACGGCCCAAATCCGCTATCATCAAAATGGGAGTATCAAGCTGAATATCCAGATTCACACGCTCGTCATCTAAATAACCGTCATTAATCTCATACATCAGAGAATAGCGCTCATCATCAGATAAGTCCGGATATTCTTTTTCCAGATCGTCTTTCCAGTCCTCATAATCCAATTCATGATTTGACCAGATGATATGACGCTGGGCATTCATCGGGAATCATCTCGCTCTCTGGCTTTCGGACGGACAGGCGCGCCCTGCTCGTCGTAGTTTTTGGGATCTGCGGCGGGAGTATCCCAGCCGAACATAGATCCGGCAACCATTGCCGCTTCCTGCGCTCTGGTTACGCCATTGGAGGCATTGAGTGCTGCGACACCCTCTTTGGGAGAAGCATCCTGCGGGTAGATGCCAGTGGGCGAGTAACCTTTCTCACCCTTGGTAATGACGATCATTTCTCCTGTGGATTCCAGAAGGCTGAAACACTTTTCTGGGAGGGACGAACGCAGAGGAATAGTTTTCACGCCATTATGCTGCATCCGCTCCGCAAATTCACAGATATGATAGAGATTTTTCCCGACCTCCAAATGAGTTTCATCGATGTAGCGGCAGGTCCGCTCCTGCGTTTCCCCGGAGGGAAGGGTCATGCGGATTCTGTCACCATCGGGAATCCGAAACAGCTCTTTGTATTCCGGGGTGATGAAACGGATGCCCTTTTCCGCCTGTCGCATATGACGATCCAGCCATTGCTTTACATAGCAATAGCAGTAGAGGTTATACTCGCCCTTGTTGGGATTCAACCGCATCACATAGGAATAGTGGTCTGTATCCGCACGAAAGCCGTATTCATTCCGATCATTGCGAAAGGAACTGTCCGGCGTCCGGTAACAGCATCGGGCCAAAGTGTTGCGGTCATGCAGAAGATTTCCGTCCTTACGCAGTTCATTGATAACCTCATCAAATTCCAGCTTGAAATCCTCGCTTTTCAGAGATTCCCGGAAATCGTTCCAGGTGCTGAAAAAGCCCCCTCCATTGCTGCCAAAATCTGCCCGAAGGTAGCCGATCAGCCCCGTCTGCATGGAAATCTGCTGACTTTGGGCATAGCTGTAATTTCGTTCTGTGGGAAACATGGGGCGCAGCGTCATTTCTGCTTCCATTATCGTTCCTGCTCCTTTCTTTTTTCGGATTGCTTGTTCATCGTCTTTTCTCTGGCCTGCCAGTAGTCGGGGCGGTAGGTCTGCAAACTGCTGTTTATGACCGCTTCGTATTCTCCGGGCTTAAAATAGTCATTGACGGGGGCGGTGTACAGGCCCTTGTCCATCAGCTCCCGGATAGCAACGGGGGCATCGCAATCTTCTTCAAAGCAGTAATAGCCGCCATTACGGAAACAATGTTTTCTCGCTGCCGGGGACAGAACTTCCCGCGCAATGCTTCCGTGAACCATGACCCCGCCGTGACCGCGGTGCTGACACAGTACACACCGGGACAGAGCTGATCGTAGTTCTGAACCTCGCCCCAGGGGGAATAGGAAGGTACATCATAAATCATCGTTCCCGCTCCTTTTCTTTTTGGGATGTCAGCGGCGGGATCTCCCCAATGGTGGCCAGATAATCGATCTCCCGCTCTGCTCTCTGGCAAAGGTCTTTCAGGGCATCATACCGTTTGTTGGTGTAATGCCCCCAGAAGTAGTTGTCCCCGTCCTTACACCGCCAGGTGACATACATATCCTTCTTGGGATGCTCTCCCAGCACGAACTCCACATCCTTCACCCGGATGCTCTGGGTGATGATATAGCCCGCGCATTCTCTTTGGTCCATTATTCATCGCTCCTCTCGGTTTTTGTGAGATTTCTGGCGGTGTTCATTGCGATATTGGTCAAGACCCAGTGCTGCCCATTTGGGAAGCTGCTCCGGTTCCAGAGTGCCCATAATGTCCCTGCGCTCAAAACGGTTTGTTTTGCCGGAATAGAGATCTACACAAAAACAGGCAGAGCCACGGCTATTGGGGGATGCTCCAAAACCACCGGTACAGAGCTTGATCTGATTGGTGGATCTCCGGTACTCCTGCCGCAGCACTTCCTGCTTGATGACCACGATTTTTTCGTTCAGGTTATCGTCAGAGGAAATGGGAGTGCAGTCCGCTTTGGTTATCGGTGTAGTATCAATGCCCTGGAACTTGGGTGTGAACAGAGCCACACGGGTTTTCTCTGCCTGTTCCGAAAGTCGGTCTGCGTATATCTTAGCGATTTCACAGAAGTCATCGCTGACCCAAAGATCGCTGTACAGACCAAGGATTTCATTCTTTTCACAGTAGGCACACATATACCGTTCATCACCGTGGGCGTTGACATTCTCACCGATGACAATTTCTTTATCTCCAATGTGAAAGGCATGGATGATCTCGTAATCACCCGCCATGAGTTTATCCATATTCTCCCTCCTGCTATGCTCGTTCGCAAATCACCAGATACCGCTGTTTGCCGCCGCTGGCATAGGGGTGGCAGGTCAGCAGGGTCAGCAGCTCCCGCCCCGACTGAATCAGAATTTCCTCCACTTCATTGGGGTAAATAATCTTGATTTCTGATACCCGGTAGGTCAGTTCCTCCCAAAGGTTGGTGACTGTCACGGTATCGCCAATCTGCAATTTATCGATGTAGCGAAAATAACTGGCACCGCCATAGCCCCGGTGTCCGGCAATGACGCTGTTGGTATTCTCACCACCGATGGGCAGGCTGGTCTGGCTCAGGTTGGCCGCACCGTCTGCCATGTGCTGTGCAGTAGCTCCCAAATAGATGGGCATTGCCAAATCCATTGCCGGGATGGAGATAACCCCAAAGACTTCCTCTTTCAGTCCGTAATCCGCCAGAAGGAAGCTGGGCTGCTGGTAGTCCAGCTTGCAGGACAGCCCGGATTGCCCCTGAGCGAAGATCGTTTCATTGTAGGCTGTCATGTCTGCCCAGAGGTCAGCGTATTGCCGCTGTTCGGATGGCTCAGTGGAATCGGAAATCACAGCGCTGGTGGTGGGCTGTGTTTCCTGTCGCGCTTGAAAGGTCTGGACAGTGCCTTCCATTTCGTGCCTAACCAAAAGCCCTTGTGCATAGGGATAGCAAAACACCGCCAGTCCCAGCAGGAAAAAGCAGATAAGCACCGCCTTTTTCAGTCTGTTACCCATGATGCAGTCTCCCATATACCCATTTCCAAAGAAGGAACAGGAGAAGCGCTGCCACAAGGAATCCTGCCACCACCGCCAAACCGATTTCCAGACCCCGGAGGTAATACTGCATCCAATGGGAGCCGGTGCTGTCCTCGACCTCCATTTGCACAGTGATTTGCTCCGCTTCCTCATAGGGAATCCGGGAGCCGGTTATCAGCAGCCGGTGGGTGTTGACCCCATAGGGGGTGCAGGTCACAAGGGTGCAGCAATCTTCTCCCTCCCAGATACCCAGCAGGCTGGTATCACTGGGGAGAACTGTGTTGATTTCCATAACCTGATAGGCAAGCACATCGCCCAGTACATATAAATAGAACACATCTCCAATACCCAACTGCTCCAAATCCGTGAACATGGTCTGAGATGCCATGCCGCTGTGCCCGGAAAGGATGCTGTGAGTGCTTTCTCCACCCACCGGGAGGGAACTGCCCAGCAGATGCCCCACGCCTTTGCTCAGGGAGCTGTCCCCGGTTCCGTGGTAGATGGGCAGATGGACATTGATTTTCGGGATTTCGATGTAGCCCATGATGCCGTCCCCAGCGAGGTTGAGCATGGAATTGTATTCCCCGGATGCGGATTGCAGGGCTTCCTGGGTATAGCTTCCGTCTGAACCTGTGCGTGGGATAAGCGTTTGGTTATAGGCAATTGCTTTCCCCCGCTCCTGCAGCAGTACGGTGTTATCCGTCTGGGCGATCACTTCCTGATAGGCTGTGAATATCTCCGACGCATACTTCTGGTTGACATAATTGCTTATAACTGGATATAATGTCAGCCCCAGCGCCATCATGAACGCAATGACCGCCAGAGCAATGGTAATACGCTTTCGTTTCGTATCGAACCCTCCTTTTTCAGAGAAATTAGGTTGACCTCATCACGGTATCGTGATATACTAACAGTGAAAGGAGCGATGCAATATGCCAGTATTGTCACGGTTTTATGGTATTATCATCAGAATGTACTTCCTGCAAAGTGAACACAATCCGCCGCACATTCACGCAATTTACAACGATGATGTCGCCGCCATCGACTTTATGACCGGCGAAGTTCTGGAAGGACACCTTCCCGCCAAGGCACTCGCTCTGGTGCGGGAATGGCTTGCGCTCCACAAGGATGCCCTGCAAACCATGTGGGAAACTCAGGAGTTCCAAAAGATTCCGCCGCTGGAATAAGGAGGCTCAAAATGTTTCACAAAATCAAAAATGTCTCTCCCCTACCGGACTTCAAATTGAGTGTCCAATTCTGCGAGGGTGTCACCAAACTGTATGACATCAAGCCCTTATTCGAAAAACTACCCGTATTCGCCAGTCTAAAGGATGATCCTCCCGAGTTTGGCTGTGTTTCCGTCGATGTGGGTGGCTACGGCATCATCTGGGGGGATGAATTAGATTTGTCCTGTGATGAACTGTGGGAACATGGTGAGACGGTAGATACACCCTTTGACGGATTGATGGCGCTCAGCGATGCCACAGAACTATGGGGACTGAACGAAAGCACACTGCGCAAAGCCATTTCCTACGGAAAACTGGTCAACGGTGTGGATGTCTGCAAATTCGGAAAACAGTGGGTTGTATCCGTGAATGCCATGAACCGGGAATACGGCACCGCGATGCGGTAAGCTCACTGACTGATTGTTATAGATGTGCCGGAGGGTAGTGATCCCTCCGGCATTTTCTGTTACTCAGACTTCTTGCGGTTTGCAATCAGCAGGACAGCCACTGCACCCGCCATCAGGAGAATGCCCACGATGGTGAACATCATGGTGCCGTTGTCGCCGGTTTCGGGCAGGTCAAAGCCGCGGGTGTTGACCACGGTGAGGGGCGCTTCCGCATTGGCGCTGCCGCCATCCGCCAGCATGGTCACCGCATTGCCGTCCACCTTGGCGGAGGCAGTCAGGAGGTGATGCTCCACGCTCCCGGAGACATCATCACAGAGGGATGTCGTTTCAGTCTGGGAAATGACCACCTCAATGTCCTCCTTCAGCAGGGTGTAACCATTGTCGGTGCGGACTTCAGAAATGCGGTAGGTGTCATCTTCCAACCCCTTTACAACCACCTTGCCGGAGGAAACGGGGATGAAATGCGTGGCATCCGCTTCGTCGGCAACATGGGCGGTCACATAGTAAACGCCCTCGCTCTCGTTCAGAGCTGCCTTGACATAGTAGTTATCGGTCTCGTTGTTCAGGACAAACTCAACATTAGCAAAATCGCCATTGCCGTCGCTGAACTTCTTGGTCAGGTCGATACCGTAGGTGTACAGATGGCAGTCATCCGCAAGCATATCGTAGTAGTCAGTGGAGGTACGCTTCCAGGTCAGATTTACCTGATTGGGGTTGCCGTCATCGCCGTAGACTACGGAATTGTCGCTGTCCAGCTTGGCGGCATAGGTGATGCGCAGGGTCAGGTCGGAATAGCCGGAATTGACCATATCGGCAGCGGAGTAAACGGCCTTGGAGGTGTTGATTTCCGTCAGGCCGGTCTGGGTCATAGCAATGGTCATAGTCTCGCCAGTCTCGACGGAATTGTAGGCAACGCTGAACTTACCGTCTGCTTCTGTCCACTTGGCAACGGAATCCGTGCAGGCGCTATCCGTGAAGAACTCCAGCACCACATCGCCCTTGGCATAAGACAGACCCTTGGACAGCGTATCTACAAAAGTGTAGGTGGTCAGGTAGGTAGATTCGGAGGTGATGGTGGGCAGGGTGGAAACGATCTGATATTCCACGATGTCGCCGCCGGATGCGGTGCCGGTGTGGGCATAGGCATCAGTCTTGCCGGTGTCGCTCTTACTCTCTCGCAGAGTCTTTTCCAGAGTGGGATCGCCGGTCTGGTTCTTGGGGTAGACGGTCACATCATAGATCCAGCGAGAACCGCCATCTGTTGCATTGGTGCCGTTGACGGAGGTCATGGGCAGGGAGATCAGGAAGGGATCGGTGGTGGACACGACATTCTCAGGAACCTTGGTTTCCACGATGAGATACAGGCCCAGCGCCAGATTTTCAGCCTTGGTTTTTCCAAAAGAATCCGTCAGGGGCATAGCTGTACCACCGACGGCAGCGATGTACTGCTCCATCGCGTTCTTCACCATGGTGGAATTGGCAATCAGCGCAGTGGACAGAGCCTGAATCAGCACATCGGTCTGATAAAAATACTTGTCAGCGTCCAGAGCATCTGCGTTGGTATAACGCTGTGCGCCGTTTTCCAGCCCCAGTGCTTTCAGGAAATCCGCTCCCTGCACCTTGTCGATGGCGTACAGCACCTCCACATGGCTGTCGGTGCGGGTATCT
>ERZ779673.724-NODE-724-length-13587-cov-2.415090_pt1 | contig 13587 bp, 10 predicted proteins | sample MGYA00511956_ERZ779673 | MGnify/ENA primary metagenome ERZ779673 (study PRJEB29588, sample SAMEA2152065) | human gut metagenome | biome: human gut; feature: human-associated habitat; material: faeces | place: Denmark | collected 2008/2010 ... | reverse complement strand
AAAACAGCGAAGGCATCACCTTTGTTCCTTATCGTTCTGTGAAAGTGTCCAATTTTCACCCGTAAGAAAAAGCCGATGCGCTTTTTATCGTCGTATGTCGGCGGCCCTCGCAGGCTGCCGGCACAAATATAGAAATAAAATCCGTATCGGCGGCGGGCGTCGTAAATAATCCATGCTTGGTCGGCAAAACGGTCTTGAAAATGCTGGATGGTCAGTGGATACACATTGTATATTGGTTCCATGATACCGAAATAAGTTTGGTCGGCTGTCTTTTGAAAACGCATGAATTGGAGTACCCGCATCCGTTCGCCTGCCACTTTCTTGCTTAGCTGATATACTCCGAGCACATCTGGGTCGGCAAAATTTTGTTCGATGGAACGGGAAGCATCCGTTACTTTTCGCATGTAGCGGAAAAGGAGCATCGGGGCCTCCGGCGTTTCGGAAAGCCAGCAATAAGTGAGGCAGGACAGGGCACTCCGGGAAAGTTTTCGGGTAAGCAGTTTCCATACCCGTTCCGCTTTGGTCATGTCGGTTATTACCCGATGGCTTTCGTCATAGAAAAGGGGAAGCGGTTCTTTTTCAGCAAGCAGGAGGTCGGGAAAAGTCCGCCGGAAATAGGCATCGAACAAGGCGGTGAGCAGGCCTTCGAATGTGGCATCATATTGAAAAATAATCATGGTTTTTAATGGAAAATTTTCTATCTTTGGAAAAAGCTTTCGGAAAACAAAAGTAGTAAAAAACGATAAACCGAAACAAAATCAGACGTTTTTTGTTGTATACTAAAAATCGAGTGAATGATGAATTACAAATTTATGCTTTTGGGACTGATGGCCACAGTGGCCGTCTTCCAGTCGCAGCCTTCGCAGGCTTGTACCGGCATTACCTTGACGGCAAAAGACAGTACGCGCATTCTGGCCCGTACCATTGAATGGGGCGGAAGTGATTTGAACAGCTGCTACGTAGTGGTTCCGCGTGGCTATACGGTACAGTCGTATGTGCCCGGTGGACAGGATGGCATGAAATTTACGGCAAAATACGGTTATGTGGGTCTTTCGGTAGAGCAGAAGGAGTTTGTGGCCGAAGGACTGAACGAGAAAGGACTTTCTGCCGGTTTGTTCTATTTCCCAAACTATGGACAGTATGAGGTCTATAAGGCTGAATGGAAGTCCTCTTCTATTGCCGATTTGCAGCTGGTATCCTGGGTCTTGGGGAATTGCCAGACCGTGGATGAAGTGATGGAAAGTCTGAAAGAGGTACATGTGGTAGCCATTGACCCACGAGCGTCCACTGTACACTGGCGGTTTGCCGATGTATCGGGTCGACAGGTGGTGCTGGAGATTGTGGACGGGCAGTTGCATTTCTATGAAAACGAACTGGGTGTATTGACCAATTCTCCGGGCTTTGAATGGCAGCTGACCAACTTGAACAATTATGTGAATCTCTATGCGGGCAGCGCGCAGCCTCAGGAGTTCGGTAAGCTTACCTTGCGCTCTTTTGGGGCAGGAAGCGGTTTCCTGGGCATGCCGGGCGATGTGACTCCTCCTTCTCGTTTCGTGCGGGCTGCATTTTATCAGACTACGGCACCCCAGCAGGAGAATGCCCATCAGACGGTGCTTCAGGGATTTCAGATTCTGAACAATTTCGATATTCCGGTAGGTATTGAGTTTCAGGGAGGAAAGATTCCGGCCAATATCCCAAGTGCGACCCAGTGGACTTCGGCTACGGACATGCGGCATCGGATGATTTATTTCCGTACGATGTATAATGCATCTATCCGCAGCATTGACTTGAACAAGATTGATTTCCAGCGCGTCAAATACAGAGCGGTACCATTGGATACCGTAAAGGAACAACCAGTGATGGAAGTGTCCATCCGTTGAAGATGCAGGATAGGAATAATAAGAAAGAAGCTGCTTTCACTTGTGTGTGGGGGCAGCTTCTTCTGTTTCTGTGAAGTCGAAACTTAATTGACGCTCGTCTGTCTTTTTGCGGGGAGTAGGAAGCAACAGCCTTCGTACACCGGCAGCCCCCAGTTCGTGGATAGTCTTGTCGGGCAGTTCATTGCAGGTGATGAAGTATTTGGCTTTTTTCATCACGGCTCCCATCTTTTTCAGTTCATAGAAACCGATGCGCGAGAAACGGCGGGAAGCCACAATCAGGCGGGCAGATTTTACCCCAATGCCCGGCACGCGCAGGATAGCTTCGTAATCGGCAGTCTGTATGTTCACAGGGAAAAACTCCGGATGGCGGAGGGCCCAGGCCAGTTTCGGGTCGATGTCCAGATCCAGGTTGGGAGTCTGGTCGTCCACGATTTCGTCCACCTTGAACTGGTAGAAACGCAACAGCCAGTCGGCTTGGTAGAGTCGGTTTTCCCGGACCAAAGGCGGTTGCTTCAAGGTCGGCAGTCGCTTGTCGTAGGTGTTGACTGAAATGTAGCCTGAGTAATACACGCGTTTCATGGTGGGTTGTTCATAGAGCGAGGAAGAAACTCGTAAGATGTCCTTGTCGGTTTCAGGAGTGGCGCCGACAATCATCTGCGTGCTTTGTCCACCGGGTGCGAAACGAGGTACGTGACGGTAGTGTCTCCGGTCTTCCTGGTGTGTCAGAATCCCTTGCTGGATGTATTTCATCGGGAGATACACACTCTGGTGGTCTTTCTCCGGGGCCAGCAGCTTTAAATTCTTTTCGGTCGGGATTTCCAGGTTGACACTGAGACGGTCGGCATACAACCCGGCCTCCTGTACCAGTTCCTCACTGGCGCCAGGGATGCTTTTCAGGTGGATATAGCCGTTGAAACGGTGTACCACTCGCAAGTCTTTGGCCACTCGAACCAGGCGCTCCATGGTGTAGTCGGGATTACGCACCACCCCTGAGCTGAGGAACAGTCCTTCGATGTAGTTTCTTCGGTAGAATTCCATGGTCAGTTCCACCAGTTCCGTCACGGAAAGTGTAGCTCGCGGAATGTCGTTGCTCACCCGGTTGATGCAGTAGGCACAATCGTAAATGCAGTAGTTGGTCAGCATGATTTTGAGCAGGGAGATACAGCGTCCGTCTTCCGAAAAGCTGTGACAGATGCCCCATCCGCCCACGGTATTTCCCACTCCTCCTTTGGTATTCTTGCGGGAAGTACCACTGGAAGCGCACGACACATCATATTTGGCGGATTCCGTCAGTATCTTTAGTTTTTGTATTACCTGCTCGTTCATATTTCTATTCCTTTCCAGATTTAAAGGTAGGGAGAGTTCCTGAAATGTGCAACGGTTCGGGAAGATTTCTCGCGAGAAACGGAAAGTCTGCGTTTAAAACCGAACAGGGTGTTCGATATCGGACACCTTCTGAAGAAGGGTTGTTGTTGGATATCAGCTGTTTATCTTTTTGGCATGGATGTTGCTTTTGAAAAGTGGGATGATTGATAAAAATATGGATAGAGAAATATCAAAAGAAGTACGAAGAAGGGTACGCAATAAGAGGCTTATACGTTATGGAGGTATTGGAGTCGGGTGCGTGGTAGTGTGGATTCTGCTTTTTTCATGGATGCGCAGCAGTGTGAAAGAAAGCAATCTGGTTTTTTCGGAAGTGACCCGGGGAACGATTGAAGTAAGTGTGAGCGCGTCGGGTAAGGTCGTACCTGCCTTTGAAGAAATCATCAATACGCCGATTAATTCGCGTATTGTGGAGGTATATGGAAAAGGAGGAGACAGTGTGGAGGTAGGCACGCCGTTGTTGAAACTGGATTTGCAGAGCACTGAGACCGGCTATCAGAAATTACAGGATGAAGACCAGATGAAGCGTTATCAGCTGGATCAGGTGAAAATCAACAATCAAACGTATCTCAGCGATTTGGAAATGAAGGTAAAGGTGTCGGCCATGAAACTGAACCGGATGAAGGCGGAGTTGCGTAACGAACAATATCTTGACAGCTTGGGTTCGGGTACAACCGATCGGGTGCGTCAGGCGGAACTGAATTTCCAGACGGGAAAACTGGAACTGGAACAGCTTCGTCAGCAGCTGGCCAACGAACGGCAGGTGAAAGCGGCCGATTTGAGAGTGAAGGAGCTGGAATATGAGATTTTCCGTAAGGAGATGGCAGAGATGAAGCGGACCTTGGAGGATGCACAGATACGGTCACCGCGAAAAGCCATTCTTACCTATATCAATGATCAGGTGGGGGCACAGGTGACGGAAGGGACCCGGTTGGCGGTCATTTCAGACTTGAGTCATTTTAAGGTGGAAGCCGAAATTGCCGATACTTATGCAGACCAGGTCGTGGCAGGCGGACGGGCCATTGTGAAGATAGGTAATGAAAAATTGGAAGGACAAATCAGCAGTGTGACGCCTTTATCTAAAAATGGCGTGATTTCCTTTATTGTACAGCTGGACAATGACCATTATCGTCGGTTGCGCTCGGGACTGAAAGTGGATGTGTATGTGATGAATTCCGTGAAAGAGGACGTACTGCGAATAGACAATGCCAGTTATTATGTAGGGAAAGGAGAATATGAGTTGTTTGTGCGGGATGGAAAAGATGAACTGGTCCAGCGGAAGGTGCAACTGGGAGATTCCAATTTTGAATACGTGGAGGTTATTTCCGGACTTCAGCCGGGCGACCAGGTGGTAGTCAGCGACATGACGGATTTTCGGAACAAGCAGAAGGTCAGGTTGAAACATTGAGTTGGATAAGGATGGAAGGACTTTTCGAGACAAGAATAGATGACAAAGAATATACAAGATTAAAATGAGAGTGAGATTTTTATGAGAATGCAAAGAACTTATTTGACACAGGCTTTTACGCTACTGAAGCAGAACCGTCTGTTCAGTATGCTCTACATTGTCGGCACAGGACTGGCCATTGCCATGACCGTGATAGTGGCGGTGGTTTATTACGTGAAACTGGCCCCTATCTATCCGGAAGAGAATCGGAAAAACACGTTGTACCTGACTCATGTCAGTTTTAAATCCGAACAGAATATGTATCAGTCTGCTTTGTCGTATCGGGCTTTACAGGAATGGATTTATCCGCTAAAGAATGTGGTAGCGGTTTCTGCGCGTTTCAGCAATGCAATGGACTATTATATACAGCCTGCCGATCGGAGCGGGGATTTCCGTCCGGCATTGAAACTGGTAGACCCGGCTTTCTTCCGTATCTATGCGTTGCAATTTCTGGAGGGACATCCATTCACGGAGGCCGATTTGGCAAGTGGTATTCATACGGCTGTGATTTCCGATGATCTTGCTCGTCGTTTGTTTGGTACGACAGAAGGCGTGGTGGGACGTTCGTTTTCCATGGATTATGTGAATTATCACGTATGTGGGGTGGTACGTGGAGCGAGTTTCTTGACCCGCCAGTCGTATGCACAGGTTTATGCGCCTTATTCCATTGAATCAAATTACAAGGACCCCGTTGTCTCCAGCTTCCCCTATTGTGGTCTGTTTAACGTGACTTTTTTAGTGAAAGACAATGCACAAGCAAAGGCTTTACGGGCTGAAATCAAGGACTTGACCAGAAGAGTGAACGCACAATATAAAGGGCAGTGGCAGATGGAATTGTGGGAACAGCCTACTTCGCATGCACTCAGTGTGTTTAAAGAGTATCCGGCGGATACGAGTTTCAGCTCTTGGAAGGTGGCAGGTCGGATGATACTGTGGGTACTGGTACTTTTGGTTGTGCCTTCACTGAATCTGAATGGACTGATAGCCAGTCGTATGGAGAGTCGTTTGCCGGAGATGGGCGTTCGTAAGTCTTTTGGGGCCAGTCGGAGTGCCTTGCTGTCGCAGGTGATGTGGGAGAATTTTTTCCTTACATTAGTGGGAGGTCTGCTGGGCTTGCTGGTGGCATGGATCATGCTTTATGTAGGGCGTGGATGGATTTTTATGTTGTTTGATTCCTGGCCGATGGATATTCCGGAAGGAGCCAATCTGTATGTGTCAGGTGAAATGCTGTTTGCACCGGTCGTGTTTCTCATCGCCTTTTTATTGTGTCTGGTGCTGAATTTGCTCTCCGCTTTGTGGCCGGCATGGATGTCGTTGCGCAAGCCGATTGTGTATTCATTGTATGAAAAAAGATAATCCGAAAAAACTGAGTGGATATGTGGAAATTGATTATAAAAAATCTTTGGAGCCGTCGCCGTCGTAACGGATGGCTGCTGGCTGAATTGATATTGGTGGCCATTCTTTCATGGGCCATTTTCGACCCCGTGATGGTAGTGACTTATGAGCGGCACCTTCCGTTGGGATACGATGCAGACCGTCTGTGTATGGTGTCTGTGGCCATGCTTCCTCCGGAGGCTCCCGGATATGAGCCGCAAGCGGCTGATTCGGCTTCGCTGATGCAGGCGTATTTGAATTTAGTGGACCGTGCCCGGCAGTATCCTGGGGTGGAACAGGCTGCTCCGGTACTTTCTTTTGTATATCCGGGTGCGATGGGAAGTGGAACTTCCGACTTTGTAGCAGAAGGTGATTCGATAGTTCATTCGGCTCTCTATATCGAATTTTTACCTCATACTCATTTCTTTGAAACCTATGGTTTCCAGTCTGGAGAGGGGAGTATGAGTGCGGCCCGGCTGTCGGAGCTGAACAATGGGTACTATTATATCATGACGGAAGATTTGCTGGAAGAAATGTTTCATACACATACGTACCGGAATCAGCGTTGCTTGGAGGTGAATGGTACAGACACGTTTTATACGGCAGTGAAGGGGACGGTGAAAGCATGCAAGTATCTGAGTGACTGGCGTCCAGTACCGATTGTGTTCATGCCGCAGCAGCATCCGGATATACGTTCCAGCTTGGACAATCTGAGGATGGTCATTCGTTTGAAAGAGGGAGTCAGCATGGAACGCTTCTTGCACGATTTCCACCCTTGGATGCTTCGCCAGCTACGTGCCGGGAATCTTTATGCCCGTGAATTGCAGTCGTACGATGAAATCAATGCGGCTCGTGAATTCAGTGATTCTACAGCGCTTTATCGCCGTAATTTGAGCATTGCACTGTTTTTCCTAATCAATCTCTGTCTGGGGGTGATTGGTACTTTCTGGATGCAGACTCGTACCCGTCGGGAAGAGGTGGGGGTGATGCTTTCTTATGGAGCGACACCGCATCGTATTCGTCTGATGCTCTTGGGAGAAGGTACGGTACTGACTACGCTGGCTACTTTCATAGGCTGTTTTATTTATCTGCAATATGCGTTTAGTGAAGGGCTGAATAAGGGAAATTCCTGGATGCCGGCGGTGATTCCCAGTTGGGTGGACAATTTTGGACTGCACTTTTTCCTTGTCTCACTGGCGGTGTATGTGGTGCTGCTGCTGGTAGTATGGGCAGGTATTTATATCCCGGCTCGCCGGATAAGCGCCATCTCGCCCACGGAAGCCTTGCGGGATGAATAAAAAGCACGTGAAACAATTCGTCTGAATACAGATGCAATGATAAACTTTTAAAACAAGATGCGTATGAATATGATAGAATTAACCGGAATCAATAAGATTTACCGGACCAATGAGATAGAGACACAGGCACTGGAAAATGTGAACCTGACGGTAGAAAAAGGAGAATTCCTCAGTATCATGGGACCTTCCGGATGTGGAAAATCTACTTTGCTGAACATCATGGGACTGCTGGATGCGCCTACCAGCGGTACCATCCAGATTGCGGGAGTGAAAGTGGAGGGAATGAAAGACAAGGAACTGGCTGCTTTCCGTAACCGGAACTTGGGATTCGTGTTCCAGTCGTTCCACCTGATTAATTCATTGAATGTGCTGGATAATGTGGAGGTACCTTTACTTTATCGCAATGTTTCTGCGAAAGAACGCCGGCAACGGGCCGAGGAAGTGTTGCAGAAGGTAGGATTGAGTCATCGTATGCATCACATGCCGTCGCAGCTTTCCGGAGGACAATGCCAGCGTGTGGCCATTGCTCGGGCTATTGTGGGAAATCCGGAAATCGTGCTGGCCGACGAACCGACCGGTAACTTGGATTCCAAGATGGGAGCGGAGATTATGGAGCTGTTGCACAAGCTGAACCAGGAAGACGGGCGTACGGTGGTGATGGTGACTCACAATGAGGAGCAGGCCAAACAGACCTCACGTATTGTACGCTTCTTTGATGGCCGTCAGGTAGGATAAGGCGGATGGCTGGTTGGAAAAATTGAGGTGAGGAACAGATGTGATACGATAAATGAGTGGAAGAGTATGAAACGGAGTGTATGGATTTTATTTTCTTTTTCCCTTTCCTGTAAAGGGGGGGGGGTAGAGCCGATGGAAAAAACGCATGTGTTGACACTGGACGAGGCCATTATGCTGGCACGGGTACAGAGTGTGGATGCGGCCGTAGCTTTGAACGAGCTGAAAACGGCGTATTGGGAGTATCGTACCTATCGTGCGGAATTATTGCCGGAGGTGAACTTTACGGCCACCCTTCCTTCTTACCACAAGGGGTATAATTCGTATCAGCAGAATGACGGTTCTTATACCTATGTGCGGAACAACTACATGCAGATGAACGGACAGCTTTCCATCGACCAGAATATCTGGTTCACGGGAGGTACGTTGTCGTTGAATACCTCTCTTGATTTTCTGCGGCAGATGGATGGTGGTTCGGGCAACCGTTTTATGTCGGTTCCGTTGGCTTTGACCTTGAACCAGCCAGTCTTTGGGGTGAATCAGACCAAATGGGACCGTCGGATTGAACCGGTACGTTATGCAGAAGCCAAAGCGGCATTCTTAAGTGCGACGGAAGAGGTGACGATGACCACCATCAATTATTTTTTCAATCTGCTGCTGGCTCGTGAAAATGTGGCTATTGCCAGACAGAACCTGGAAAATGCAGAGAAATTGTATGAGGTAGCCAAAGCCAAACGTCGGATGGGGCAGATTAGTGAGAATGATGTGTTGCAGTTGCAATTGAATGTGCTGGATGCCCGTTCTTCGCTGACTTCCAACGAGAGTGCCTTGAAGAGTCACATGTTTACCTTGCGTTCGTTTCTGGCTTTGGGGGAGAACGAAGAATTGGTACCGGAGGTTCCGGATTCCGTGCCCGAGGTGCGGTTGGAGTATGCGGATGTGTTGTCCAAAGCTTTGGCTAATAACTCCTTTGCCCAGAATATCCGTCGCAGGCAGCTCGAAGCCGATTATGAAGTGGCCAAGGCCAAAGGGAATATGCGGGAGATTACGCTGTTCGCTCAGGTCGGATTTACAGGAACCGACCGACGTTTTGATACGGCTTATCGTCGGTTAAAAGACAACCAAGTGGTGGAGATTGGGTTCAAGATTCCGATTTTGGACTGGGGCAAACGCCGCGGGCAGGTGAAAGTGGCACAGAGCAACCGGGAAGTGACGGAAAGCAAGTTGCGGCAGGAATCCATGAATTTCAATCAGAATCTGTTTGTGCTGGTGGAGCAGTTCAACAACCAGCAGACACAGCTTCATTTGGCGGATGAGGCCGATAAGATTGCCCGTAAACGCTATCATACGAACGTGGAGACTTTTCTGGTCGGCAAGATTTCTACGCTCGACTTGAACGATTCGCAGAGTCAGAAGGATGAGGCACGCCGCAAGCACATCAATGAGTTGTTTTATTACTGGTACTATTATTACCAGTTGCGCAGTCTCACACTGTGGGATTTTGCGGCAGGTACAGGGATTGAGGCCGATTTTGAGAAGATAGTGAAGCACTGACCCCCTTCTTTTGTGAAATAATATTTACTTTTGTCGTGTTATGATACTAATAATAGATGATGATAGTGCCATTCGTTCGTCGCTCAGTTTTATGCTTAAACGGGCGAAATATGAAGTACAAGCGGTACCGGGGCCTAAAGAGGCGATGGAAGCAGTACGTTCCATTACTCCGCAGTTGATATTGATGGACATGAATTTCAGTCTCTCTACCGACGGAGCGGAGGGGTTGCTTTTGTTGAAGCAGGTCAAACTGTTTTGTCCGGATGTACCTGTCATTCTGATGACGGCCTGGGGAAGTATCCCTCTGGCTGTACAAGGAATGCGGGCCGGTGCCTTTGATTTCATTACCAAACCGTGGAACAATGCGGCGTTGATGCAACGTATCGAAACGGCTCTGGAACTGACGGCAAAAGAGGAAACTGCCGGTGTCTCGGTCACAGAAGCAGAAGATTTCGACCGCAGTCATATCATTGGGAAGAGCAAGGCCTTGGAAGCGGTGTTGGCGACGGTGAAGAGGGTATCCCGGACAAGTGCTTCGGTACTGGTGACAGGGGAAAGTGGTACAGGAAAAGAACTGATTGCCGAGGCGATACACTTGAACAGTCCGCGCAGGAACCAGCCTTTTGTTAAGGTCAATTTAGGAGGTATTTCGCAGACTTTGTTTGAGAGTGAGATGTTCGGGCACAAGAAAGGGGCGTTTACCGATGCGGTGACCGACCGGAAAGGACGTTTCGAACTGGCGGATAAAGGGACGATTTTCTTGGATGAAATCGGTGAACTGGACTTGTCGTGCCAGGTGAAGTTGCTGCGGGTGTTGCAGGAACAGACGTTTGAACCGTTGGGAGAGAGTCGCCCGCGGAAGGTGGATGTACGGGTGGTCTGTGCCACCAATGCCAATCTGGAGCAGATGGTGCGTGAACATACGTTCCGGGAGGATTTGTTTTATCGCATCAACCTGATTACGGTGCATCTTCCGGCTTTGCGCGAGCGGCGGGAGGACATTCCTCTGCTGGCCCGTCATTTTGTGGAAAGCCGTTGCCGGGCCGACGGATTGCCGCAAGTGGAACTCTCGGGGGATGCGTTGGTATTTTTGAGTCGTTTGCCTTATCCCGGGAATATTCGTGAACTGAAGAATCTGGTGGAGCGTACGTTGCTGGTGTGTGGAAAAGACTGTCTGACGGCAGCCGATTTTCAGTCACAGTACTGTCCGGTTGCTGTTCCCACAGATTCTATGGCGGAGGTAAAGGGACTTACACTTGAGGAATTGGAAAAGCGTACCATTCTTCAGGCATTGGAGGCTCATGACAATAATCTGACGCAGGCTGCTCTTTCGTTGGGTATCAGTCGGTCGGCTTTGTATCGCCGGTTGGAAAAATACGGTATTTCGTTTAACGATTAATCGGAAGAGTGATGAGGTTGAGTACGTTGTTTTTTCTGTTGGGCTTGCTGTTGGCCCTGGCTTGGGGAATCTTATTGTCTTTCACCTTGAGTACGAAGAGTCCGCTTTTGTATGTAGGAGAAGGAGTGATTTCTTTCAGTCTGGTTATCTTGTTTTATTTTTACTGGAAGGTTGTAAAACCGCTCCACAGCATTGCGAGTGGGATGGAGTTGCTGCGTGAACAGGATTTCAGTAGCCGGCTTGCACCGGTGGGACAGGCCGAGGCCGACCGTATCGTGGAGATGTTCAACCGGATGATGGACCAGTTGAAGAATGAACGCCTGCGCTTGCGGGAGCAGAACCACTTTTTGGACTTGCTCATTAATGTATCGCCCATGGGAGTGATTATTCTGACGTTTGACGAACAGATATCCATGTTGAATACTGCGGCTTTGCGGTTTTTAGGGTATACTTCAGCCGAGGAACTGATGGGGAAGCGGTTGGAGGAACTGGATACGCCTCTGGCGGAGGAAGTGTCACGTTTGCCTAAGGATACGACCGATACGATTCGTTTGAGTGACGCCAAAATCTACCGTTGTTCCCGGCTTTCGTTTGTAGACCGTGGATTTGCCCATCCTTTTGTGCTGATAGAGAGTTTGACGACCGAGGTGGTCAAGGCAGAGAAAAAGGCTTACGAAAAAGTGATTCGGATGATTGCCCATGAGGTGAACAATACCACGGCAGGCATTACCTCAACTTTGGAGACGGTAGGAGATGCACTGGAAACGCTGGAAGAAGAAACGGGCGATTTACGGGAGGTCATGCAGGTTTGTGTGGAACGTTGTTTGGGGATGAGCCGTTTCATCACTAATTTTGCCAATGTGGTGAAAATTCCGGAACCGAGTCTGGAGCAAGTGCGATTGAACGACAAGGTGACCGCGTGCAGGATGTTTATGGAAACCATCTGCCGGGAGCGGCAGATTACGTTGCACAATGAGCTGTGTGCTGAAAACCCGAAGGTATGGATGGATACGGCTTTATTTGAGCAAGTGCTGGTGAACATCATCAAGAATGCGGCAGAAAGTATCGGACAGGGGGGTGACATTTTCATTCGTACGTCGGTGTCTCCGGTCATGCTTGAAATAGCCGATACGGGGAAAGGTATCTCCAAGGAGGTGGAAACGAAACTGTTCAGCCCGTTCTTTTCTACCAAGCCCCACGGACAAGGAATCGGACTGATTTTTATCCGCGAAGTGCTGACCCGTCATGGGTGTGCATTCTCTTTGCGGACGTATCCGGACGGACTGACGCGGTTTCGTATATCATTCCCTGCACGGCGTGCAGACTTGCCCGAGAAGAACGGTTGAACAGGTTACAGGAAAGGCTTTTTGAAAAAGAAGGGAAGGTTCTGCCGGTGAAACTTGCGGGTCACGGCTTTATTGTCTAATTTTGCAGGCTGTAATTCGAATTAATGTAAAGAACATGTGGTTATTACTGGCTTTTTGCTCAGCGGCGTTGCTGGGTTTTTATGATGTCTTCAAGAAAAAATCGTTGGCAAACAATGCGGTGCTCCCGGTGCTGGGATTGAATACGCTTTTTTCGAGTCTGATTTTTTTACCGTTTATTTTAATCTCACACTTTCATCCGGAAACTTTGAAGGATACGCTTTTTTATGTGCCTTCAGCAGGCTGGGAAGTGCATAAGTTCATTCTGCTGAAATCGTTTATCGTGCTTTCTTCGTGGACGTTCGGTTATTTTGGCATGAAGCATTTGCCGTTGACCATCGTGGGGCCGATTAATGCGACCCGTCCGGTTATGACACTGGTGGGTGCCTTGCTGATATTCGGCGAGCGCCTGAATGTGTACCAGTGGATTGGGGTGCTGATGGCCATTATCTCGTTCTTCATGTTGAGTCGTTCGGGAAAGAAGGAAGGCATTGACTTCAAGCACGACAAGTGGATCTGGTTTGTGGTACTGGCCGCCGTGCTGGGAGCGGTGAGCGGATTGTACGACAAATACCTGATGGGACGTTTCAACAACATGGTGGTGCAGGCATGGTACAATGTCTATCAGCTTTTCCTGATGGGAGGAGTACTGATGTTCCTGTGGTGGCCCCAGCGGAAGCACAGTACGCCGTTCCATTGGGACTGGTGCATTATTCTGATTTCTGTTTTCTTGTCGGCTGCTGATTTCGTGTATTTCTATGCCTTGGGGATGGATGGAGCCATGATTTCCATAGTATCCATGGTACGACGGGGAAGCGTGATTGTTTCCTTCTTGTTTGGGGCCATGATTTTCCGGGAGAAGAACTTGAAGAGCAAAGTAGTCGATTTGATTTTAGTGCTGATTGGTATGTTCTTCCTCTATTTAGGGAATGTGTTAGGATAATCTCATGGCTTTTACGGAACGATTGGAAGACCGTGTCAGTACTTTACGGTAGTATTGTAGTTACTTTCTAAAGAGTACTGAGAAAAGAAAAAAGAACAGATGTTTTTGCCCGAAGAGGGTATTCTGATAAAATAGAAAATGCCGGAGCGTACA
>ERZ779673.715-NODE-715-length-13702-cov-3.019785_pt1 | contig 13702 bp, 9 predicted proteins | sample MGYA00511956_ERZ779673 | MGnify/ENA primary metagenome ERZ779673 (study PRJEB29588, sample SAMEA2152065) | human gut metagenome | biome: human gut; feature: human-associated habitat; material: faeces | place: Denmark | collected 2008/2010 ... | reverse complement strand
GAAGAGCAGTACAGCCTGCAGGAGCCCATCATCACGGCTTATCTGCAATGGCTGGGCGTGCTGCCCAAAAAGATTTTCATTTCCCGTGAGGAATTCGGGGAAATCGGCGGAGCGGGAGAGGGAGACAAGGAAGATGAATATTCCGGCATTTCCGATACGCATACACGGATCAATCTGAATGAAACAGGAGAACAAGTCGTCGTAGTTCGCCAGGACAAGGATTCCGGCAGCGTGAAAGATGCTTTCTTTTCCGGCACGCCGTCCCGGAAAGCCGCTTCAGAAGGCTGGACCGTGGATATAGAATCCCCCATGGACCGCGCGGAACGCTGGGCGCGCCGCATGAGGCAGACGGATAATACGGAGGCCGTCCGCGACAAGGCTCGGGGCTATGCCTGGCGTGCCGTAATGTACAAGACCAGCTTTGACGGGCTGCTCCAGGGAACTATGGGCAACTCGTTTAAGTACAATGAACCCGTATGGGACATGATCAAGGAGCGCATTCCCGTTTCCCTGTACTTCGGCATCCTGAGCGCCATTATTACCTATTCCGTCTGCATTCCCCTTGGGGTAGTAAAGGCAATCCGCCATAAAAGCCTGGTGGACAACATCTCTTCCGTCCTGATTTTCCTGGGGTACTCCGTACCTGGGTTCGCCCTGGGCGCCGTACTGGTGGTGTATCTGGGCGCGCGGCTGGAATGGTTCCCTCTCTGCGGGCTTACGTCTCCGGACTTTGCGGACATGGGGTTCTGGCAACAGGCCGGAGACCTGCTGCACCATACGGTGCTCCCCCTGATTTGTTATGTAGTAAGTTCCTTTGCCATCACCACCATGATGATGAAAAACAACCTGATGGACAATCTTTCCGCGGACTACATCAGGACAGCCATGGCCAAGGGCGTGAGTTTCAGAGGGGCTGTCATCAAGCATGCCTTCCGCAACTCCTTTATACCCATTGCCTCCACTCTGGGCAGCCTCATCAGCCTGATTGTGGCCGGCTCCATGCTGGTGGAAAAGGTTTTCGATATCCAGGGGTTCGGAATGCTGAGTTACCAGGCTCTGATGGACAAGGATTACGCCCTGATCATGGGAACGCTGCTGCTTACCTCCTTCCTGATGGTGCTGGGCAACCTTCTCTCCGATATCATCGTGGCCGCTGTGGATCCGCGCATCAAATTTGAATAATACACATGGTTAGAAAACTGGCATACCTTTTGGTCATTCTGGCGGTTCTTACTGCCGTGGGAGAGCTGTGCGGGCTGCTCCTGCCCACGTTAAGCTGGCCCTTCACCGTCTCACGGGAAATGAGCATGCTCAACATCGTCTGTACGGACCAGAACAACGGCGGCCTTCTGACGCCTCAGGGGAAATTCCTGTGGTTCGGCTGGGTTTGCGTGCTGGTCATGGGAGGCCTCGGGTTCTGGCTCATGCTGAAAGGCCCCCGGAGGTTCCATCCAACGCCGATCACCAAGCGCCGCATCCAGCGTTTTAAAAGCATCTCCCGCGGCTACGTATCCCTCCTCATTTTGCTTGTATTGACGCTATTGGCCTGTATGGACCAGTGCCTGGTAGGCAAGCGGGCCCTCCTTGTCGTTCAGGACGGCTCCTGGTACTTTCCGGCCATGATGCGTAAAGTATACAAGGGTTCTACCTTTGGCCAGACCGGAGATTTTGCGGATGCGGAAGCCAACTACCGCGAACTGAAAAAACAGGTAGGCCAGCCAGGAAAACCTTCCCTCGTCATCATGCCTCTGGTTCCATACGATCCCACGGGAGATTCCACCAACCCCGGTTCGGAAGCTTTGATGGTGAATGAAGACGGTCTCGTCTGCGAGGCCGGCGGCAAGCCGTATTCCGGTTTGGCCTCCCGTTTGCATAAGGATGAAGAAGCCCTTCCCCACATCAGCTACAAATTCCGCAAGGGAAAGAAAGTGGACCGGGCCACCGGCTGGCTGGAAGACAGAACGGAGGTGTACAGCGCCACATATGAAAACAACAACATTGTGGCGGAACATTACAGCGGCCCCGGCACCAAGGAAGAATTCCTGAAACAGACGGATGAACATAAAATCAGCCGTATCTTCTACCACCCCCCCCCCGCCCCTCAAGGGGGGCCACCTGCTTGGCACCAATACCCAGGGGGCGGACATTCTGGCTTATCTGTACGGAGGACTCCAGGTAAATATGAAAGCCGCACTCTTCTACCTGCCTATCGTATATTTTATCGGCATCACCTTTGGAATGATGATGGGATACTTCGGCGGCATGTTTGACCTCGGCATGCAGCGCCTTATTGAAATCTTCTCCCAGGTTCCCTTCCTTTTCATCATCATGATTATTTCAGATATGGTTCCCCTTCACATGAAAGGCATGTTCCTGATTATCAGCCTTCTCATCATGTTCGGGTGGATGTCCATGACCTACCAGCTCAGAACCTCCACCATGAAGGAAAAAGCGCGCGACTACGTGGCGGCGGCCCGCGTGCTTGGAGCTTCCACCAGCCGTATTCTTTTCGTCCATATCCTGCCCAACCTGGTCGCCATTCTGGTCACTCTGGTTCCGTTCAGCGTTTCCGCCCTCATTTTGGCTCTGGCTTCCCTGGATTATCTGGGCTTCGGCCTTCCTGACACATACGCCAGCTGGGGCCGCCTGCTCAATGACGGACTGGCGGATCTTTCCGCCAGCTGGGTGGTCACCTCCGCCTTTTCCGCCCTGGTGATTACCCTCCTGCTCGTCACCTTTATCGGGGAGGCTGTCCGTGAAGCCTTTGACCCTAAAAAATTCACTACTTATAAATAAAAGACTCCTGTTTTGCCATTCCCTATGCTCAAGCTGTCCACCATCTTCCGCTCCATCCTTTCTTCCGTGATGCTGTCCCTTCTGCTGGCAGCCGGATCCGGTTGCAAGGATTCCTCCCAATCCCAGGGGGCAGGCTGGCAGCCAAACGTGCCTTTCGGCACGCTCCCTCCGGGATTTGATTCCTTCCCGGAACGATGGAACAAACAGATCAATGACCGCCTGGCTCGTGAGGAAGCTGCCAAGCAAAAGGAAATACGGGAGCTCCGGGACAAGTTTTTTAAAGAGGAAGATTCTAAAGTCAGGGAAAAACTGCAAAGCAAGCTCATTGCGGATGAAGCCGCCCTGTCCGTCATTCACCGCAGGCAGACGGAAGGCGACTACATCAAATTCAAGACCCCGGCGGACATCCCCCAAGACCTGAAGTGGGAGGATGGACTGGACAATCCGGAGATAGGGGACCCGAATGCCAAAAAAGGAGGCGTGCTGCGCCAGTGGGCCCCCGGATCCTATCCCGACACATTCCGGCCCAACGGCCCGAACAGCAACAGCGGTTTCCGCGGCCCCCTGTATGATGAAATCATCATCGGCCTCGTTTCCATCCATCCGGTTACGGGAAAAATCATTCCAGGAATCGCTCATAAATGGGCGGAATCCCCAGACAGGCGCACTGTTTACTTCGAACTGGATCCGGATGCCCGCTATACGGACGGAGCCAAGGTAAAGGCCATCGACCTCCTGGTGAACATGTATATCCGCACTTCGGAATACAGCCGGGACGTATTCTACAACAACTTTTTTTACCAGAACGCTTCCAACATCACCATCTACGACGACAGCCGCTTTTCCATCACACTCCCCTTCGCCAAACCTCTGCTCCCGTACTATTGCACGCTGTTCATTCCGTCCCCGCCGCATTTTTATTGCGAGTTCGGCCCCAACTACGTGGAACGCTACCAGTGGCGCATACCGCCCACTACGGGCGCTTATGTTGTCAAGCCGGACGGTATCATCCGCGGCCGCCAAGTAACGCTCCAGCGCGTGCCGGACTGGTGGGCCAGGGACAAAAAATTCACGAAATACATGTATAATGTGGATCAAATCGTGTATAATTTCATTGCGGAACCATCCAAGGCCATCGAACTCTTCCGCATCGGAGAACTGGACGTTTTGAACATCACCAAACCGGAACTATGGCACGAACGCATGGAAATACCGGAGGTTCACAACGGCTACATCAACCGCAGCACATTTTACACCATTTACCCCCGCCCTCCTTACGGAGTTTTTCTGAATACCTCCAAAGCCCCCTTCAATGACCTCAATGTTCGCCGGGGGTTCCAGCACGCACTTAATATCCAGAATATCATTGACATTACCTTCCGCGGAGACTACCAGCGGCTCAATTCCTACAATTCAGGTTTCGGCAAATTCACCAATCCCTATATCAAGGCGCGCCCCTATTCCCCGGAACAGGCCCGCGCTTATTTCGCCAGGGCGGGCTACACCATCCCCTGCCCGGACGGCATCCTCCGCAAGCCGGACGGCACCCGGCTCACCGCAGCCATCACCTTCCCCAATTCATCTCCTTCCCTGGCTTCCACTCTGGGCAAGCTGAAGGAAGACGCGCGCAAGTGCGGCCTGGAAATCCAGCTTGACCCTCTGGACTCCACCGTAGCTTTCCGCAAAATCATGGAAAAACGCGCTCAGGCCTCCTTCATGGCCTGGGGATTCACTCCCCCCCATCCGATGAACGAGCAGGGGTTCCACTCCCGGTACGCCTATGATGAGCGTGGAGGCCTTATTACCTATACCAATAACATCTGCGCTTACGCGAACAAAGAAATGGACAAGCTGCTGGACGCAGAAACAAACGCAGCCACGGAAGACGAACTCCAAAAGGCCACGTGGAAAGTGCAGCAGAAAATTGATGACGAAGCCCTGTGGGTTCCCTGCTGGACCACGGAATTCATCAGACTGGGTTACTGGCGCTGGGTCAAATGGCCGAACAGTGCAACTACGCAATTCTGCCATCCCGTCGTATTTGATCCCATGGAAAGTTATCTGTACTGGGTGGATAACGATATCAAAAAGGAAACAATGGAAGCCAAGCGGGAAGGAAAAACATTCGAGGAAGTGGATACCGTGTATGACCAGTATCGCTACATGGACTCCATTGAAAGCCTGGATAACAAGGATGGCGGCGGCAAGCTGCCGTCTGTGCCTGTCATCCCGGAAAGCGGCGACCCTCTGGAACCTTCTGCCACGGAAAAATAACACATGAGCGATCCCCTGTTGGAAATCAAGAACCTGGTCACCGGCTTCGAAACGGAATCCGGCCTGTTGAAAGCGGTGGACGGCGTCAGCTTCACCGTCCCCAAAGGTACCTGCGTAGGTATCGTAGGGGAATCAGGCTGCGGCAAAAGCGTTACGGCCATGTCCATCGTCCGGCTGCTGCCCCAGCCCATGGGGAAAATTTTGGACGGGCAAATTCTGTTCAAGGGCCGCGACCTGGTTCAGGCAAAAGAGACGGACATGCACGGCATCCGCGGCCGCCATATCGGCGTCATTTTCCAGGAACCAATGACGGCGCTCAATCCCGTACACAGCATCAGCAGGCAAATTGGGGAATCCCTGATGCTCCACCGGGGAATGAACACCAGGGAAGCCCGGGACGCAGCCATCCAGCTCCTGCAGCGCGTTCGTATCCCCGCCCCGGAACAGCGTGTGGACGAATTTCCTCATCAGCTCTCCGGCGGCATGCGCCAGCGCGTCGTCATAGCCATTGCCCTGGCCTGCCATCCGGAACTCATCATTGCGGATGAACCTACTACGGCCCTGGATGTCACCGTTCAGGCTCAAATCCTGTCCCTGCTCAAAGACCTTCAGGCGGAAATGGGGTCATCCTCCATCCTCATTACACATGACCTGGGCGTCATCGCACAGAGCTGTGACTCCGTAGTCGTCATGTACGCTGGCCGCGTGGTGGAAAAGGCCCCTGTCCGGGAACTTTTTGCCAACCCCCGCCATGCTTACACCAGGGGACTGCTGGCCTCCATCCCTCAGCTAAGTTCCGTGCGGAAAACCAAACTGCCCACCATTCCCGGTCAGGTGGCCTCTATTGCGGATTTCGTTCCCGGATGCCGCTTCTGCCAAAGGCAGGGCGTGCCCGCGGAAGAACTCACGGAACGCCCTCCCCTCGTGGAAATATCCCCGGACCACTTCGTGGAAGCCTGCCCCCGTTGCGCCAACCTTTAACTTCTTTTTCTACCAGCCATGCCGGAACCTCTCTTGCAAGTAGACAATTTGAAAATGTACTTCCCCGTCCGCTCCGGAATTTTCCTGCGGCAAGCGGGATGGGTCAAGGCAGTGGACGACGTTTCCTTCAATATTTACCCGGGGGAAACGCTGGGCCTGGTGGGGGAATCCGGCTGCGGAAAATCAACCATTGGCAAAAGCATTGTCCGCCTGCTGAAACCCACCGGGGGCTCCATCCGGTTCAACGGCAACAATATCGCCAGACTCTCCCAGCGCAAAATGAGGCCTCTGCGTCCGCACATCCAGATGGTCTTCCAGGACCCTGCGGAATCCCTCAACCAGAGGCAATCCATCGGTCAAATCGTAGCGGAACCCTTTGTCATCCACCGCATGGGCACCCCCGCCGCGCGCCGGGAATGGGTGCGCGGCCTGCTGGATCGCGTAGGGTTGCCGGACAGCGCTATTGACCGCTTCCCCTTTGAATTCTCAGGCGGGCAACGCCAGCGCATCGGCATCGCCCGCGCCCTGACGTTAAATCCCAGCCTCATTATTCTGGACGAACCCGTCTCCGCCCTTGACGTATCCGTCCAGTCCCAGGTGCTCAACCTGCTGCTGGAACTTCAGGAGGAACGCAAACTCTCTTACCTGTTTATTGCCCATGATCTGGCGGTCGTCAAACACATCTCCGACCGCGTGGCGGTCATGTATCTGGGTAAAATCGTGGAAATGTCAGATGCGGAAACCATCTATCAATCCCCCAAACATGCTTACACCAAGGCTCTTCTGGACGCTATTCCGGAACCGGACCCTGCCCGGGCCAACAAGCACCAGCCTCTGCCGGGAGACGTCCCCTCTCCCATCAACCCGCCGCTCGGCTCTGCTTTCGGCCATCGCATCCAGCACCCCTCCTATCCGGAGACGGTGGGAGCGGACCTTACCCCTGTGGAAATAGAACCGGACCACTGGGTAGCCCCTGATCCCTGCGCTCTGGAGCCGGAAGACTGGAATAGAATCCGCCAGCGGTAAAAGGTACGGTAAAACGTTTATCCGTGTCCGCCGGGGAAAAACATATCTGCAAACAAATCCCCTGATTTTTTTCGGGCGGCGGGCAACAGCTTTTAATCACCATGCCCCCGGCATTATCCTACACGTAAATCCGGGGCACGCGGGCGCTGATGCTGGTCAGCACATTGCTGGGGATGGTATTGGCACGGCGCGTCAGTTCCTCCCAGCTTACATTAGGCCCCATGATTTCCACCAGGTCTCCGGTCTCCACATGGTCCATGTAAGTAACGTCCACCATGATCTGGTCCATCGTCACACGGCCCAAAACCGGACAGTACTGGCCATTGATATACACCCTCGCTCCCTGGTTGGACAGGTATTGAAGATAGCCGTCCGCATAGCCGATGCCGATAGTGGCCACCTTCGTGCTCCCTTTCGTTATATAACAGTGGTTGTAGGAAACGCCGTGATTTCCCGGCAGCGTGCGTATCAGAGTAATGCGGCTGTACAGGGTCATGGTAGGCCGCAGCTCCTTATTATAGGGAGACGGCATGGGGGAATACCCGTACAGGATTCTGCCCAGCCTCGCCATATTGGCGCAGGGAACCTTGTAATTAAACACAGCGGCGCTGCTGCACAGGTGCCGGAACTTGTACCGATGGCCTTGGGAAAGTTCATTTACGGCCTCCGTAAAGCCGCTGATCTGTCCGTGGGTGAAGGAAATATCATCGGAAGCTGCGGATAAATGGGAAAACACGCCCTCCAGATCCAGATAACTGAACTGTTTGAGCTTGTCCGTCAGGCCGTGCAATTCACTCGGTAAAAAACCGCTGCGCCCCATGCCGGTATCCACGCCCAAATGGACATGGACGGTTTTGCCGTAAAGGGCGCCCAGGGAATTGAAATGCTCCGCCTCTTCCATGCTGGAAAGAGCGGCGCGCCAGCCGTTCTGCACGATTTCCTCCCGCTCCCCCTCAAAACAGGGACCGAGAATAAACGGGCATGTTTTTGCCCCGGCATCCCTCACCCGGCAGGCCTCCGCCACCGTGGCAACGCCGAAAAAAGCGCAATCTTCGCCATCCAGGGCCTTCACCACCCCTTCCAGACCGTGACCATAAGCCTCTGCCTTCACAATAGCCATCAGACGGTGATCCGGCATAACGCGCCGGACGACGTTTAAATTGTGCCTCAACGCATTGGTATCAATCTGGGCCCATGCTCTGGGAGGGCTTGTGCAACTCATGCCCGGAGTGTAGGAAGACGGTTGATGCTGTACAAGCCGGAATTAAGCCACCTTTCCACTTTTCCAAACGTTCCTCGAAGAGACTGCACGCCGGTCATTCCTCCGGGAACTTGTTGACGGCGGAAAAGCGAAATCCTTTTTTACCCGATTTCAAAAAACTCCTTGCCAATCCCCGACACGAACGATATATTCCCCCCGCACTGCAAATGCGCGGTTAGCTCAGTGGTAGAGCACATGCTTCACACGCATGGGGTCACTGGTTCGAAACCAGTACCGCGTACCATTTTTCTAAACACCCCGGAATTCAATATTCCGGGGTGTTTTTATATTTAGAACAGTCAGCAGATAATACTCGATTGGTTAGATATCCCATTTTGCTTCGTAATGATTGTCTTGTCATCCATCCCTCATAAAGATAATATGGATCAAGTAACCTTCTCCCATCTGTTTAATGCCGCTTTTCAATTCAAATTCAAAACTGGAAATATTGAACCAAATCAAGGAGATCCCATTCCAGCTGGAACGGCAAATTCAACATTTGGTGGAAGCAAATTTAAATAAGTTGCTTGGGCTGGAATTCGTCAAATCCGAATTCACGATATCCGGTTCCGTTCAGAGATTGAGAATTGATACATTGGCTTTTGACAGAAAAAATAAGGCTTTTGTCATCATCGAATACAAGCAGGACAAAAATTTTAGTGTTGTAGACCAAGGCTATGCCTATCTTTCTGCAATGCTTAATAATAAAGCCGATTTCATTCTGGAATACAATGAAGCCCGGAAAATGAACCGCTCAAGCGCAGTAGCGTGGATTGGTCTCAATCCCGGGTTATTTTTATTTCCCAGGGCTTTACCTCTTATCAAAAAGAAGCCATTAATTTTAAAGATCTTCCGATTGCTCTGTGGGAGATAAAAAGATACAGCAATCAAACCATCAGTTTTGAGGAAATCCGAAAACTCAATGCAACGGAAAGCATCAAAACAATTTCATCGAAAAACAGCGACGTAGATGCTGTCAGCAAAGAAGTAGTAGTTTACACGGAGCAGGATCGGTTGAAGAACATTCCGGAAAAGGTACAGGGTATTTACAACAGCCTCAGAAATAAAATCCTCGATTTAGGGGACGTCGAAATCAAAGCCACCAAGCTTTATGTAGCTTTCACGGTCAACGGTTCAAATTTCACGGATATCGCCTTACAGAAACAAGGACTGAAACTCTGGCTCAATCTTCCAAAAGGGAAATTGGAAGACCCCTACAAACTCGCTAGAGACGTTTCCAATATCGGCCATCATGGAAACGGATCTTACGAACTGACTGTAAAAAATGAGGACAGGATGGATTACATACTTACCCTGATTAAACAGTCTTATACACAAAAAGCTTAATTTCTACTGAGAGGAAAGCTTAACCGCGCCATTGCTTTCTTGATGAACGTTGCGTACTCCCGACAGTACGGGCATTGACTTGACTTCCCTTTCTCCGTATGCTCCGCCCGCATGTCTGCGTTGCTGATCACGTCTTTCATCTGGGCGTTGTCATTCGGACTTCTGGGAAACTGCCTGTCCGGCCTCCCTGCCAGCTTTGTCGCGATGGCGCGCATGGCCGGCTCGCTTGCCGTTTTCCTCCCCTTCGTCCGGAGAGTTCCTTTCAGTCATGCCTTGGTGATGATGGGCATAGGCGCCGTCCAGTTCGGAGGAATGTATCTTTGCTATATCGCGGCCTTTCACTATCTGCCTTCCCACCAGGTTGCCCTTTTTACAGCCACCACGCCGATTTATGTGGTTCTGATTAACGGTCTAATGAAAAAACAGCTTCCGCCGCTCCATCTGGCGGCGGCTATTCTTGCGGCCATAGGAGGAGCGGGCATCCTTTGGAAAGGATATTCCGCCGGTAACGGGGTGTTTACAGGAATTGTTCTTGTCCAGCTTTCCAATCTCTGCTTCGCGGCAGGTCAAATAGCCTACATTTCCTTGAAAAATTCCCGGTTCGGGAGAAGTGAAGCTTCCTGCTTCGCCTATGCCTATGCAGGCGCTCTGCTGGTCACGTTGCCCTCCGGCCTGCCGTCAGGGCTGTCCTGCTGGCAGGGGATTTCTGCCGTGCAATGGTGGCTGCTGGCCTATTTGGGCGTCATCGCTTCAGGAGTCTGTTTTTTCCTCTGGAATTACGGCGCCCGGCGGGTCACTCCCGTGAAGCTGGCGGTTATGAACAATCTTAAAATTCCCCTAGCGGCTCTGACTTCCCTGCTTCTGTTCAGAGAGCATCCCAACATGTTCCTGCTGTTCATCGGCTGCCTGCTTATCCTGTCCTCTTTCCTGATCGCCCCCATCCACTTCAAAAAAACTGCGCAGGAATAAATTCCAGACGCCCATTTTCCTCCATTTTTGTGCTGCTTGCCGCCGCCCGGTGGCCGGAGAACGCGACATGTTACGCCAGATTCACCAAAAAACCTGTGCGCCCGGCACACGCCGCCCACGCTCCTGATTGCGGACGCGCGCATTGACACGGACGGCAAGGTGCTCCTGAAATTGGAGCGGAATTGACGCTGACCTATTGAATGCCCTCTCTATTTTCTTCTGTTCCAGCCGGGCATTCCCCTGTAGCATTTCTTTACCATGTCAGGGATGATGAATTGGCAGCAGCTTTTGTCGGACGCGCGCTGGGGGTCCAGGCACCGAAGCACGGCATCTCCGCAGAAAAACCGCAGCAATTATGACCGGGATTACGGCCGTATTCTGTTTTCCAGCGCGTTCCGCCGCCTTCAGGACAAGACACAGGTTTTTCCCCTGGGCCGCAATGATTACGTCCGCACCCGCCTGACCCACAGCCTGGAGGTAGCCCACATCGGTTCCTCCCTCGGCATGCTGGCGGGGGAGTGGCTGGCCAAAAAGGGTTCCCTGCCCTCTCCTATCATGCCTTCCGATGTGGCCACCATTGTTTCCACCGCCTGCCTGGCCCATGACATCGGCAATCCGCCCTTCGGCCATTCCGGAGAAGACGCCATTGAAACCGCCCTGAAACGGCACGGCCTGGAGCTGCCTTTTGAAGGTAATGCCCAGGGATTCCGCATCCTGACACGTACAGGGGATCCGATGGAGGGCAGCGGCCTGAAACTGACGGCAGTCGTTTTGGGCTCCTTTATGAAATATCCCTGTACGCAATCCTATTCCGCCGCCGTCAAGAAAGGCAGCATAGTTGCGGCCAACAAGCTTGAATGCAAAAAATTCGGCATCGGGGAACAGGAAAGGGAAGCGGCTTCTTTCATGGCTGGACATCTGGGTCTGATCCCGCGTTCCACACCTGATGCAGCCCATCTTTGCTGGAGCCGTCATCCCTTGGCGTATTTAATGGAGGCTGCGGATGATATCTGTTACCGCATCGCGGATATTGAAGACGGGTACTTTTCCGGCCTTCTGGATTTTGCTCCCACCAGGGATTTATTCAGTCCTTTCCTGACGGAATCCCAGCTCCGTTATGTCCGGGAGCTGGAAGAAAAGAAGGAAAAAGATTCCTGCATCCATTACATGCGCGCGATCGCCATCGGAAAAAGCATTCAATCCGCCGTGGACAGTTTCGTGAACCACGAGGAAGATCTGCTGCAAGGAAGGATGGAACAATCCCTGATAGACAGCTCGGAATTGTCCGCTCCACTGAACGGCCTGTATCAGTACGCCATCAAGAATGTGTACCGCGCCAGGGAGGTTATTGAAGTGGAAGCCATGGGTTATAAGGTTCTGGGCGAATTGATCGATTTCTTTATGGAATGGGTGAATCATCCGTCCTCCGGCCAATCCCAAAAAATCGCCATCATGCTTCAGGGCACCGGCGTACCCCGGAACAACGGCGGGAAGGCTGCACGCCTGGCGCACATGCTTGATTATATTTCCGGAATGACGGATTCTTTTGCCCTGGAGACTTACCGGAAGTTGACCGGAATTCTGTAGCTCCTTCCGGCAGGCCGGCTTGTGGACGTATTGCAGAATTCCCCTCCCTTTCACTGAATAAAAAAGCTGCCCCGCACGGGGCAGCTGTCGTCAACTTCATGAATACGGATTTCTCCGCTATTTCATGAAGCCGTTAAAAGCAGAAATTGGTTTCTATGTTTTTCAAGCGTTCCCTGACGGCTTCCGGCACGGCAGATTTTTCCTCCTGCGTATTGTAGGGGCCGGAATACAGAACCTTTCCCGCAGAGTCCGTCACATGAACTGTGGTTCCCGTCCGGGAATTGGAAGAAACCACGATAGTCCCGTTGACATCCGACATCCGGACGGAAGACGTGCTCTGGCCCCCTCCGGAAACCTTGCCCATGGGAGGCATGGGCATTTGATGAAGTCCCTGCAAGCTCCGGAGCATTTGCGCCGCGCCGGGAGTCAGGTTCATCCGGCTGATGATATCGTCCATCCGGTAATCATCCATGACGGAATCCTTCAAAAACTCATCCATCATCTGCTGCATATCCAGAATACGCTGGGGGAGATTAGGCCGTGCAGCCATTCCGGAAAAAGGCGCCGTCTGACGCCGGACGGAAGGAACTGCGCGGGGCTGCGTGCGGGGATCCCCCTGGGCCGCCAGTATTTCTTCAGCGGAAAGCGTTCCCCCATCCAGGGTAATTTCAACAGTCTCCCTCTTTCCTTTCCGGTAAAATACAGCCGTAATCCTGTCTCTAGGCACCTTTTCAGACAGGGCTTCCGTTACAGACTGCGGTCCGGACAGGGAGACATCCCCCAGCTTGACCATGACGTCATTTTCCTGGAGCCCTGCCTTGGCGGCGGGGCTGTCCGGCATCACTTTGGTCACCAGCACTCCGGGAAATCCGCTAAGCTCCAGCTGCGCAACGAGCGCTTGGGGCACCGTGCCCGGAACAATTCCCAGTCTGGCCGGTTTGGAAGAAGGGAGCGGCTTCACCTGATGCGCATACGGTGTCGGTGTCAGAGGAGGCGGCTGAAGGTTGTCCGTACTTCCTGCGGGCCGGTCAATGGAATATCCGGAGCCCGAACCTACCAGCAATCCCAATGTCAGAAAGATACAGGTTTTCATATCCATGTAAGATAATATACAGCATCTGTCCATACAATGTTCAAAATTTGTACATTTTTTTCGCCGCTTCCGGATCGGCATCCTTCGCCGCAGAACACCGAAAAACGCCAGGCATCTTTCCTGCCCGCCAAGGAAAGCCGCAATGCCGCAGCAGATCGCACAATTCCGGCGATATTCATGCACCGCAAATTTTAATATTCCTTTTCAGGAAGAATTTTGCGGATAACGGCGGGAGCAATCACAGGCACGCGCTCATCCCCTCCCTGCAATTCAAAAAGGGTGGGCGTCCGGAGCAACTCCCGCTTTTCACCGGGAATCACAGGAGTTTCAGCCTTTTCCGAGGAAACTTCCCCGGCATTTCCGGCTGC
>ERZ779673.714-NODE-714-length-13707-cov-1.377381_pt1 | contig 13707 bp, 5 predicted proteins | sample MGYA00511956_ERZ779673 | MGnify/ENA primary metagenome ERZ779673 (study PRJEB29588, sample SAMEA2152065) | human gut metagenome | biome: human gut; feature: human-associated habitat; material: faeces | place: Denmark | collected 2008/2010 ... | reverse complement strand
TATTGGCTAATAAATGCTTTCTAAAATTGCTAGAAATTTATTAAAGGTATGTTATATAATGAAAATGCTTTAAATGAAGACCTTGGAATAATAGCTTCAATCTTAAGAACTGCTGTAGATTTCGGTGCTATTGATATCGCACTTCATGATGCTGATATTAATTTTGAAGATGTCGAAAGCGTTAAATTTGTAATTGAAGAATTATTCAGATTAAATTACTTAAGCTCTCATCTTGAAGGATTAAGTAAACTTCTAGCACAATTTGGTATTAACATATCTAAAGAAGAGTTAGAAACTGTTGACTTCGCTCATGATGGTCATGAATTAGCTGAAGCATATGAAAACCTAGTAATTGTTTTAGTGCTTGAAAGAATTCCATTCCATTCTATAAGTGATATTAACACATTGATGGCAAACTTAAAGATTGCGGCTTTAGTTGATGAAGATATTATTGTAAGTGTATCTAAAGCTTTAGATAATATTGCAAACATGACTTTATTAAAAGCTGCTTTACCTGGCGTATTAGAGTACGTTAGTAAGATGCTACCAGATAGTATGAAGTTCTTTGCAACTCTTGGTACAAGTGGTGCTGATGGCTTAATTAGTGATATTCACGAAATAGCTAACATCATAAGAGAAGTAGTAGAACTTGGAGTTATCGACGTTTATAACGGCGAAACAAATATTTCCGTTCTATGTGCAGACAAGATTAATGGAATCATTGATAAGTTATTATCATTGAATTACTTAAATGAACATCTTGATGATCTTGTTAAGTTTGGTGGAAAACAAGCTGGACTAGATATTGATTCAAGTATTATTAACCTAGAGGAAGAAATTACTGTTCTTGAAAAATTCTTCTGTGATGTTGAATTACTTCTAAGCTTCAACGAAATAGAAACTGTTCAAGATATTTTAGATTATATTTCTGAACAAGGTTACATGAACAAATCTAAGTGGGTAGATGATAACCTTGCAATAATCACTGATGTTATTGATGATATTCTAAAATCAACAATAATCAAAGCAGCTATCCTACCTGTTTACACAAAACTTGTTTTACCAAATCTAAATGTAAAACCTGAATTAAAAGCTTTACTTACTCTTGATGAATATACAATAGATACATTGTATGAAGATTTAATGGATATTTGTAGTATCGTTAATGAATTAAATAATTTCGGTATTATCGATATCATCTTGAATAATGGTGTAATAGATTTTGAAAATACAGAAACTATTACTTACGTTATTGAAACTTTATTTGGATTACACTACTTTGAATATAAGACTCTAGCTATAGTTAATTTCTTACCAACTATTTATAGTAAATTAGAAGGTATTGATAGTTCTATAATAGACTTTGCTCATGATGGTGAATTAATCGCAAATGCTTATGAAATCATTGCTAAAAACATCCTTGTAAACAATGTTTTAGATTGTTACAGAATTAATGATTTCATGAAGATTACTGCAAAAGATTTTAGAAAAGTTCTTGTAGATGATTATGGATATGCTTTAACAGAAGCACTTCGCGAATTATCACAATTAACAATTCTAGAAGCAAGTGTTCCAGTTGTACTTCCAATTGTTAAATCAATGTTACCAGCTAAACTACAATTCCTAGCTGAAACTTATAGTTTAACAGGAAAACAAATAGCAGATGACATTTACAACTTGACATATGCTATAGACAAATTGATTGAAGTTGGAGTATTTACTTTCATAAAAGAGGGTAACTTCTCATTCGATAAGGTTGAACTTCTTACTGAAGTAGTTGATACCGTATTAAGAACTAATTATTTAGATAACCGTCAAAATGACTTAATTGAGTTCGCTCTTGATATGATTGGATTCGATTATAAAGCTTCAACATTTGGTGTTGATCTAACTAATATTGATTGGGAAACTGAAGAAGATCTAATCGTAAGTATTGTTCAAAATGCTTGTGCAATAGTTAAGGCTAGTAAGATTGAAGATTACTCAGCATTATTGAATTGCATTAGAACAGCTAAATTTGATATGAAGAATATCGCTACTACTGAAAATGCAATTGACGTTGTAGAAATAGTAGATGCATTATCACAATCACGTTTAGTTTATGAACTAGCATTACCAATGCTTGATAAATACTTACATAATATGATGCTTCCATTCACAGACTTTACAACATATAACAAAGTAACATTCCATGAAGATTTAGTAAGTGTTAAAGAAATTTTAGATTATGCAGTACAATTTAACATTGTTGAAATCATATTTAATGATGCTGCAATTGATTGGGAAAATGATCTTCCTGTTCAAGAAATAATTAAACGTGTATTTAACCTTCACTATGCACAAGATCACTTGAATGCAATAATTGATTATGTTGAAAAACTTAATGTTGTTGATTTATCTAAACTTGAACGCAATATTATTGACCTTCCACATGATGGTGAAGTATTAGCAGATATATACCATAAACTTGCTGTAGTGTTAAGTGAAGATATGATCAAACTTCAAAGATTGAGTGATATCCTTAAGGCAGTTAATGGTAGACTAGTTCTAAGCATTGATTATACAAATGACACTGCTGCTCAAATGCTTCTTGATGCTTTACGTGAACTTTCAGAATTAACATTATTTGAAGCAGGTGTACCAGTAGGTGTTGCTTACTTAGAAAAAGTTCTTGATAAGACAGAATATGCATTCCTAGCAAGAATGGATAGCTTAACAACACAAGACTTAATTAATGATTACGTCCTAATTATTGATCAAGTTAAATATTTAGTTGACAATGGTTTATTGTTATTATTAGAAAATATTGGAAATGCTGACGCAACAGGATTACTTGCTCCTGCTGTTGATGTATTAGAAGCATTACAAAACTTAAATTACTTGAATGCAAAAGCTGATGAAGCAATTAAGTTTGGTATTGGTAAACTTGGACTTGATGAAACATTAATAGATTACAATGCTATTGATTGGAAAAATGAATATAACGTAGTACTTGATATCGTTAGAATAGCTGTTCAAATTATTGAAAACACTAATATTAAGTCATACAACGAAATGTTATATGAATTGAAACATCAAGGTTATGTTTACAATGATATGATTTTCAATGCTGATAACTTTGCTTTAGTACTTGATGCATTAGAAAAATTAGAATCATCAAATCTTCTTAACCAATTAGCAATGCCACTTTACAAGAAGTATGCATTACCTAATATGGAAAGCCTAGATGCTAAATTAAAAGAATTATTAACTCTTGATGATTCAACTTATACTCCAGATAAATTTAATGAAGATTATCGTGAAATAGTAGCTCTAATGAAACATCTGAATACTGGAAAAGTATTATATGAAGTAGTTGAAGATTTACTAAATTCTGTTGATTTATTCATTAACTATCCAAATCAAATTGAAGACGTAATCAAGACAGTTTGGGGATTAAATGCATTTAGCGATAAACACTTAACTGTTGTTGAATATGCTTTAGGCTTATTAAAAGTTGAGTTAACAGATGCTGAAAAGAATGGTTTAGATTTAGATCATGACATTGAAATCGTTATCGACATCGTTCGTCAAGCATTGAATTTACTTGATAATAATAAGATGAATTATGTATCAAATATTGAAACATTAGTTAATGATATTAAGGCTAAAGATTATAAGAAATATTTAAGTGATCAAAATGTTCTTGATATCATCACAATGGTTGAAACAGCCTTAGATATGACTATTACAGAAGCTGCTTTACCACATATTTGGGATAAATATGTTGTTGCTAAAGTTAGTGAAGAATATAAAGAATTACTAGTTCTTGATAATGCTTATACTAATGCTGATTTACTTCTTGATGTAAGAGTTGCTCTTGATGCTCTTCGTGAAGTAGTACCATTTAACATTGTTGGAATCATTCTAAACAATGATATAATTAAATGGACTAATACTCTTCCTGTAGAAAATGCTATAAGAAAACTTGGTTCATTACAATTAATTGCTAAGAAGAAAGTTGTTCTTAACGACATAATTGATAACACATTAAGTAAATTAAACGTTACTGTAGTTGAATTTAATGCTAATAACGTTGATTTTGCTAATGATATTGTTATACTTGCCGATGTATATAAGAAAGTAGCACCTATCTTAGCTGATAGCGCTTCAATGTTTAAGACATTTGACGCAATTAAAAACTATAAATTTAATAAGAATGATTTTGAATTTGTTCTAGATGAAGCATATAGAAGTAATGTAATAGAAGGCTTAAGAGTACTTCTAGACACAACATTCATGTATGAAATGGGATCTACTATTTATTACAAAGTAGAAACATCTTCACCTAATGCAATTTCTTACTTATTCGATTTCACTAAGTATACAAAACAAGAAATTAATGAAGACTTACATAGTTTACTTAACCTTGTTGAAGTAGCTTATGATTATAAACTAACTAATATTTTATTCAATAAAGATGTAGTAATTACTGATGCAGTTATGTATGAAAAGATTTTAACTAATGCTTGGGATCTACATTTATTAAATGAACAAAATAAACTTGAATTATTCAATACGTTAGTTCAAAAATATATAAGTTCATCAATTAGAACAGTAAATGATGGCGAAATTAATTGGGATAATGAATTACCATTATTAATTGAATTAGCCGCTCATATGACTAAAGTACTTGAACACAATGATTTAAATACATACTTCAAGTTAAAAGATTTAATCGATAACTTATCTACTATAAATAAACGTTCATACATTACAAATGAAAATGCTTATTTAGCACTTGATGCAGGAGAAGTTGCAATTAACCTAGATATGGTAAAAGCTATCGCGGCTGATGTTTACAACCTTGCTGTTAATAAGTATGTTCCATACGAAAGTGTAAAAGACGTTATTAGAACAAATGATACTGATTATACAAAAGCTTTATTCCTTCTTGATTTACCAGGTATGATTGATTTAGCTCGTAAAGCAGTTGATTTCGGAATCGTAACTTACTATCATGAAAAAGATTTAGTGATAACTAAGGCTGATGAAATTAATGATATGCTTGCAATAATTTATCAATTGAATATGGTAAAAGATCGTGAAGAACAATTTGTAAACGTAGTATTTGGTAAACTTGCTATAACTGTTGATTTGACAGGTATCGATTACACTGCTGAAGAAAGTGTTGCTACAGATATCGTCAATAAAGTTATTGATGCCCTAGCATATAACAATATTAATAAAGTATCTGAAGTAAAAGATCTTGTTAAACAATTAAGAAATAGCTTGAAAGAAACTGCTAAATCTTATCGTGATAAACAAAATGGATACATTGTTCTTGATATATTGACTGCGTTAGAATCTTCAGAGTTATATATGAGATCTCTACTCCCAATCTATCATCGTTTTGAACATAAGGTACCTGCATCACTTGCTGGTAAAGTAGATCTTACAAATTATCTTGAAACAGAACTTCGCGAGGATTATCAAATCGTTCTTGATATTATGAAAGCTGCTCTTGATGGAAATCTTCACACTATTTATACTCAAAAACGTGAATACGACTTCCCTCAATATGCTGTTCCATACTTAAAGACTGTTGTTGCATCTATTGGTAAACTTCATGTAATTGACTATATTAAAGATGATGCTCATCAAATTCTATCTGCAATAGATTTTGAAGCCGTTAAAGCTTCTAGAGAAAATGATTTCTTAGTATTATCAGAGTTAATGGATGAATTACAATATATCTGGACAGCAACAGGTAAACTCCATCGTGCTAATATTAAAGTTTCAATGCTTGGTGATAAAGTATTATTCGAAAACATTGAAACGATTATGAATGATTTAATTAATACAACACTTGGAAAAGAATTAGCATTATATGTATACGATACATATCTTGTTGACAAGATTCCTGCTAGATCAATGTTTGATAAGATTAGAAATTATGACGAGACTGAAGTATATGATATGTTAGTAGATCTTGTAAAAGTTTACAACATTATGGTAGAAATGAATGTCTTCGGTAATGATCCTCTAGACTTTACTAATAGTGCTCATGCAGAAACGCTTGTAGCTATCGCTAAGAAACATCTTGTTTTGAATAGTAAGCTAGAAAAAGTTGTTAATAAGTATGAAGCGAAAGCTCCACTTATTGGAATGATTCCAAAGGATTATAGTTTAATCACTGATGAAGCTCTAGAAAAAGCAACTATTAAAGAAGTATTAAGATTAGCTAAAGCATTTATTAATGAATATGTAAATGACTTTATAAATGGTAATTATGCAATTATAGCTACTGATAAGTTTGAAAGTGATATCATGAATATTCTTCATGAAATGGAAAAATCAGCAATGATTCCACAAATCGCTATTCCATTTGTTAATGGTATTGTAAAAGTATTGTTACCTGATAAATATAGTGATGTTACCGCTATTGAAATGACTTCATTTGAAGAAGCAGTTGATGCTGTACCTTCATTATTTGCAATCGTAGATGCTCTTGATGTTCTAGGCGTTCTCGATAAAGACATTAAGTATAAAGACGCAGCTAATATGAAGTCACTAGTTAATGCTCTTGAAAATTGTCCATTTACTAGAGGTAAAGAAGAAACAGTCATGATGATATTACTTGAAAAGGTATTAAAGGTTGATACTAAAGATATTGACTTAAGTGAAACAGATTGGTCACTTGAATATCAATATATCTATAATTTCCTTGACAAGTATGGAGAAGCTGTAAATGATCCTAATATTAAGATTAATGATCTTCAAACATTAAAGAATGAAGAAACTATTGTAAAATTGGCAGATGCACTTGCAGAATTGAAAGATTCTAAAGTGTTAGAACAATTGATTATTCCATTGTTCAATCGTTTCAGTCACCGTGTTCCTGAAGGCTATAAAGATTTAGTTGATTTGAATCGTTTAACTGATGATGCTTCTTCAACAAAAGAAGAAAAAGCAATGTCAGATTATGCAACTATTTTAGAAATAGCTAAAGTATTTGCTACATCAGGATACTTTGATGGCGAAATTGATCAATTGACAGTTTTAGAAATTGTTGATTTATATGATAAAGTATTTAGCTTAAATATGGTAAAAGGTAACGAAAAAGCATGGTTTGTTAAAGTTAGTGAAAAAGGCTTAACATTCGGTGATGATCCTAATTATGATCACGTTACTGATTGGGAAAGTGAAATCGCTGCAGTTAGAGAAAGTATCGTTGCTCTTACAGGATTCGTTGGTGAAAATACTCCTATAAATCCTAAAGAAATAATTGATATAATATCTAATTCTACAAATGCAGAAGCACTTGAAAAAGAATTTACGGCATTAAATAAATCGATTTTATATCGCGAATCATTATATAATGCAATAAATGACAAAATTAATGAAAACAGCAATAATGTTTTCCAACCAAAAGATTATTTAAGTGATTGGTTTATTAACCAAAAAGGAAATATGAGACCTATCGCTGAATGGGAAAATGAAGTAAGAATACTTGCTAGAATAATAGCTGTATTAAATGCTCGTGAAGAGTTGAATTCATTTGACTTAGCAACAATTAGTTTAGGTAACCTAACAGGTGATGCTAGTGATTTAGAAACAGTATTTGTTACTGACAATGCTGGTGTTCGTGATTTATTACAATTAATCAACGCATCTAAATCATTCATGATTGAAGCTATCGTTGAAAAACTAATTAAAGATTCAATAGTAGATGCTCTAAATGTACCTGCAAGCAAAATTTCATCAAATAATGTAAGTGATTGGGATGCTGAAATTGATGCATTAATCGCATTAATGAATAGTGCTCAAACATTAGAATTATTTAATGGTAATGATGCCGCAGAAACATTGTCAAATGCAAGCGAACATGAAATTACTATTTTAATTAGAGAATTCAATAATAGTGAAGTATTAAGAGGCGTTCTTCCTGATTTCATTTATGATACTATGAAAGCTGCACAAGTAGAAAATTGGGCTAGTGAATGGCTTGTTAATCAAACAGGTACTGGTACAGTTGCTCCAAAGGCAGAATGGGATGCTGAAGCTGAAAAGATTGCTAAAGTTATCAGTAAAAAGAATAGTATGTCAATAACTAATTTGAATAGTTTTGATATAGCAGACTCTACTGTTGTTTCTCCAAAAGAACTTAATGAATTATTACATTTATTAAATGACTGCAATTCATTTGATGCAAATGCCCTTGTAGATGTATTAGAAAGTAACTTAATAAGATCTGATAGAGTCAATTCAACAAAAGATTTACATCACGTTGTAATTAATTCTTGGGATGATGAAATTGATCAAATTACATCACTACTTGAAGTTATTCAAACATTAGAAATTTTAAATGGTGAAAATACTGTAGCTGAAAAAATTAATAACCAAAATGAAGTAGAACTAAAACAATTATTAACAGCTGTTAACAACAGTCAGTTAGTAAGAGTTCTACTTCCTGACCTAGTTTTTGAAGCTGTAAAAGAAGGAACTCTTGAACATTGGGCAAGCGCATGGCTTGTTAACCAAACATCATCTGATATCACCAAAGTAGAAACTAAAGATATTTGGAATGGTGAAATAGAACTTTATGCTGAAATTTTCAGTAAAAAACGTGCTATAGCAAATGTTAATTTCGATGACATCGAATTACTTAATCGTGCTCTTTTAAGCGATCAAGATGTAGACAATCTTGAAGAAGTAATGATTATTATGAATCAAACAAATACTTTCGTAATGACACATTTAGGTGCTACTTTAACAAATGCTTTAGAAAGTTATGGAATGGAAAGCATAAGCATTGATAATTATCCTGCAAGTAAAACGGCATGGGAAAAAGAAATTATCAATAGCTTTAATGTAGCAAGAGCAATACGCAGTATTCCTGATTTTGCGTTAGATGCAACATTCGATAAAGCAAATGCTGAAGCTACAGGTGAAGTTCTTGATTTAATGAAAGAAACAGTTATGCTTGGCGGTGAAACATTCAACAAAATTGTTGTAACTTTCTTAGGTAAGACAGAAATTTGTAATATAGATAAAGGCTTTGTAACAACTGAACAACTTGAAACAGAAGATTGGACCACATTGACATGGAAAAATGAGCTAGCTGCTTTAGCGGCATTCGATGGCTCTAGTACTCTTCTTCAAACAGGTGAGGCTCTTGATAAAGCGCTAGAATCTTATATTTTCTCAAAATACTTTAATGTAACTAAGGAAATCAATAACCAATTGGAAAATAGAGAAATAATGATACCAGTTGAAGGCAAAAAGAAATTAATTGAACTTGTTAATAATGGCGCAGGAGTTACTGATGCTGATGTTGAAAATAGAACATGGGTAACAGAACTAAACGCTCTTGACAAAATTGTTAACGCAACAATTGATATCTCTGGTATATCGATCTCACGTACTGATCTATTATATAGTGATGGTAGAGAAACATTAGCTTGTGGTATCTACGATAACATCATCAGTATGCTACCATAATCGGTATGATTTAAAAAAAATGAAAGGTTTAGAAAAACTAGTAAATAGGGTTTCTAAACCTTTTTTATATTTCTTTGATGTCGTTTCATCGCTGGTATCTTAGAAAATTTATAAAAAATATTAGACATATAATTTGACATATATATGTAATTTTGGTATAATATATAGGAAATAACTTACTATGGTAACAAATCGATATCGTATACCATGGCGGAAGGAGTACATATGAAAAAAGGCATTCATCCAAATTATCATAAGGTAAAAGCTATCTGTGTTTCATGTGGTAATGAATTTGAAACTGGTTCAACATTAAAAGAAATCCGTGTTGATACATGCTCAAAATGTCATCCATTCTACACAGGAGAACAAAAGTTTGTTCAAGCAGCTGGACGTATTGATAAATTTAATAAACGTGCTAGTATGGCTAAAAAAACAGCTAAATAGTTTTTGAATTAATGTCCAACTTTGTTGGACTTTTATTCTATATAAAGGAAGGAAATAAAAAATGAAAAAAAGAATCATTCAATTATTTTTGATTTTTGTTCTTACATTAACCCTTACATCATGTAAAAGTCGTGTAGGATGCGAAAAATACAGTGATGCAAAAGATTATAAAGTAGGTGATCAAACCTATAAAGAAACGATTAGTAAAGTTGAAATAGATTGGTCTTGTGGCGAGGTAAAAATCGTTGAATCGACGAATAGTACAATTAAAATAACTGAAAGTGATCAAAATTTAAAATATGATAAGAAAGTGCACAGTTTAGTAAAAGATGGTGTACTATATGTAAAGTTTTGGAAATCAGGATTGAGATCAGATATTGAAAGCAAAAAGAAGTTTATTACAATTCAAGTACCTAGTGGTAAAGAAATGAATATTGATTCAATTAGTGCTGATGTTATTAGTGATAAACTTACAGGTAGTAATATCAATATTAAAACAGTTTCTGGAAATATAAACATTAAAGAAGTTAAAACAAAAACTTGTGATATTAGTACTACTTCAGGTGACGTTTCTTTAAACAAAGTGACTTCTTCTACAAAATTCGATATTGAAACAGTTTCTGGTAAACTGAATATTGGTAGTTTAATTTCCAAAAATATCACAGCTAATTCTGTAAGTGGTGACGTTAAGATGGAACTAGAAAGTTTCACAAATATTGAAATTAAAGTTACTAGTTCAAAAGTAAATCTTCTTGTAACAAATGATTTTTCTGCAACATTGACTTATAAAACAACAAGTGGTAAACTCAATACTTCATTAGACTATAGAACATCTGGAAGTAAAAGAATATTTGGTGAAGGCACTTGTAACATATATGTTAAGAGTGTAAGTGGAAACTTGAATATTAATTAATATTAAAAAAACGAATTATACTTTTTGTGTAGTTCGTTTTTTAATATAATAAAGTTGTAAAACTGATTAAAATATGGTATACTATTAAAAAAGAGGTATATATATGAATAACAAAGAAATATTATTACAAAAATTTGCCAACCTAATTGTAAAAAGTGGTATCAATGTTAAACAAGATCAAATTGTTTTAATTAAAGCCCCTATTGCGTCAGTTGAATTAGTGCGCCATCTTGTTAAAGAAGCGTACTTAAACGGAGCTTTAAAAGTTATGATTGATTGGAGTGATGACGAAACTTCTAAAAATGAATATGAATTCGCTCCAGTAAAAGGATTAACGATAATTCCAGGGGGAGTAATTGAACGTATGCATTATTTAGTAGATCAAAATGCTGCTTTGATATCAATAACTTCTCCTAATCCAGGATTAATGAAAGACCTTGATCCAGCGAAAATTCAAGCTGTCCAAAGAGTATATTCAAAGGCTACAACGTTCTTTAAAGAATACACAATGTCAAACAAAGGGCAATGGTGCGTTGTTGCATATCCTAATCCTTCTTGGGCTAAAAGAGTATTCCCAGATTTACCTGTTGCTGAGGCTGAAAAAGCATTGCTTGAGGCTATTTTAAAAGCATCTCACGTTACTCTTGATAATGATCCTGTTAAAGAATGGGAAAAATTAAATAAAGATATGGAAGAAAGAAACAAAAAATTGAATGATTTAAATTTTGTTAGTCTTCATTTTAAGAATAGTATAGGAACCGATTTGGAAGTTGGATTAGTAGAAAATCATATATGGGCAGGAGGAGCAGAAATTGCTGCTAACAATCAAGTATTTAATCCTAATATCCCTACAGAAGAAAACTTCTGTATGCCACACAATAAAAAAACAAATGGTAAAGTAGTAGCTACAAAACCATTAAATTATCAAGGAAAGTTAATAGATGAATTTTATCTAGAATTCAAAGATGGTAAAGTAGTAAACTACCATGCCAAAAAGGAAAATGAAGCATTACAAAGCTTAGTAAACTTTGATGAAGGTAGTTGCCGTTTAGGAGAAGTCGCACTAATTCCTTATGATTCTCCAATTAACAAAATGAATATTTTATTTTACAATACACTTTTTGATGAAAATGCTTCATGTCATTTAGCACTTGGTGCATCATATACGACAACTAATTTAAAAGGTGCTGAAAATATGACAGAAGAAGAATTGGAACAAAATGGTTCTAATTCCTCAATGACACATGTTGATTTCATGTTTGGTAGTCGTGACATGGAAGTTATCGGAACTACGCATAGTGGAGAAAAAGTTAAAATAATTGAAAATGGTAATTTCATAATTTAAAACATACGAAAGGGATAATTTATGCAAGAATTATTAAATTTCTTAAACAATAGTGTTACACCATTTCAAGCTGTAAAAGAAATGGAAAAAATGTTACTTAGTGAAAAATTTACAAAAATAGACCCTTCAAATATCCAAACATTAGAAGAAGGGGGTAAATATTATTTGATAAAAGATGAAACTTCGCTTGTTGCCTTTAAAATGGGCCTAAAACAACATTTTAATGGCTTCAATATTGTTGCAACTCATACAGACTCTCCTACTCTAAAAATTAAACCTCTCGCACGAATTACAGCTAGAGAATACGAAATGCTCAATGTTGAAGTATATGGCGGGCCAATAATTTCAACTTTATTTGATCGTGTAATGAGTATAGCTGGTAGAGTAATAGTCCAAAAAAGAGAAAATGAAACTCTAAAAATAGAAAGTAAAATCGTAAATATTGATGAAGATCTTCTTATCATTCCCAATGTGGCAATACATTTAATGAGAGATGGTGCAGGAAATACCATAAATCCACAAATTGATTTATTACCTTTGTTAGGTTTTAAAACCGATAAAGATTTTTTAACTTTCTTAAAGGAAAGAATAAAACTTGATGAAGAAGAAGAAATATTAAGTTATGATTTATTCTTGTATAATAGAGAAAAAGCTAAGATAATAGGTGCTTCTAAGGAATTCTTTTCTTCTGCTAGAATAGACAATTTGGAATCGACATATATATGTTTAAAGGGTTTATTGGCTAGTGAAAATGCGGATAAAGTCAATATTTTTGTAGCCTTTAATAATGAAGAAGTTGGTTCAAGAACTAAAAATGGTGCTGCATCAACCCTTTTAGAAGATGTTCTTGATGTTATTCAAGAAAGCTTAAATATTAACAAAACAGCAATGTTAGAAAAACTAGCTTCATCTTTCATCGTAAGTTGTGACAATGCCCATGCAGTGCACCCTAATCACTTGGAAAAAGCCGACCCAACTAATTATGTTGAAATGAACAAAGGGGTAGTTATTAAACATAACGCTTCAACTGCATATACAACAGATGGTATATCATGGGGTATATTTAAGGCAATACTTGATGAAAACAAAGTACCTTATCAACATTATACAAATAGATCAGATCAAAGAGGAGGATCAACTCTTGGAGCCATTTCGCTTTCTAAGGTTAGTATTAATTCAATTGATATAGGTCTTGCCCAATTAGCGATGCATTCGATGTATGAAACGGCCGGTACAAAAGATCCAGCATATTTATTAGATGCGGTAAAAGCATTTTATAATTCCAATATAACATATATAGATAATAAATATAAAATATAAAAATAACAAAAAACGAAAATAAAGATGGGGGCTAGAAGAAAACTTCTAACCCCCCATAATTAAGAAAGGAATAAAATGAAAATTAAACGTATTACTACAATAAGTATTTTAGCCGCTCTTTTATGCGTTTTGTCACCTATTTCTATCCCCATAGGGGCTATTCCTATTTCACTTTCAACATTTGTGATATATGTTATTGCGG
>ERZ779673.713-NODE-713-length-13710-cov-3.015452_pt1 | contig 13710 bp, 10 predicted proteins | sample MGYA00511956_ERZ779673 | MGnify/ENA primary metagenome ERZ779673 (study PRJEB29588, sample SAMEA2152065) | human gut metagenome | biome: human gut; feature: human-associated habitat; material: faeces | place: Denmark | collected 2008/2010 ... | reverse complement strand
AACCGTAAATGTTGTCGAACTTGCTCTTCGTCACGGAGTCGTTGACGTTGATGGCGGGAATCTTGAGTTCGCCTTTGGCGGCCATTTGATAGAGGCGGTGCACGCCGGTGGTCGTTTCCTCGGAAACGCCTTTCAGCTCGGGAAGCCAGCGATGAAAAATGCCCGGAGTCGCCTCGGCAATTTTTTTCAACAGAGCCTTGATGACTTCCTCTTCTTCCGATTCCGACGGGGTATCCACCCAGTCGGAGCCTTCTTCCATTTCATACCCGCGGTGGATAAGCAGGGTGGCGTCTCCGCCGTCGTCCACAATCAGCTGCGGCCCCAGCCCGTCCGGAAAGTTCATGGCCTTCCACGTACAGTCCCAGTATTCCCGCAGCGTTTCCCCCTTCCAGGCGAAAACGGGGGTGCCGGATTTGGCGATGGCGGCGGCGGCGTGGTCCTGGGTGGAGAAAATGTTGCAGCTCGCCCAGCGGACGGAAGCGCCCAGAGCCGTCAGCGTTTCTATCAGCACGGCCGTCTGCACCGTCATGTGCAGGGAGCCCATGATGCGCACGCCCTCCAGGGGTCTGGCGGCAGCGTACTTTTCGCGCACGGCCATCAGGCCGGGCATCTCATGCTCCGCAATATCCAGTTCCTTGCGTCCGAAATCCGCCAGGCCGATATCGCGCACCTTGTATTGTTCCGTTTCTGAAAACATGTCTGTAAGCGTTGTCGTAGGATTAATGAAGAAGTTGTTTCAGGAAGGCCAGGCGCGTTTCGTCCAGCTGTTCCCAGGGCAGTTCCGGATTAGTGAAATGCCCGTAGTGCGTCGTCTTCCGGTAAATAGGCTGAAGCAGATTCAGCTGTTTCACCATATCCGCGGGCTTGAAGGAAAAGATGTTTTCCAGCGCATTTTCAATGGATATTTCCTCCACTTTCCCGGTACCGAACGTATCCACCCGGATGGAAACCGGAGCGGGGTAGCCAATGGCGTAAGCCACCTGCAATTCACATTTGTCCGCCAGTCCGGCAGCCACAATGTGCTTGGCAACCCAGCGGCACATATACGCGGCGGAACGGTCCACCTTGGACGGGTCTTTCCCGGAAAAGGCTCCGCCGCCGTGGCGCCCCATGCCGCCGTATGTGTCCACAATAATTTTGCGGCCCGTCAGGCCGGAATCCCCGTGGGGACCGCCCACGACGAATTTCCCGGTGGGGTTGATGAAATATTCCGTCCTCTCATCCAGAAGCTCCGCAGGAAGCACATTTTTAATGAGTTTGACGCAATATGAGTAAATCGTGTCATGGTCCACGTCTTCCGTGTGCTGGGTGGAAATAACTACGTTTTCAATATGCGCGGGACGCCCGTCTTCGTCATAGGCCACAGCCACCTGGGACTTGCAGTCCGGGCGCAGCCAGTCCACATGCCCGCGCTTGCGCCTCCTGGCCAGCTCAATGAGCAGTTTATGCGCAAACACGATGGGGGCCGGAAGCAGCTCCGGCGTCTCATTCGTTGCGAAGCCGAACATAATGCCCTGGTCTCCGGCGCCCTGCTCCGCATGGCCCTTGCCCTCCGCCTCCCGGGCGTCCACTCCCTGGGCAATATCCGGGGACTGTTCCGTGAGCAAATTCGTGAAAAAGACGGTATCCGCATGGAAAACGTCGTCGTCCTGCCTGTTGCAGTACCCGATCTCCCGAATGGCCTGGCGGGCGATTTTTTCCGGATCGATCACCGCTTTGGTCGTCAGCTCTCCGGCAATGATGACCATATTGCTCTTCACCAACGTTTCACATGCAACGCGGCTAGTTTTGTCTTGAGCCAGGCAGGCGTCTAAAATAGAGTCGGAAATGTAGTCGGCCACCTTGTCCGGATGGCCTTCTCCAACGGATTCCGACGTAAAGATGTGAGGGGTGTTTCTACTCATATCGATAAATCTCGATGTGTTGATATATTATTCCGCTATGAAGTCAACCCTAAAAACGCTCAAACTCCTGGCAGATCCCACCCGCCTGCGCATCATCAACGTTCTGAATGAAGAATCCCTGAGCGTCGCGGAACTTCAGGAAATTCTCGGCATGGGGCAAAGCCGCATTTCCACCCAGCTGGCCCAGCTCCGGCAGGAAGGGGTGGTGGAGGACGCCCGTTCCGGCAAAAACGTCTTTTACACTCTTTCCCTGGCAGGCGATCTGCACAATGTAGCCCTGAAAGCCTGCGAGGAATTGCCGGAGGCGGAAACGGACAAAAAAGCCCTTCAGGTTATCCTGGACAAGCGCAAAAACCGCACCCAGGCCTATTTTGACGAAGTAGTGTGCCGTCTGGGCAAGAACTACGCGCCCGGCCGTTCCTGGAAAGCGCTGGCCGGTGCTCTGCTCCGCATTCTGAACTATGACGTAGTGGCGGACCTGGGAGCCGGGGAAGGTTTCGTTTCCCAGCTCATCTCCCCCAGCGCCAAACAGGTGATCGCCGTAGACAACTCCCCCAGCATGGTGGAGCTGGGGCAGGAGCTGGCGCGCAAACACGGGCTGGACAATCTGGAATACCGCCTGGGCGATATCGAAGCGCCGCCCATTAAACCCGACACGGTGGATCTGGCCCTGCTCAGCCAGGCCCTGCACCATGCGCAAAAGCCGTCCAGAGCGCTGGAAGCTGCGTGGGATATCCTGAAATCCGGCGGTTGCCTGGTGGTGCTGGATCTGCTCCAGCATGGACAGGAGGAAGCCCGTGAACTTTACGCGGACCGCTGGCTGGGCTTCACGCCCGCCGCCCTGGAAAGCATGCTGAAGGAAGCGGGATTCCGGAACATCCACACGGATATTGTGGACAGGGAGCCGGACCCGCCCCATTTCCAGACTCTGATGGCCGCCGCCTGGAAACCGTGACGTACAGCCGTCTTAATCCATTTTCCTTCCGGAATAGCCGGAGCGGACTTTCCGGCATGCCTCCACAAGATTCCTCACGGTACCGGCATGCCATCCATGAAAAGCCGCTACATCCCGGAAACCCTGTCTTCCGGAGGCCTTTCCGCCGGAAAGGGGCGGCTTCCGGATTGCAGGGCTTCCCGCATTCCCCGGACAATATCCATCATCTGTCCTGCAGACAGCTCCTCCTTACCCTCAATTTCCTCATCCACCAGCGCTTTCATTTCCTCCAGCAGATGCTCCGGCTCCAGACGGTAAGTAAGCAGCACCCGGAACAGCTCTCTTCCGGCAGCCTGCAGAGGGACCGCAGGAAAATCCGCGACACTATTCAAATCTTTTTCTTCAAAGGAATTCAGGAGCTTTGCATACCGCAGGAAAGCGCACTTGAATTCCCCCGGGCATCCGCCCATATCCACTGAAGCCAAATACCGGCGGAAGGAAATCTCCGCCGCCAGATGCACGGCCTCATCCCCCGTGGATTCCGCCAGCCACGTTTCCTTTTGCTTCAGATGCACAAGCAGGAGGACCTTCCTCATGGCTTCCCTCTGTCTGCCCTTGGGGCCACTTTTCAGTTTGACCAGGTCCAAATCCAGATCCGCGGCATCGGGGCTCGCTACATCCTGGGCGGGAGACACACCCAGGGAGGCCGCCATTATGACAAACGGCAGCCACCTCCTCATGCATTCCCGAATATGGACCATTGCGGTCAGCCATTACATGAAAAACGCCGGAAAATCAACCCAAATCCAGCGCCTCCGGCATGAAGAAAATCCATGCCGGAATGTTGTGCCCGCCCAGAGGAACACCCGGAACTGCAGATCATTCCGACATAAGCTCCATCCCTCCGTTTTCCAAGCGTTCCGGGCGGGAAAAGAAGGAAAAAACGATGTCCGCACCCGTACCCGGCTGCTGGCCGGGAAGGACGGCTTCATGCCAGCCGGAGAGATTGACGGACACACGGGCATATGAGAAAAAACCGTCTATGCTATTCGCAGTAGTGATTTTCCTTTCCGTGGTCGTGCTCGGTGTCATTGCCGCGCTGCGTTTCACCAAAGGCATCATTCCCCTGCGCACCTACGAATCCCGGGAACTGCCCGGCTTCCCCGGCCCGGCGGGATTAATCCACCGCCTGGACGGTGCGGAAAAACGCCAGCGGAAACTGGAGAAAGCCCGGTTTCCCGGAGTGGATGAAAACGGATTCATCAGCCTTCCTCCGTCATGGGAAGGCAAGGTGACCGCAGGCCGGCTGGCCTGCGTAGCCCATACCTGGGCCATGAGCAGCCTGGTCCGGGAAGACCCGGAGGCGGCAAAAGCCCGCAAAACCGCCTCTGCGCGCGCCACGATGATTCCTTTTTTCACAGCTCTTATCCTGCTGGGAATGCTGACGGCCGGACTGTTGAAATTCCAGATCGCGCTGGCCATCGGGCTGGCCTGCTGGGCCTTTTTCACTTTCTCCGCCCTTCCCTCCCAGTTCCGCGAATGGAAAGCGGCGGAAATAGCCAAATCAGGGCTGAAGGAAGCCGGGCTGTGGCCCGTGCTGCCTTCGGACGCCATGGCTGTGGAACAATGCCTGAAAGCGTTGTCATGGTGCCACGTGGCAGGCTTCCGACGCATTCTGCCCAGATAGCGGTTTCCCCGGCGATGAAGCGCATTTTTCCGGTCAAACCGGCCTTTGGGAGAAAAAAATCTTGAAACGGGGATGCGTGTAACCCACTCTTTCATCGTCGTCAACTTTTCCTTACCGTTTCCATCTCTCCATGAATGAGTCCGCAAACCCCATCCTCAAATATTTTTCGGAATTCAAGATCCTGAAAACCGTATCCAAGGATTTCTGGCTTACCAACGTCGTCCAGTTCTTCGACGGAATGGCCTATTTTTCCATGATTACGGTATTCGTTCTCTACCTGACGGACTATTGCAGCTTCAACGATGCGGACGCCGCCCTCTGGGTAGGCCTGTACACCCTTTTCATCTCCGCCTTCGTCTTCGCGGTGGGTTCCATCTGCGACATCATCGGCATACGGCGCACTTACCTAATCGGCTTCATCATCCTCATTGCCGGGCGCCTTATCATGGGCTTCGGTCCGGACCTCAGCCCAACCGTGGACTCCGGAAGGCTGGCCGTCATGACGGGCATTCTGATTATGTCCTTCGGCACGGCGTTCATGTCCCCCGTCATCCAGACTTCCATCCGGCGCTTCACTCCGCTGAAAGCGCGTTCCACGGGCTTCAATATCTACTACCTGCTGATGAACATTTCCGCCGTCATCGCGAACGTGTTCCTGATTGAATTTTTCCGCAAGCACTTCGGCGCCGTGGACGGCGGATACTGGATTATCAACTTCGGAACGCTGATGGTGCTGCTGGGCTGCATCACCACCCGTTTTATTAATGAAGACAACTACTCGGAACCCAGCGAACGGGAGGCGAACATCAATGCCCCCCTCCGCAGACCTCTCCAGCTCTTCATGGAGGTGTGGAAGGAATCCGCCTTCCGCAAACTTATCCTCTTCCTTGTGCTGACCATGGGCGTGCGCATCGTTTTCACGCTGCAATTCCTGGTGATGCCCAAATACTACGTGCGTACGCTATATGACGACTTTGCCATAGGCTCCATCAATGCCGTCAACCCGGCCATCATCGTCTCCGGCCTCATCCTGCTCATTCCGGTGCTGGGCCGCTTCTCTACCGTTGGCCTCATGATTGCGGGCATGTCCATCTCCGCTTTCTCTCTCGTTTTCATGGCCATTCCCATTGAATGGTACTACCTGGTGCCCGGCATTGAAACGCGCTCTCAGGCGTATCTGGTAGCCATTGTGGCGCAGATCCTGGTATTCGCATTCGGGGAACTGCTCTTCTCCCCCCGCTTCTCCGAATATGTGGCGCGGGTAGCTCCGAAAGACAAAGTGGCCTCCTACATGTCTCTGGCGGCGCTTCCCATGTTCATCGCCAAACCCATCAATGGCATCATCGGCGGCCTGCTCGTCGCCTACCTCTGCTATGACGGCATCTGCGCCAAGATGGATACCGGGCACATCGGCTTCTGGGACTCCCCGGAATTCATGTGGACCATTTACCTGGCCATGGCCGTAATCAGCCCCATCGCCATTATCATGACCCGCAGGACCATCACCTCGGACCATCCCGAGGAAGACGCGGCATCGCCACCCATCAGCGCCATTGAAGCGGAAACGGATCCCGCCCTGACGGCGGAAGAATTTACGGAAGCCAACTCCTGAACTTACGAGACCATGAACCAGCACACGCGCAACATCATTGTGGATTCCCTCATCCTGGTAGCTTTCAGCTCCCTCCTCGGCGGTCTCAGCCTGTTGGTCTCCAAATCTTTCTCCGGAGATCCCAACCCGGCCCTGGACCTTATCACCGTAATGAAGAAAGCGGAGGCCAAAGAAGTCAACGCTTCCTCCGAACAGGAGGAGAAGGAAGCCCGAGTCAAGGGGATGAAGGAATTCGAACAAACCCTGAAGGAAGGGGAAGAACTGGCTGCGGCAGAAGGAAAGGCTTTTGTCAACATGACGGATCCCCATGGCAGAACTCCTGTCATGTGGGTATGCTACGCCAACTACAACAACATTGAGACCACGCTGAAGCTGGAAGCCACTCGGGCCCCCTATCTGGACCGGCTTCTGGAAGACCCCCGCGTGGAAATCGACCGAAAGGACAAGGACGGGTGGACCGCGCTGCACTGGGCTTCCTGGAGCGGGCTGGACCGCCTGTCCGACATGCTGATTGAAAGGAAAGCAGACATCAACAACCGGGAGGGCAACGGCTTTACGCCCCTCATGCTGGCAGCCATGCGCGGTAATTTCCAGGTGGCGGCCCTGCTGCTGGAAAAAGGAGCGGATATGACTGCCGTCAACAAATTCGGGAAAAACGCCCTTCAACTGGCGGAAGAAGGAGCTCTCGCTTATCAATCCAGCTTTGACCTCACTAAGACGGAAGTTTCCAAAGCCCCGGTGGATTCCTTCATCCGCGCTTATGAAAAGGCCGTGGCCGGCCTGCCGCCCGAACACGCCCCGGAATTCATGGAAGCCATGAAAAAAGCCGTGGGACGCCAGTCTTTCGTGGAAACAGGGTACGTCCTCCAGCTCATCACGCGCTCCCTGAGTTCCAAAAACCTGCTCACGGAAGAACAGTCCGGAAAATTCCGGGAGGAAATCACCGGAGCAATCGCGGAAAACTCCCGGATCATTGATGTCCGCGGCGTGGCTTTTGAACACACCGTGGACCTGCTCCGCAAAGCGGCGGAAAAATAACGGCCTTTCCTTCAGGGTTCAGACATCCGCCACTTTTGCTCTTGACGCTTTCACGGCTCCTTTCTAGGATTCGCGGCATACCATGGTTAGAGCATTGCGCACCGGCATCATGCTGCTCACCCTTCTGCTGGTCGTCGTAGGCGGAACGGGTATGGTTTCCGTGTGCCCGTGTCATGAAGAAATTTTCATTTTTTCCTGTTCCTGCCATCAGGATGCCGCCCCCTGCGAATGCCACGGGGACGATGTGCCCCGCACCGGCTCTTCCAGCCCTCTGGCCGGGCACCTCTGCGAACACCGGCAGCTGGAGATTAATGATCTGACGGTTCCCGTTCCTCATGCACCTCTGCCCCAGCCTTACGTCATCTGGCAGACATTGCCGGATTTCCACCATCTGGCCCGGCCTCTTCTTTTAATAAGCCAAACATCGGATTCCGCAACACCGGTTCCCCCTGACCCCTTCAGGAATACCGGCCCGACGCATGAAGGCTTTCAACTTCCCCTGCTGATTTAACGGCTCTTTTTAGAAACGTCCTTAAGGGCGTTTCCTGCGGTACGCTGCCTTTAATACGGCGGCCGCTTTTATTTGTTTCCGCGGAATTATTCGCCGCATTGTCCAAACCTGATTGGACCGAACTGTTTTTATTATCTTTTCCATCATGAAATCCACACCATTCTTCGCCGGAATAGGCCTGGCAGCCCTGCTCAGCTCATGCAGCGTCTACCACAGCGCGCCTATCGACCTGAACGCGGAGGAAGCCTCCTGGAAAGAGGCGTCCAGCGTAGATTCCCCTACCTCAATCACTCAGAACCAGGCTCGCCAGATCGGCCTGGTCATGAATCCGGATCTGAACAAAGCCCGGCTGAAACTGGCTTCCAGCAATGAAGTAGCCAGGCAATCGGGCTGGTGGAACGATCCCTCCTTTTCCTGGGATATTGAACAAGTCCTCCAGGAAAATACGGTCAACATGTCCGGCAGCCTGGGCTTCACCATTCCCGTAACCGGCCTCCCCGCCCTGGAAAAAAAGGTGGCGGAACAATACAAGGAGGCCGACTTCTGGACCCTCCGCCAGGCTGAACTGGATTTTCTCAGTTCCCTGGACCAGGCATGGAGCAAACTGGCCGTTACCCAGCGCCGCAAGACGGTCATCCGGGAACGGCTGAATGCCATCCGGCGGGAAAACGGCATGATTGAACAGCTTATCGGCGCGGGGGAAGTGGATTTTTCCTCTCGGCAGGTAGCCTCCCAGCGGATGAATGACGCTATCCGGGAACTCCAAACCGTGACGGAAACGGAATTGGAGCAAAAAATGGAACTCGTCAAGCTGATGGGCCTGCATCCTTCTGCGGTACGGAAACTCGGTTTCCTGACGAAACAGAATTTCCAGCTTCCCGCCGCCGTACCGGCTCCCGGCCCTTCAGCCTTGACCGCCTCTCCAAAAATCAAGGCACAACTGGCGACCTACGCCACCACGGAGACATTATTCAAAACGGAAATCCGCCGGCAGTACCCGGAACTGGAGCTCGGCCCCTCCTTCACCCGCGACGAAGGAGAAAAGGAAGTAGGCGGAGAAATAGGGTTCAATCTTCCCCTTTGGAACCGCAATCGCAAGGCCATTGCGGAAGCCCGAGGCACACGGGACTTGTCCAGACAGGAAACCATCCAGCTTTGGAAAACGGAATTATTCAACGCCCGCCAGCTTGACGCCAGCCAGCAGATGGCACTCCGCCACTGCCGCACGGAACTCCAGCGCATGGAATCCTTCGCCGCCTCCGTCCGGACCATGGAAAAGCTGCACGGCATTGGGGAAGCATCCCTGCTGGAACTGGCGGAAAACCGCCACCAGCTTTACGAAAGCCGCCTGGCTTTCCTGGACAATCTGGACAAGCTTCTGGCCGTTCAGGCCCAGCTCCGCTACCTCACCCACGCCAACCTTTAATCCACATCAATCTTCCACCATCTTTAATGAATATGAAACATCTTTATTTTTCCATCATGCTGGGACTGGCTCCTGCTTTCTGTCTCCATTCCGCACGCGGAGAACAGCCTGCCCCTGCGGAACACAAACATGAGGACGGTTCCGCCTGCACGGCGGACCACGGCCATGACGACCATCAGCACAAGGCTGGGGAAACCTGTACTCAGGGCCACGCCCATGAAGAACACAGGCATGCGGACGGGGCCGTCTGCACAGGCGACCATGAACTGGAAGGTCACCAGCACGCGGAAGGGGAAGCCTGCACGGGCAACCATGAACGCGAGGAGTCTGCGGAAAAAAATTCCGGCCAACCGGGAGACATGATTCCCGTGCATGTGGATGAAAAAGCGCGCCATTCTCTGGACATGCGCTTTGAGAAAGTGGAGGAAACATCCCACGGAGCGGCGAAAACCCTTCACGGGCAGATGGTCATTCCTCCCCATGCGGTAACCACATACGCCCTTCCCGCCGCAGGGCGCGTGACATTCAACGTCAAATCCGCACAACAAGTGCGCAAAGGAGAACTGCTGTATACACTGGCATCCCCGGATATTGTGGAAATGGAAGGAAACGCTTCCCAGGCCAGGGCCGCGCTGGACCGCGCCGCAGCAGAACTCGGAACCCTCAGGGAACGCCGGGCCCAGTTGGAAAAAATCGGTACCCGCAACAGCGAACTGAATACTTCCATCCAATTCAAAGAGGCGGAAATCCACAGCCTCCGGGCTGCCCTGAACGCCAGCAACAATAAATTGAAACTGGTGATGGAGTCCGGCGTATTGAAAAATAACCTTCTTTACATATACGCAGCGGCGGATGGTTCCGTTCAGTCCGTGAACATGACCCAGGGCGCCTGGGGAGAACAGGGCGCGCCTGCCCTCGTCATGACCAATAAAGGGGATCTGGAATTTACCACGACCATTTATGGGACGGATCCCGTCCATTATGCAAAAGCCCGGCTGGCCCTGACCAGCGGTAAAAACACGGAACTGCTGAACGGCTCCCTGAGGGTGGCCGAACAGGTAGATCCCGCCACCCAGTCCCGGGCCCTGTATTTTACCCCGGACCGCATACCGGAAGGGACGCATGCCGGCCAGCTGGCCCGGCTGGACCTGTACTCCCATGACGCCGCTGCGGAGGGCTTCATTCCCGTCCCCAACAGCGCCGTCGTTAAGGTAGGGGTGAACGACGTGGTTTTCATCAAGGCGGGAAACGACACATTTGTCATGAAAAAGGTGGAAACACTGCCTTCCCGGCAGGGAAAAACGCCCGTCAAGGGGTTGATGCCGGGACAGACCATCGTCACCAAGGGCGGGTATGAATTGAAATACATCCTGCCCACCGGAGAGGCCGGAAGCAAAAAAGCAGCCGGGCACTTCCACGCGGACGGCCAGTTCCACGAAGGAGAACACTAAACGATGTACAAAATAAAAGATTAAGGAACAAATATCCCGGATTTCCTTGGAATAAACCTTTGAATCTTAGGTATTCAGCAATCAGAATCCATGAACTTTCTCATTTCATTCTGCCTGAACAACAGGATCACTGTGATCCTGCTGACGATTGCGCTGGCCATCATCAGCATTTTCGTGGTGAAGAACATTCCCGTGGACGTATTCCCGGAACTGAAGGTCCCGCGTGTCACCATCCAGACGGAAGCCCCCGGCCTTACTGCGGAAGAAGTGGAACAATACATCACCATTCCCATTGAGTCCGCCATGAACGGAACCGCCGGAGTCAAAGGCGTCCGCTCCTCCTCCGGCAGCGGGCTTTCCTTCGTATGGGTGGATTTCGACTGGAACAAAGATATCTACCAGGCCCGGCAGATTGTAACGGAACGTCTTGGAGCAGTCCGGGAATCCCTGCCGGAAGGGACATCCCCGGAGCTGGCCCCCATCGTCTCCATAACGGGGGAAATCATGCTCATCGCCCTGACTGGAGACAAGGATACCTCCCAGCTGGACATGAGGCAACTGGCGGAATACAAGCTGCGCACGCGCCTGCTGGCCATTCCCGGGGTGGGGCAGGTCACGGTGCTGGGCGGGCGTCTGCCGGAATACCAGGTGATTTATGATCCCAACAAACTCAAACTGGCCGGGGTGGACCTTTCCAGCCTGAAAACGGCTATTCAGGAATCCCAATCTTCCGTCCCCGCAGGGTATCTGGAGGATGTAGCCGGGCAGGAACTCCCCATCCAGCAGGATACCCGCACCGCCAATATTGAACAGCTCAACCGCGCCCTGGTTCCGGACCATGCCTCCGGAATACTCCGGCTCCAGGATGTGACGGAAGTCAAGATAGACGGTGCGCCGCGGCGGGGAGATGCCGGATTTATGGGGGAAGACGCCGTAGTGCTTTCCGTGCAGAAGGTGCCGGGAGCCAATACTCTGGCCCTGACACAGGCCGTGGATGCAGCCGTCAGGGAATTCAGTCAAAGCCAGCTTCCCAAGGGAATGAAACTGCACACCGCAGCCTATCGGCAGGCGGATTTTATTGAAATGTCCCTGGATAACGGCACGGAAACCCTCCTCATTGCCGGAGCGGTGGTCATGATCGTCATCTTCCTGACGCTGCTGAACCTTCGCACGGCCATCATCACGCTGATTTCCATGCCCCTGTCCATCCTGTTCGGGATGATGATGTTCCCCGCCTTCGGGCTGGCCATCAACATCATGACCCTGGGCGGCCTTGCCGTAGCCGTGGGAGACGTGGTGGACAACGCCATTATCTTCGTGGAAATAGCCTGGAGGCACCTGAACAGGAACGCCGCCCTGCCGAAAGATAAGCGCAAGAGCAAGTATGAGGTTCTGATGAAAGCCAAGAGCGAAATCGTAGGCTCCATTTCCTTCTCCTCCGTCATCATCCTGCTGGTATTCACTCCGGTGCTCCTCCTGTCCGGTCTGGAAGGCCAGTTTTTCCGGCCCCTGGGGATCTCCTACATGCTGGCCCTGCTTTCTTCTCTTATTGTAGCTGTCACCATTACTCCGGTTCTCTGTTACATATGGTTCAAGAAAAGCAAAAACGCCGCTACTCTGGAAAGCGGGGATTCCTTCAGCTCCCGCCTCATTAAACGCATTTATGCCCCCATCCTGGAATTCTGCCTGCGCTTTTCCAAAACGGTCTGCGCCATCATGACGGCCATTACGCTGCTGGCCCTGTGGCTGGGTTCGGAACCAGTTTCCTGCCGCCGTTCAACGAGGATTGCTACACAGTCTTCGTCAGCACGGTGCCGGGAACTTCCCTGGATGAAACGGAGCGCATCTCCCGGAAAGTGATGAAAGATATTGAACAGATTCCGGGGGTTCTCAGTGTCACCCAGCGCACGGGACGCGCGGAAAACGACGAACACGCAGAACCCGTCAGCGCCTCCGAGCTGCTCGTGCGCGTGGATCTGAAGAAAGACCAGAAAGAATTGCGCGCCGCCATCAAGAAATGCATTGACGGCATCCCCGGCACCAGCTCCATGATCGGCTATCCGCTGGCCCATCGCATCAGTTCCGCTCTGTCCGGCTCCAACTCGGAAATCGCCATCAACATTTACGGCACAGAGCTGCCCCAGCTCCGCCTGGCGGCCCGGAAAGCCAAGGAAATTCTGGAGAACATGCCGGAAGTGGCGGATGCACGCGCCAACCGGGAAATTATGGTGGATACCATTCGCGTGCAATACAATCAGGAAGCCCTGGCTTCCTACGGCCTGACCATGGCGAATGCTGCGGAACAGGTTTCCACGGCCATGAACGGACAAAAACTGGGAGAAGTCATCAAAAACCAGGACCATTGGAACATTGTCCTGCGCATTGACCCCAGACTTAAAACGTCCATGGAAGATGTCAAAAACCTGGAACTCATTTCCCCCAATAAAAAAACCGTGCGCCTGGACGACGTGGCACAGGTATACCGGGAGGAAGTTTCCAACCTCATCCTGAGGGACAACACCATGCGGAAAGCCATGATTTCCTGCAATCCCTCCCCCAATTCCAACCTGGGAGACCTTGCGAAAGCCTGTCGGGAACAATTGGACCCGGTAATGAACGCCATGGGCTGTACCGTGGACTATGACGGCACTATCAAAGCACGGGAATCCGCATCACAACGGCTTTACGTCCTGGGCGCCATCGTCATGGTGCTCATCGTGCTGCTCCTTTCCTCCGCACTGGGAAGCGTCCGGCGCGCCATGCTGACCCTGGTGAACATACCGCTGTGCCTGGTGGGCGGCATCGTAGCCGTCTTCCTTGCCTCCCCCGGTACGCTGTCCTCCCTGTTTGGAGGAACTTACATTCCTCCCATTCTTTCCGTGGCTTCCATTGTGGGATTCGTGACCGTCATCGGCTTCGCCATCCGCAGCGGCCTGATTCTGCTCAACAGGTACCGGGCCCTGGAACATCAGGGGATGGAACCCGCGGAAGCCATACGGGAGGGTTCTCTGGAACGCGTGGTCCCCATCATCATGACTTCCCTGACTACCGTGCTGGGGCTGCTCCCGCTGATCTGGGCCATTGACCAGCCCGGAGGCGAACTGCTCGGCCCCCTGGCCATCGTCCAGTTCGGCGGGCTGGTGACAG
>ERZ779673.709-NODE-709-length-13738-cov-3.932179_pt1 | contig 13738 bp, 9 predicted proteins | sample MGYA00511956_ERZ779673 | MGnify/ENA primary metagenome ERZ779673 (study PRJEB29588, sample SAMEA2152065) | human gut metagenome | biome: human gut; feature: human-associated habitat; material: faeces | place: Denmark | collected 2008/2010 ... | reverse complement strand
ACAAAAAAGGCCATCTCAAATTATATTTCAATTTGAGACAGCCTCTAAAAAACTAGCCTAACATTCAGACTAGAAACCATGTTAAAACAACAAAGCTATTATTAGAGCCTTACTTTCCCAATCAATTTTCTAATTTTTCCTTCCCCTATAACTGGAGCGTGAGGATCTTCCGGAAAAACAATAAGGAACTGACCTGGCAACAGGTCTACAAACGAGGTCGGCTTATCTGAATACAAAGCGCAATCTCCTTCTTTCTGGTAACTTTGTTTGAGTTGGTTAACATCTTCAATGGCCTTCCAACCAATTCGTTCCTTTCCTTCCAAAAGGATATGTACATCGATGTAATCACGATGAACTTCCAACACCTGTTCTGACTCAGGGACACAAGTAGGATTTACATTATTGATAAACAAATCATCACCAGCCAATTCTATTCTTCCACACTCCGTATGAAGCAAATCATGGCTTTTAACATAATCAAACAACTGCTTGAAAAGAGGATGAAGTGATTCTATTCTCTCGCTATTCTGCAAATTTGAAACAATCATAATAAACTATTTTTATTCGACATTATCTGTTTTTGGACGTAAGAAATAGAGTTGTGCGCAGAGTGCAACAGCTACAACAATAGCCAGCATCGCAAAACCTAAGCCTAAATTACCACTATCTCCCCATTGACCGAGAAGATTTGTAATAAATGCTCCGGCAAACACACCTACCATATTCATCACACCGTAAGCTGTGGCTCTTTGCTTGGAAGACACAAACTGACATAGAATAGGCATATTATTCGTATCAAAGATACCATAACCAATACCAAACAATAAGCCGGCTCCCACTACTGCTACGAGATTATGTCCAAAGCCTAAAAGAAGCAAGGAAGGGATGGTCAAACCAAGTCCTATAGCTCCTGTATAAACACGGCCACGCAAATTTCTCTGCACCCACTTATCTGATAACGTTCCACCGACAATTACTCCAATAAAGGAGGATACTGCTATTGTAATTGTGGATATGGGGCCAGCCTGAGACATCGGTAAATCGAGATTTTCAGCGAACAAAGTAGGCAACCAGTTTTTTGTAGCCCAACCAGGTAAACTTGGAGCAGCAAAGTACAGAAGAATTACCCAGAAAGCCACGTTAGTTAATAAAGATTTCAAACTTGTCCATACGCTCTCCTTATGCTGTTGTACAACCGGCTGAATTCTATCAGTTTCCACTTCTGACTTCTTGTCACGTAAGAACAACATCAATATAACCGCATAGGCAATGCCGATAATACCAAACCAGTGGAATGTGGTATGCCATGAAAAAGCAGCAGCCACAGTAGCTCCAAAACCTCCGACAGCTTGCCCTGTATAAAGACCGGTCATATGAATACCAATGGCTAATGAACGAGACTTACCCGTATGATAGTCCGCAATAAGTGACAAGGCTGAAGGAATATAAAGAGCTTCACTTATACCCATAATCGCACGCAGCCAAAACACCTGATCAAATGTATTGGCTATACCCATCAGATAAGTTACGGATGACCAAACAAACAGACTACCGACAATCAGCCATTTTCTACTTAAACGGTCTGCAATGATTCCAGATATAGGACTCATTAAACCATATATCCAAAGAAAGACAGCCATCAAATGACCAAAATTTGCAGCTGATTGCAGTTCCACAATATCAATCTGCATCGCTTCTTTCATTGTACTAAGCATCTGACGGTCCATATAATTGAGCAATGCAACGCCCCACAACAAACCGACTACAATCCAAGGATAAATCTTTGAGTTTTTCATATTTGATTTTTATTATTTTATTATTGGTCTATTCCTGTCGGAGATAGCAAAGGACCACCTCCTGCGGTAAAACCTCTACTAAATCCTTCTTTAGTGGTTGAAAACCAGAAAGAGTAAATATCTGTATTTCTGGCATACAACCTTATTTTTATTTTTTTACCTATTAAAGAACTAATATCTTCGTTCTTCCAACGAAGTTGTAATTTTGTGGAATTTATTTTTTTTATAACCTTAAAATCCTTCTTGGAGAAACCTTTTATTACCTCTGAATTTTCATCCAAAAGTTCAGCATACAAACTTCCTTTAACCTCCGCATTAATAAATAAGAATGGGCTCCGGACATCCATTGCCATTGTTGTCAAGTAACAATCTTTCTTATCTGAATGATAAGAGGCAAAACCGTCACGACGTAAAGTTGCCAATCCTGTTGCAAAGTTTGACGGATGTTCAGGACGGCTGTTATATCTGCCACTCATATAGAAATAAAGAGAATCGCCAACAATGATCGGACAACCAGCAACGGACTGAATATTTCCTGCATTCCAGGCCTGAGGATTCTCATCTACTGGCAAGAACGGTTTCTTATTGTCACGATTCCAGTTAAAACTATCCTTTGACCAGCCAATCAATACTTCATTTCTTTTTTGAACTTTAAGCTTCACACATTCTTTATTCTCCGGGCCTTGCCACACTGTAAAATATCCCAAAAGAATATTCTCATACGGCATTGCTTCATGATTATAAATTTGTGGACGCAAATCAGGGAACAAAGGATGCCGCGGGTCATTATCATCAGCATTAAACCAAAAACGTATAAATTTATCCTCTCCGTTAATAAAAGTACGATGAGCCAGACTTACGGCCATTTCCGAATCCTCGTCAGCCAAATAACATCTGGCCCGACGATAGATACCGTTTATAGTCTTCAAGGACAATACATATTTTTTGATAAACGGGTCATAATAAGCAGCACATCTATCATATAATTCACCTGAAACAGCTTTAGTATTACTCCAATGAATACCGTCGGAAGAATACTTCAGCTTCATACTAACAGAACCAGAATTGTTAAAAGCTACTAGAAACATCTTGTACTTACGTTCTGCCTTTTCCTCAAATTTATCAAGCAGGACTGATACACAATCATGTTCTACTGTATCCACAATATTGGTACCTGGTATTACATCCAGATTCGGTTTAGTCCAAACTTTTCCATCAATGGACTCCGCATAACATGTGATAAGGCCATTAGTCTTTCCGCCACCCGCAGAATACCACATTTTAAACTTACCGGCCAGTTCATCATACCATACACCACCGCTAAAAGGAGCTGCATACGGATCGCCGTTTTTATTAAGCTCCCAGTCTTTATCGGCCTTCAATATCGGGTTTAAAGCATAGTAGGAAGGCATATGGTACTTGTATTGCATATTCGTTTCTTCAACCAGTGATCTGTCCAAAAAAAGATTTCTACCATCCCTTGAATAAACAGAACAACAAAAACAAAAACAAGATATTATGAAGAATACCAATGATTTCATAGCTGTAAGGTTTATATGTCCTGGCAAGGCAGATTACCTTGCCAAGACATTATGAATATTACTGCTGCAATCCAGTACGCTGCCAGTTCTGACCTTTCATCGGCCAAACTGAGTTAGCGACTGAAGAAGCTCCTGTAGAGAGATTCATTACTACAGAAACCCCAGCTTCAGTTTCAACACTTAACAAGACATCACCATTTGCGTTCATAACTGGTGAAGCATTAGATTTTTCACCGACTTTCAGTGAAGCATAAGCTGTTCCATCAGGTTTAACAATATAGTAAACCGCGTCATCTGTAACGAAATGTATGAAACCACGATTGTCTACCATTGGTACACAGTTCGTAACATTTTCAGCCGTTGCAAAATGCCACTTCAAGTTACCGTCTTTATCAATAGCAACAATACCGCCAGTTGCCTGATCAGCAATTACGCTACCGCCTGTTGCATATAATGTACCATCTTCACCAATAACGACACCACCGTAACTAACTGGAGAAGGAAGAGCTACCTGCCATTTCTCTGATCCGTCAGGGTTAGTAGCGCAAACTGCACCACCAGCTGAAGTCTTTCCAACAGTATAAATTGTACCATCGGAATCCAATGTAATAGCACTATTAACACTAGAATAAGGATTATAAATAAACTTCTGAGAACCGCTTGCTATATCATAACTGTACAAGCCAGTAGATGAAGCGCAGAAATATACTTCACCATTCTTAGATACAGACAAACCTGAAGTAATACCTACGGGAACACTTATCTGTTTAACCAACGAACCATCAGAAGGATTCAGAACAGTAACAGCATAAGGAGAATTTGTAGTATGACCAATATAGATATAACCGTTAGCATCAACAGCAGGAGTTACATAGTTTAAGTTAGCATCGATACCAAACCCATACGCCCAATGTAATGAGCCATCTGAAGATACAGCGAACAAGAATGACTTACGGGCTGCTCCTGAACTCTTCAAGTCACGTGCTACCACGTAAATATCACCATTAGTACCGACAGCCGGGCTGGCATAAATCAATCTTACACCACCACCTGAATTTCTTGCTGCTAAAGCGTCATTCACATTAAATGACCATTTGACGGAACCGGATGCCACATCATAAGCCTTAAGTTGTACGTCATATGCGTTAGCAGCTGACTGGTCAGCGATGGCATATACTGTTTTACCGTCAGCAGAAAGAGCCGGAGAAACCGTGCTTTCAATTGCGCCAAGTAATGGAGTCTGCCAAGTTACATTGATCAACTTATTTGGGTCAAGGATTGTAATATCCCTAGAAGCCTGAGCTTTCAAACCGTTATTGTCGGTAACCGTTAAGGTTATAGTGAAAGTTCCACTAGCATTGTACGTATGAGAAGGATTCTGTTCGGAAGACTTACTATCATCAGAATCACCGAACTTCCATTCCCAAGCCACAATAGTATTACCTTCAGAAGGGACAGATTTATCCGTAAACTGAATGGCATCACCAATCATATACGTATTTTCAACGTATTCAAAAGCTGCTCTTGCAGCGGTGTTATATACGGTATCGTCATCTTTACATGAAGAGAGTAACAATAGACCGATTGTTAAGAAGTAAAATATTTTTTTCATATCTCATTTATTTTTTATCTTGACCATTAACATTGAAACCAGGTCCACCTCCACCTGTATATCCCTTACTTGTTCCAGACTCATCTGTTGAAATCCAGAAGAAATATAAATCACCGCCATCAAGATAGAATTTAACAATAATATTTTTCCCTTGGATAGAATCCAGCGATTGGTTTGAAGACCATGTCACGAGTTTTTTTGTACTATCTCCTGTTATCGGATTACATTCATCTTTTGAAAATCCACTAATAACTTCACCATTCTCATTCAACAACTCAATTTTTAACGAACCCGTTATCTTTGCATTCACAAAGAAATACTTTCCATCAAATTTAAGTTTATTTGTCGTCAATTCTCCGCTACCTGTCATTGAAGCAAATCCATCACGACGCAATGTCGCAAGACCCGTAGTCGTAATCTCATTGCCATTTTCCAAACGTCTGCCACTAACGTAAAAATACAATTTGTCATTTACAATCAACGGAGAACCAGCAACAGACTGAACATTACCCGCATTCCATGCAGATACATTATCACTCACTGGGATGAAAGGATTCATATCTTCCCTATACCAGCTATATCCGTCACGACTGTAACCAACCATAACCTGATTACGTTTTATTACATTATCGCTGGCGCATACATCATTTTCAGGTCCAGCCCAAACAGAGAAGAAACCGAGCATAAGACTTTCATAAGGAGTAGCATCCAAATTATAAATGGCAGGATCTACATCAGGATAAGATGGGTGATGTAGTTCATTCGGCCAAGGTCCGAACCAGAAAGAACTTAACTTAGCTTCTGCATTCTTCGTTCCTGCTACCGGATCTTCATTTTCATTATAGTCACGGGCACGAACAAGCTTCGAATCACTGATTCTCACATTATGTCTCATGCTGAAAACCCAGTTGTTGCGGAAAGGATTCTTATACACCGTTGAACGGTCAGCAATATCTTTTGAATTGGCCGTTTCACGCCATGTCTTGCCATCAGCAGAGGTTTTATAGGTATATCTCCATTTGGAATCAACCCTTTCAACAAGAAACATTTTATAACGTTTTGAGCTGTTTTCTTCCTGCTTGTCAATCCAAACGACAGAAGCATCACGTTCAGAATTGTAGTCTACGATGTTAGTTCCTTTCACAATGGATAACTCCGGCTTCGTCCAATTAATGCCATCAGTTGATTCCGCATAACACATAACACCTGCTCCATTCACAGAATAGGAACCTCCACCACCCATATACCACATTTTGAACTTCTGTTCACTTTCATCATACCATACACCATCACTGAAAGGTGCGGCAAATGAAGCTCCTTTCGAGCCTGTCATCTCCCAAGCCTTATCAGCCTTTAAGACCGGATTGCCAGTATATAATTCAGGATAATGGTAAACTCTTTTCAATGTTGTTGATTTAATAAGAAAATCATCTACAAAGAACTGTCTACCAACTGAAATGTTTATCACTTCAGGTTTCGTATCCAAATAGAAGGGTGACATCCCTTTTTCTATATCTGATGTATAGGAGCGAACAGGAGGCCATGTATCAGGAAGTTTAATGCCATTATAAAGCAATTTCGAATCAGAAGGAACATCCGGTTCGTCAGAGTCACCTTGAGTCGGATTTTCTGGAGTATCCGGTTCCGTATTGCTGGGGGTATTATCACTACAGCTGTACGCAACAGCTGTAGCAAAGAAAAAGCATAAATATTTAAACAGTTTCATATTTTTCTATTTTACGGGTTTATCAATACCATCGGCAGAGAGGCCCGGCCCACCACCACCTGTATAGCCACGGCTTTCACCGCTTTCCCAAGGAGAAATCCAGAAGGCATACAAATCAGCATTCTTGACATAGAATTTTAAACGAATATTCTTTCCAACGAGTGAAGAAAGATCCTTATTGTTTTTCCAAACAATCTGCTGTTTTGTACTATCCACCTTCTTAAGCGCAATACATTCTTTCTGGGTAAATCCTTCTATAGGATTTCCATTCTCGTCCAAAACTTCAACGGCCAAAGAAGCTTTCTTATTCTTCACATCCGCATTGACGAACAAGTATTTACCATCGAAAGAGAGTTTCTCTGTTGTCAGGAAGCCTCCCTCCTTTCCAGCACGCATAGAGACAAAACCGTCACGACGCAATGTAGCAAGTCCTGTAGAAGTATAACTGTCCCACATAATCTTATTCAGACGACGACCGCTTGAATAGAAATAGAGAGAATCGCCCACAATCAAAGGAACACCATTAATAGACTGCATGTTGCCCCAGTTCCAAGCTCCTTCAGTTTCATTTACCCCCATGAAAGGTTTAAAAGACTGACGAGAAAAATGAAAACCATCACGGCTATATCCTAAAAAGACTTCATTCTTCTTTTGGATACCATGTTCAGCACACACATTATTTTCTGGACCCTGCCAAACGCTGTACATACCCAGCATGATACTTTCATAAGCAATTGCATCAAAGTTATAGATACCGGGATCTACTTCAGGAAACTTCGGATGACGCGGCTCCTTATCACTTGGCGTAAACCAAAATACGATATTCTTGTCCGGAATGCTTCTATTTGTTCTATGAGCAAAGCTAACAGCAATCTCCGGATCCGCATTTTCCAAATAAGATCTAGAACGTGAAGAAACTGGGGTTCCATAACGCATACTCAATGCCCAAACCCCTCTGAACGGATTGAAGAAAGCTGAAGAACGGTCATAAAGGTCACCTGACTGAGCTACTCCATTTGACCAATGAATGCCATCAGATGAATACTTCAAGACAAACTGCCAGCGTCTATCAGTAGGCCGACGTTCTACGTTGAACATTTTATATCTCTTTGCCGGATCCTTTTCAAACTTATCCAGCCAGATTGAAGCTGCATCTCGATTACATGTATCTACGATATTGGTTTGCTCATAAATATCAAGGGCCGGTTTTGTCCAATGCTTTCCATCTTCCGATTCAGCATACCCCGTATAAAAGGTCTGCTTGTCCTGTTTGTGAATCGATCCCGCACCCGCAAGATACCACATCTTGTACTTCTTATCCTTTTCATCATACCAGATGCCATCGCTAAACGGAGAAGCATAAGGAGCACCTTCTATTGTCTTTTCCCACTCTTTATCAGGCTGGAGAACCGGGTTCCCTTCATAAAAGTTAGGTTGATGTGCAACCTGTTCCATATTGGTCTCTGAAATCAGGAAGTTATCAACAAACAGCTGCCTTCCCACATTCACCGGAATAACATCCGGTTTTTTACTCAAATAAGGAACAGGCATGTCCTGCGCCTTGGTGGGCACCTCATAACGAGGTGGCCACTGGGCTGGAAGTTCGATACCGTTTGCAGGTATTCTGTATTGCGCCATAGAGGTGGCATTAAAACAGAATGCCAGCATCATCGAAGTTACTATATATTGTGCTTTCATAAATTTACTTATTAATAACCTGGGTTATTTGATTCGATATAAGGATTAGAATTCATTTCATTGATAGGTATAGGCAACCATTCGTGCTTATTGACAACAAAGCCTTGGAAGTCGGTAGCACTTACAAATTTTTTGAAATTCGGATCCTCATTCTGCAACTGTTTGAAGCGGTCGGCAAGCTCACCCCAACGCAACAGATCATAGAAGCGATGACCTTCAAGGGCAAACTCAAGAATTCTTTCATGCTTAATATCATCCATTGATACATTGGAAAGGTCAGACAGATTGGCACGACGGCGTACTTCATTAATGGCCTCCAAAGGAGTTTTTTCTCCTTGTGTACCACCAGAAAGCACTGCTTCCGCATACATCAGAAGAACATCTGCATAACGGATATATCTCCAGTTCACACCATTGGCACGAGGCTGATTATAGACATATTCTTTTACTCCTCCACCGACACCTGTCAACTTCACGCTACCATCGGCATTTTTCTGAATTGGCATAGAAAAGTCAACGCCTTTCTTGATACCAGCTTTAAATGGATAAGCCAATGCATTTGACTGAGTCTGAAAGCCTTCTTTTCCATCCTTTTCAGAATAAAGGTCTTCCCAATGTGTTCCACCAGGTCCTTCCAGACGGATAGGATTACCCTCAGCATCATGGTGCAGTTTAATTTCAGGCTTCCGGTCATCAAACATCAAGGTAGAGAACATACGAATATCCGTACATCCATCCTTGTCAATAGAGTTTACATATTCGTTATACAACCAGTTATGCACAACACCTTCATAGCCAGCACCTGCACCCGGCAAGAGAAGGCCACGTGAATCAAATGCCAAACCTGAAGTTGCAGTTCCAGGATTGAACCCTGCATTATCTACATCACCCAAGAAGTTTATTTCAAGAATTGATTCAGGATTCGCATCATTTTCATGTGCTACATCAAAATTATAGGAATATTCCGGAGCCAACTGGTAAGTTCCATAAGTACCTTTAATTATCTCATTAAACTCATTGGCAGCCTCTGAATAATAAGTCGTGGTTTCATTACCATAGAAATGTTCTATACCACTGCGATACAAATATACCTTACCAAGCAAAGCTGCAGCTGTACCTCTCGTTACACGTCCAGCATCAGAACTACCCCAAAATCCTTTATTAGGCAAATACGTTTTCGCTTGTTTCAAGTCTTCTATGATAAAGTCCCATACACTGGAAGGAGCTTCAACGGGGCGCACATAATCGGCAGCATCTTGCGGCATGTGTCTGATAGGAGAAACCTGACGGTAATTCGTCAACAGATAAAAATGGGCGAAAGCACGCCAGAAGTAGGCTTCACCTATATAAGCATTCTTCAATTCCTGTTGACTTCCAAAATCGACATTATCTATTGTTTCAATGATAAAACTTGCCTGAGAAGCCGTGGTATACATCAATGTATAAGGCTGTTCAATAGTGTAATAACTGGCGTTCAGGTCAGCTCCATACATACCAGGTTTCGCATAGTCCGAATTGGAAGAAGCTTCATCAGAACGTATAATCTGTGTCTTTGAACCTGACGCACCCAAGCAACGCTGAGTCTGTATATAACCATACATCGTTACGACGGCATCATTTACAGCATCAGGAGTCGTAAAATAAGCGCCCATACTCGGCTGGTTCGGGTTAATTGACAACTCATCAAAAACATCGCTACAACCGGTAAACATCAAGCTTCCGGCAAATAATACGATAGCTAATTTATTGTTTATTTTCATAATATCAGTGATTAGAATGAAGCGTTAAAACCAAAAGTATATGTTCTAGCATTTGGATAGGAAGAAGAGTCAATACCACGAGAGAACAAAGCATTTGAACTAACTTCAGGGTCATATCCAGAATATCCAGTTATAGTAAACAAGTTCTGGATACCAGCATACAGACGCAAACGGTTAAAACCGATCTTCTTCAATATCTTCTCAGGGAAGTTGTATCCAATCTGGAAGTTCTTCAAACGAAGGTAAGAACCATCCTCAATGTAGAATGTACTCGGCAAAGAGTTTCCACCACGAGTATTGTCTGTCTTCATAATAGGAATACCTGTATTTTTATTTTGGGGTGTCCATGCATTCAATACATCCGTAACACAGTTATTGGAATAATCGAAATAGTATGTATATTTCATCTGGTTGAAAATATCATTTCCATATACGCCCTGGAAGAACATGGTCAAGTCAAAATCCTTGTATGTCATTGATACGTTCAATCCGTAATCAAAATCAGGAATCGGATTACCAATAATCACCTTATCTTCTGCATTCACAATACCATTCTTGTCTGTATCAGTGAAAATAAAGTTACCATCAGCATCAAATCCATCTATAGTGTAACCATAGAAAGATCCGATAGGATAACCCGGCTGTGTGATTGAAGGAGAGTCATTGAAATAGCTGGACATTGCACCAGAAGTAATAGGCTGCACATTCTCACCCAAAGCCAGAACTTTGTTCTGCAATGTACTGAGGTTAAATGTAGCGTCAATGCTGAAGTCTTTAGTTATCTGTTTGCGATAGTTCGCCATGAACTCCCAACCTTTATTTTCTACAGAAGCGGTGTTCACATAAGGTTTTTCACTTGAACTGTTTATCTCAAAAATCTGACCAGAAGAAAGATTCAGGTCAATCTGAGCCAACAAATCCACATTCTTCTTATAGAAATAGTCAATCTGGAAAGTCAGTTCATTATTCAAGAAACCAAACTCCAAACCTACGTCAGCAGTTTTTGCTGTTTCCCACTTCAGATTTGCTGTCTTCAAATAAGCTGCACGACCATTTGTATAACGAATTCCACCAAATGTATGAGGAATAGGACCGAAAGCAATATTATCGAAGCTATATGGATCAAGGAAATTAGCACCAAGTTCACCATAGCTTGCACGCAATTTCAGTTTGCTCATTACCTTATTCTTAAACCATTTTTCCTGATGTACATTCCAACCAGCAGATACAGAAGGGAAATAACCTACTCTACAGTCCTTTGCAAACTTGGATGATTCATCACGACGAACACTCAAAGAAAGCAGATATCTGTTATCGTAATCATAGTTGAAACGTGCAAAGAATGATAGAAGAGCAGCATTTGTATCACCCGCTGAAATCTTACCATCTACGTTTGAAAATCCTGTAATCTCCGTACCACCCAAATCATTTATTGTAGACAAGCTCATAGAACGATAATATTCTCTCATCCAGCTGGTACCCAACAAGGCATCAATCGTATGACGGCCAAATGTATTATTATAAGTCAATAAATTATCAATGGTATAGTTCCACTCTTCACCACGAGATTCAGATATGCTGTTACGCGTATTACCATAATCTGTATCAGCAGTACCATCCTCATTCCACTTAGAATAATACTCTGGAGTGTGGGTATAATTGTGAGAATTGCTATAATTACCACTGAATGTAATCTTGTATTTCAATCCCTTATACAAATCAAGTGATGCACTCAAAGACCCAATGACATCCGTAACTTTGTTATATCTGTCTGTATAATACAAAGGAGCAATTTTATTCTGTGACTGACCGTCTTCAGGATTGATGTAATAATCCGGACCACCAGAAACCAGACGGCCTTGATCATCATAAATTGGAAGAGTAGGAAGTGAAATATTAAAAGCTGTTGTCGGAGTCTTATCACGATGAGTAATAGCCAAATTTTCCTGCAAAGAGAATATACCTTTCTTAAAAGAAGAATTTACACGGAAATTATAACGTTTGAAATCTGAATAGATTGTCATACCCGTCTGATCCAAATAACCAAGACTCGTATTAAATGTAGAGTTTTCACCACCACCTGATATAGAAGCGTTCAGATTCCACATAGGAGCGTATTGAATCCATTCTCTCGCCCAATCTGTATCCTGATTCGGGTTAGTAGGATTATCATTTTCAGGTGCATGTGCAAGGCCACTGTTATCTGCTACCTGATTAGCAAATTCACGCCATTGAGAGGCATTCAAGAAATCTGGAATGTTTGTAGGAGTCTGGAAAGCATAAGAGCCATCAATTTCAATCACCGGTTTACCTTGCTTTCCTCGTTTTGTAGTAATCAAAACGACACCATTAGCAGCACGAGAACCATAGATGGCTGCAGCAGAACCATCCTTCAATACTTCAATAGATTCTATATCATTAGGGTTCAAGGAAGAAAGTCCACTATTACTGAACGCACCATCAATCACATACAAAGGTTCAGTAGATCCGAATGTCGCAGCTCCACGAATCACAATGTTTACATCAGCACCAGCAATACCACCTTGCTGAATGACATCAACACCAGGAGTACGACCCTGCAATGCAGAAGCAACATTTGAAGAAGTCTGCTTTACAATTTCTTTACTGGAGATAGATGCCACAGAAGCAGTCATACTAGATTTTTCTGCACACCATAGCCAACTACTACAACTTCATCTAGCTGTTCTGTATCCTCTTTCAAGATAATCTTAAAAGTAGATTTTCCAGCAACCGGTATCTCTTGAGTCGCATAGCCGATATAGCTTACAACAAGAGTAGCATTATTAGCAACTGAAAGATTAAAGTTTCCATCTAAATCAGTAATCGTTCCGTTAGAAGTTCCTTTTTCAAGGATAGAAGCACCAATAATCGGTTCATCAAGATTATCAAGGACTTGTCCTGTGATAGCCTTTTGGGCAAAAGCCATCACAGGCAAAAAAATACTAACTAATACTAACAAGTATGTTCTCATATATTAGATATTTTAAATTATTCAGATAAGATTTCGTTACAAAGCATGTAGCCTTTTATCATCATTCTTGGAATGTGGAAAGGACCTTTGAAGAGATTACCTTTTGCAGGTTGGGCTACTGTACCGTCGCGGTGCAGGTATCCATACCATTCACCGAATTCATTATCAGGGAAATGAGCATAAGTCCATTCACTGATTTGTCTGTGGCGCTTCAGGTACTTTTCGTCTTTGGTCAGCTTATAGGCATACAGGTTAGCGATGATGGCTTCGGTTTGCGGCCACCAGAATTTCATGTCCTGTGAATAGTCCTGAGGAGGCAGGTTCTTGCAGTCCTTGAAGTTGATGATACCGCCGTACTGCTTGTCCCATCCCCATTCCCATGACCAGTCGAGAATGGTCAGCGCCATGTCGATGAGTTCCTTGTTTCCTCCCATGTTACGGGCTACGTCGAACAGGAACCAGGATGTCTCAATGCAATGTCCCGGGTTGATGGTACGTCCGTTCATGGTATCGATGAATTCTCCTTTAGGACCTACCATTTCAAGTAAAGCCTTAAATTCCGGGTGCATGAAGTAATTTTTCAACGCATGGATGGATTCTTCAATCTGGGCAT
>ERZ779673.704-NODE-704-length-13837-cov-2.330504_pt1 | contig 13837 bp, 16 predicted proteins | sample MGYA00511956_ERZ779673 | MGnify/ENA primary metagenome ERZ779673 (study PRJEB29588, sample SAMEA2152065) | human gut metagenome | biome: human gut; feature: human-associated habitat; material: faeces | place: Denmark | collected 2008/2010 ... | reverse complement strand
ATAATTAAATAATTAAATAATTAAATAATTAAATAATTAAATAATTGAAAAATAATTAATTTTTAAAAATCAAAATGTGCGTCAAGGCTAGAAATACACTCAACATTAATCCCCACTTTCATAACATAAACGTCAAGCAGGTTGCACGAAATGAATCCAAAATCTTTATTTATAACAAACGTGATTTGCGCACTTTTAAACTCGGGACGTGACATATTGCTGTTAACCGCCAGCTGTTTGGCATAGTTAAAGCAAGCCTTATCGGGGTTAAGGTTGATGATGAATTTTTTTCCGCCCGCTACGTCTTGCATGGTCGCGCTGAGAGTTGTTTTGTCTGAAATAATGTACGGATAAAGCCCGCCAGGAACAACCCCGTATTTCTTTTTATAATCGCTTATTGAATAAAAATCAAAGCTTTCAGAAAAGTCTCCGCTTTTTCCATCCGCTCCAAGAACGCCCGAATACCTTTTAATGCTGTTTGTGATTGTGTCTAAAACCATTTTGCTGCAAACATTTTTAAAGCCCTTTGCATATTCACAAGTAATAAACAAATCGCCATTTTTTTCGGTTGTTGAAGTTATGGTTTGTGGCGAAAAGGAATTTGAAACGCTACCAGTTGCTGAAACCTTATATCGCTCCCTTTTATTTAAAAGTTCTTTGGCAATAATTAATGCGTCAACCGCGTCTTTTTCAGTAAGTGAGTCAAACGTGATTTCGCCCGCGTCAAACCGCGCCATAATCGCGCTGACGTTAGGGGAAAGTGCTTCCTCGTTATACAACTTGCCGGGGTCAAAAAGAGAGGCAGAGATAGTGTCGCCCAAAAGTTTTCCGCCAAAAACGGACACCGTCAAAAGCAGCGCTGCGCCCAAAAACACAAAAAACTTTTTGAAAAACTTTTTCACGCGCCTAGTTTACCGCAAAACGGACGTAAAGTCAATACCGAAATATTTGATTTTTTGTTGACAAACCCGCAGTTATGCCTTAAAATACCTTTAAAGGAAGATGTTTATGTCGTATAAAAAGTTTGGACTTATTGCACTTATTATGTCGGTGGTTATGGTTGTTTCAACCCTATGTTTGTGCGGCTTTAAAAAAGGAGAGCCGCTTACGGTTGACGCGCCCAATGAATTTATTGTGTATAACCACAAAATTTCGGGAACCAAGGTAAGCGAAGCCAATAATAGCGAAAATTTTGAAAAACTAAAAAGTGCTTTTACTAATATGACCAAACTCAGCATCTTTAAGCGCCTTATTACAGGCGGAAAGATGAACGAACAACCAAGCCAAGACTTTTATGGGGATTACAGCTATTTTGTTAATGATTGGAAGCAGGATAATGTCTGTCTTGAAATTAAGTTTGAAACCAAACAGCATCAACTTGTAAGCATAAATGGTAATAAAAAAGTCCTTGAATTTTCATCGCTTATGATAGTTTTAAAGCCTGAAACCAAGATCGCGGCCATTTATATTAACACACATGATGGCACGCCAGATTATTCAAACAAACACCCGCTTTTGGTGCGCGCCGACCTTACCGAACTTTATAAAATCTGCGAAAAAATTTAACTTAAAGTTGAAAGTTTAAAGGTGAAATATTGCTGCCATTGCAAAGAGTGCTACCATGTCATTGCGAGGAACGTAGTGACGTGGCAATCCCCAAAACCTTGCATAACTACGTGTAACAATAGAATTTTTTGCAATGAAACTTAAAAATATTTTATATCAAAAAAATGCTGCTTATTAATGGCAGCATTTTAAATTTGAATTTTTTTAAACATTAAATCTAAATAGGCAAACGTCGCCGTCTTGCATAACATAGTCTTTGCCCTCAACGCGCACTTTGCCTTTTTCTTTCGCGCCGACATACCCGCCGCACTCCATAAGTGTTTCAAACGGACAAACCTCAGCCTTAATAAATCCTTTTTCAAAATCAGTATGAATTTTGCCTGCTGCTTGTGGCGCCTTTGTACCCTTTAAAATTGTCCACGCGCGCACTTCTTTCTCGCCCGCCGTTAAAAAGCTTATCTGCCCCAAAAGTTTGTATCCAAGTTTGATTATGCGGTTAAGGCCGCTTTCTTTAAGCCCCAAATCGGCAAGAAACATATTGCGTTCATCGTCGTCAAGTTCGGTTAGTTCTTGCTCAACTTTCGCCGAGATAACAAGCACCTCGCTGCCTTCGCGCGCGGCATACTCTTTAACAAGACGCACGTTTTCAATGCTATCTTCGTCTTTGCCAAGGTCGTTTTCGCTTATGTTGCACGCATAGATAACGGGCTTGGTTGTGATTAAAAACAGGCTGTCAACAAACTCGCGTTCATCGCTTGAAAATTCAAGGGTTTTGGCGGGCTTACCCTCATTTAAACACGCCGCCAATTTCTCTAAAATAGGCACTTCAAAATTAGCGGTTTTATCGCCCTGTTTGCTGCGCTTAATTGCCTTATCCAATTTTGCTTGCACGCTTTCAAGGTCAGCAAGGCTAAGTTCAATATTAATGGTTTCGATATCGCGGATAGGGTTAATCGAGCCGTCAACGTGCGTAATGTTGGCATCTTCAAAACACCTAACAACGTGCACTATCGCCTCACACTCACGAATACTTGCAAGAAAACGGTTGCCAAGCCCCTCGCCGTGACTTGCGCCCTTAACCAGCCCCGCAATGTCAACAAATTTTAAAAGCGCGGGCGTCACCTTTTGCGTGTTATAAAGTTTAGCAAGCGCGTCAAGCCGACTGTCTGGCACGGCCACAACGCCCACATTAGGCTCAATTGTGCAGAACGGATAGTTCGCGCTTTCAGCCCCAGCCTTAGTTATCGCGTTAAAAAGTGTGCTTTTGCCAACATTGGGCAAGCCAACAACTCCAAGTTCCATAATTTTCTCCTTTGCCTTGCCATTATATATCTTTTTTAAAAGTTTGTAAAGACTTCGCGCGGCGTTGCATAAACTTTATTGATTAGGAGGGCGGCGTTGTGATTTGGTGGAAAGCGTTGATTTTAGGGTTAATTCAGGGGATTACGGAGTTTTTGCCCATCTCGTCAAGCGGGCATTTGACCCTAGCCGAGGGGCTTATGGGCATAACCGAAAGCAACAATTTTTTTAACGTCGTTTTGCACTTGGCCACGCTTTTAGCGGTAATTATTGTGTTTTGGCCAGACGTCAGGGCGCTTTTAAGGCACCCATTTTCGCGCACAGGGCGGTTGTTAATCGTGGCCACCATCCCAACATGCGTGCTTGCGGTGTGTTTTAAACTGCTTTTAAGCGAGCTTTTCACCATCACCTTTTTGGGCTTTGGGTTTTTGATAAGCGCAATGCTTTTACTTGTTACAACTATGGCGCTGCCTAGGGGTAACGTGCTTCAACCGGCGGGCGCGATGACAAGCCTTGGCGCACATACGTCGGGCTTCAATACGGGCGCAAAAAGTTCAATGGCGGGCAAGTCGGGCACAAATGGTCAAACTGGCGGCACGGACGAACCAAATTTAACATTTGGTCAGGCGATTATGGTTGGCATAAGTCAGGGCATAGCCGTGCTTCCGGGCATAACGCGTAGTGGCGCAACCATCTGTACGGGGCAGCTTCTGGGCGCGTCCCGCGAAGACGCTCTGCGATTTTCCTTCCTTTTAAGCATCCCAGTTATTATTGCAAGTATGGCCTATGAGCTGATTGGCTGCGGCTTTGTTGCCCCCGCAATTGGGTTTGTGCCAGTCTTACTCGGCAGCGTTGTGGCATTTTCGGCCGCGCTTATTTCAATTCGCGCTATGCTTAAAGTTGCGCGCCGCGGCAACTGGCTGTGGTTTTCAGTGTATCTTTTTGTCCTTTCAACCCTCGTTTTAACCTTCACCTTCGCCATGTGACCAATTTTTTAGTTTAAAACTAAATGGTAAAAAGACTATCAAATTTAAAAGATAACATTTTTAGGATTCTGAGTTTAAAGTTGAAAATAAGGGCAACCACTATTTTTAACTATGTATAATTTGGCGGGGGGCGGGCATACTAAGATTAGAAATTTAAAAAAGGAGAAAACAAAATGCGTTCTAATGACAAAAAGAAAACTGCAAAAGCTTGTGGCTCACGCAGCACAAAAGCATGTGGCTCACGCAGCACCAAGGCTAGTGGCTCACGCGCGACTCATGACTAATGCGTAAACAAAAAACCCCTCTTAAGAGGGGCTTTTGTTTTTTGTAAAATTAACGCTTGACCTAACAACTAACTATTCAGCGTCGTCAGTATGTTGGGTTTCTTCTTCGGTTTTAGCGTCTTTGTTTTTAGTTGCTTTTGAGCCAAGACCTGCGATTTTCTCAACAAGTCCACCAAAAAGCGGCATTTCTTTGTCGCGAGAAAAGTTGATGGCGCCAAGTACAGCAAAAACGGCGATAAACAGATTGGCAACAAATCCCATGTATTTATTAAATACTAAAAGGAATTTGTAATAGTTATAACCCGCCTCAGTGTGGTTAACAAACGAATAGCTATAGTTGTCAAATGCGCCAAGGATAAAGCCTAATGTATATTTGATAACGCTAACAACTAAAACAAGCGCAAGACACTGTGCAATACGCTTCGTTGTTTTTTCGTCGCCGCAGATAACGATGGCCGCAATCATCAAGCCAATACTTACCCAAAGGGTTTGTTGCATAAAAGCTAAACAAATTGCAACAGCAACAAAGATGTTTGAGATTGTTTTCTTGTTCATATTCTTACTCCTAATTTATTTTATTTCTTTCGTCTTAAATTTGACACCTTTATTTTACATCAGTTTTTGCAGATTGTCAAGTTTTGTCGCGATAAGTGGCGCGCGAATATAATGCAAAAGAGGAGAAAGTGTATGTTAGTTTGTGTTGTTGGAAGCGAAGGGAAAATGGGTCAAGCCTTAGTTGGCGCCCTTAAAACCACAAAAGACCGCGTTATGTGCGTAGATAAAGTTTTGTCAAGCGACGAAATTGGCTCGCGCGAAATTCCAAATTGCTTAAAAGCGCCAAGTCTTAAATCGCTTAAAGTTTTGCCTAACGTTGTTATAGATGTGGGAGGTTCAAAAAGCTCGGTTGAAAGTGCCAAATTTTGCGCACTTAACCATCTGCCACTGCTTATTATGTCAACAGGGCAGTCAAAGATTGACCGCGCCCGCATAAAAGTATGTGCTCAAAAATGCCCAATACTTATGGCACCCAACACCTCGCGCGGGGTTGGGCTGATTCTAAAAATGCTAAGCGCCAGTGACCTTAGCGGATTTGACGCGGCTATTGTTGAAACTCATCATCAAAATAAAAAAGACAATCCAAGCGGGACGGCGATTATGCTTGAAAAAAAACTGAAAGCGCGCGGAGCTAACGTGGTGTCGGTGTCTGGACTAAGGCTTGGCGAGGTAGCGGGTACGCATACTATAACGCTGTGTTACGGCAATGAAAGGATAACCATAACCCACACGGCGGCCGCGCGTAAAAACTTCGCGGACGGCGCCATCACTATGCTGGAGACGGTTTTAAAACTACCAAACGGCCTTTTTGAAGAGGGAGAAATTAATGAAAAAAATTAAAATCGGCATAGTGGGTTATGGTGGCTTGGGGCACGCTGTTGAGCAAGAGGCGAAAAACCGAGGCGATGTTAAATTGGTTACAATTTTTTCACGGCGAGAGGTGGAGTCGCCTTTTGGCACGGCTGTTTTGAAGCCAGAAAAGATTTGCGAATTTAAAAACAAGATCGACGTGCTTATTTTATGCGGCGGAAGTCAAAACGATATGCTTGTTGACGCGCCCAGATATTTAAAAGAATTCAATATAATCAATACGTTTGACACGCATAAATTGGTGCCGCGCGAATATGAAAAACTTAATAAAATTGCTGTGGCTAATGAAAAAACGGGGCTTATCTGTGCTGGGTGGGACCCAGGGCTATTTTCAGTTTTGCGCGCATTGTTAGCGCCAATTAGTGACAATACACCCGCTTGCTTTTACGGGAAAGGCATAAGTTTAGGCCATTCTCAGGCCGTAAAGCGTATAAATTGCGTAAAAGATGCAATTTCGTTTACCTTTCCTGATAAAAAAGCGCTGAAAAACGCAAAATCGGGGGTAAAAGGCGTAAAAAGTGCCTCAATTCGCAAAGTTTTTGTTGTTGCGAATGAAAATTATGACGCTATAACTGACCAAATTCTTAATATGCCAAACTATTTTAAAGGCGAAAAAACAGAGGTAACCTTTGTAAGTGAAAAAGAACTAGCGCGCCTTAAAACGGCCGCACATTGCGGAGAAATTGTGTCAGTTAAAAAAGAGGTGGGATACAAACACTCGCTTAACTTTAAACTTAAAACCACGTCAAACGCACGGCTGACCGCAAAAATAGTTTTAGCGTATGCAGCAGTGTTTGATAGGCTTGAAAAACGGTTCGGCAACCGCGTTATAACCCCGCTGCACATCCCGCCAATAATGCTTTTACGTAAGCCCGAACTGCAAGCCATAAAAGAGTTTGTTTAATAGGTACCGGTTAAAAATTTCTTTCAAACGGGATAAAAATTGTTCGCCTAGGCGGGTTAAAAAAGTAGAGCGATATATATTAAAAGGAGTAGTTATGAGAATAGCGATTGTTGGCGCGACGGGGCTGGTTGGACGCAAGATTATCGAAACGCTTTATAAAAGAAATCATCTTTCGGGCGTCAATCTTATTTTGTATGCAAGCGAAAAAAGCGCGGACAAGCGGCTTAAAATCGGCAACAGCATTTACGTGGTGCGCGGGCTTAACGAGACGAGCGTAGAGGCGGTTGATGTTGCTATTTTCTGGGCCGGTAGCGCCGTGGCCTTAAAGTATGCGCCACTCTTTGAAAGCCTTGGCGCTTGGGTTATTGACAATTCGCGCGCATTTAGGTTGAATGAAAATGTGCCACTTATTATCCCCGAAATCAACGCCGCAATATTAGAAAACTTTTTTACTAAAAATATAAATACTGACGCAATGCAAAACTCCGCCGCGGTAAAAAAACCAACAAAAATAATTGCCAACCCGAATTGTTCAACGTCGGGGCTGGCGCTTGTTTTGTTTTATCTTGAACAAGTTGCGCCTGTTAAAAAAGTAATCGTTACCACTTTTCAGGCGGCCAGCGGTGCGGGTGCGGCGGGGATAAGTGACCTTGAAAACAAAACGACTAATAAATTTAGAGAGCCTCTAAGTGATAATCTTATCCCACAAATCGACGATTTTGACGCCTTTGGCAATACGCTTGAAGAAAATAAAATTGTTAACGAAACGCAAAAAATTCTAAGGCATACTATTAACATTTCGGCCACTTGCGTGCGCGTTCCCGTCCGCAATTGTCACAGCGAAAGCGTCCACATTCAGTTTACCCGTGCGGTAAAAATGGAGGCGATTAGGGCGGCGTTAAACAATGCGTACGGCGTAAAACTGCTAAATGGTCTTTCAACGCCAAGGGTGGCAGATGGCCAAAACGACGTGTTTGTTAGTCGAGTGCGTCAACATAGTGACCATGAAATCGACTTGTTTTTGTGTTTTGATAACCTGCTTAAAGGCGCCGCATTAAACGCCGTTCAGATAATGGAAACGATTTGCGACCGCAATATGTAGCCGTAAAGATAGCGAAAATCGTTTTAGGTAAACATATAAAGAGAAGGTTGCTTATAAAAAGTGAAAGTTTGATTACCTAATCTTATTTTGCGTCAGCGTATTGCAAAAAACGACAAAGTTTGATAAAATACGCACGTAATGAAAAGATTTAGTCGGGTGATTTTGGCGTTTGCTGTGGCAGTGTTGGGGTTTGCGTCGTTGGTGTTAGACGCAGGTTTGGGCTCTTTGCGTGTTAATAAGCTTAGCACGGGTTTTTCGCGCACGCCAAACCAAATCGTTTCAACACATACGCCAAAAGCGGCCGATAGTGACAATATTGGTAATACTGACGATGGTCACTCCGCCGATAATGATAATGTTGGTGATGGTCACTCCGCCGATAGCGATAATGCTGATAATGATAGCAAAAACAATGCGGGCAAAGAGGGTGGTGATGCTGATGGAAACACCGACGTAACCGACGATGTTGATGGTGTGGGCGACAACTCGGATAATACGGATAACACCGATGGCAACGCTGGCGCTAACGATGACGACAATACAGGTAACAGCACTAACGATGAAGACAATGCGAAAGACGGCGCTAACGATAATAATGCGGGCGATTGTGCAGGGAATGACGCTGATGATAATGCGGGCAATGGTGCAGGGAATGACGCTGATGACAGCAAGCCAATTGATGGCGATACTCCGCCGACCGAGCTTGACTTAGTTAAGTTAAAGCTTACGCAAGTGATGGACGATTTTGTTAAGGTCTTTTCGCAGTTTGACTTTTCAATGTACACCAGCCGCAGCGGGCGCGTTTTTGAATTGTATTGTTTTGGCTATCTTTACACCAACGGCCATTTTGACACCAAGTGGCTTAAATCTTCAAATATTTATGACTATCAAGAGGCCATTGCATCTATGAAAAGCCTTACGACGCTGGTAGTAAAGGTGCTTGAAAGCGCGCGTGAAGAGGTGCCGGCGCCAAATCTTGTTTCGTTTGAAAAATATTTTGAAAGTGTTGATGATTACATTAACCAACTTAACGCCGAATACCAACCTTTAACCTATGTGACGTGCCAGAATACGCGTCCATCAAAATAATTTATCTAAATATGCTTAAAGTACAAATAACTTATCTGCACGTGCTTAAAGTACAAATAAATTATTTAATCGTCTAATCGCGCTTGATGTTTTTAAAATCATTTGGTCAACACGCTTAGAGTTTTAAAAATTATTTGGTCAACACGCCTATATTTTTAAAATTAACTTGGTAAGGCTGTTTAAAGTTTTCAAAACCGCTTGGTAAACATGGCCAACGTTTTAAAGATTACCTGAAATAGCAAGGCGGTTAGAGCAACAGGGCAAGGTGAATAAAACTTTGTGCGATTTCAATACTGTGGTGTGCTATAACAATCTAAAATAGTTAAAAGCAGCGGCAGCAAGAACCCGTTTTGACCATTTTGACAAAAATTTTCAAGAAATTTTGCAAAAACACTTTAATTTTTCAAAAACATATGGTATAATGCCCTTGCTTTTAATCGCGAGGGCATATTTTTGCGGTTAAATATCGCCATTTAAATTAAACAAAATTTGCGTAAAAAAATAAGTGGCGAAAACTTAATATTTGGAGAGATACTCAAGTGGCTGAAGAGGATGCCCTGCTAAGGCGTTAGTACGGTTTTAAGCCGTAGCGCGGGTTCAAATCCCGCTCTCTCCGCCAGTAGTGAATAATACGAACGAGAAGGATATCTTTGAGTTCGTATTTTTTCATTTAGAGTTCTTTTCAGTAATTTATCCATTATCTTTTATAGACTAAACTCGCTTTGCAGATGGCAAAAAGATTTTATTGTTGCAATGCTTTTGCGCTTGCTTGTATAAGTCAATCACACGTCAAAGTGCCATTTGAAATTTATTCTAAAATTCTACGTCCGCAAACTCAATAGTGGTTGAAAAATTTAGAAATTTATGCTATAATGACAAACAAGCAAGACAAGTGTGTCAAAATGCATAATTCAGTTTTGCAAAAAATGTAAAGAGGTTAATTCAATGGAAAAGAAAAATTTTAATCACGGAACTATTGTTGGTGGTATTGTAAGAATTGTAATCGCCTTAATTGCTGTGCTAATTGCTATTATTGTAATTAGTTCAGGAATCAAGTCATACGACCCTGAAGATAAATTTGGAACAATATTTATGTGCCTAATTGGCGGAATAATGATTATTGCGGCAATAGGTTTCATTGGCAACGGAGCAAAAATGATTATCGACGGTAAAAAGTCACTTGAGGTTGCCCATAAAGGTCATTCCGAAAACGGTAGAATAACAGACTTAACCGAAACGGAAGTGACTGAAAATAATAACGGTTGCGTTTCTAATTACACTATATACAACTTAAAGTTTGAATACACGGACGATTCCGGCAATTTATGCGAAAGTCAAGAGCAAGTTAGTCAAAAAATTTATGAAAAATTACAACAAATGACGCTTGTTCCTATTCTTGTATACGGTGAACGTGCAATATTTGATAAAAAAAGATTCGATGACGAAAATAATATGGGATGAATTCACGTTTAGATTGGTTAGTGTTGAGTGACTATTATTCGACTTACGTTACTAACGCTCCGCCAATAGTGAACTGTACGCATCCTCGTGAGAATGAGAAAATGCGTGCAGTTTTTTATTTTACATGAATGTTTTGGTGTAATTGTTCTTTTTGAAAAAACCAAAGACTCAAAATCCATCTCGCTTAAATTGGATAAATTTACAAGTGGACTTCAAAAATGAAGTCTGGATTGGAATTGGTATCACTGCTAACAAGTTTTACATGAAAATATAAAAGCTTATGACTGATACCAAAACAAAATGTTTTGTTGATTGTGAAGAATTACGAGAGAACACAGCCAGATTTAATTTTGAAGATAACACTTTAAAATTAGGTAAAGCAAGTTTGTCAAGAGAGCAACTTAAACGAATAAGTTTAATGTTTGCAACTGACTTAAAAAACTTTGCCGAAACCTTTGGCAACTCTCAAAATCTTACCGCAAAAGAAGTTTATTTTCACTTGCAAAACAATCAATAAAACTAAAAGGAAGAAGTTTAAACTTCTTCCTTTTTGTTTTTTTTCTTTAATTCTTTTTCTACTTTTTGAATATCTTTTGGTGTTACTTTTAAATTAACTGGATTATAAACAAATTCTTCATTAAAAATTTTCTGATATTCTATTTTAAAATAATCTTCGTTTCTTAAATTGTCGAAAAGTGGCCACACCTGATAATAGAGTCTCCAATCCGGTTCTATAAACTTTTGCATATATTTTATAATATTTTCTTTATCATCCAACAAAACATATTTTGCATAAATAAATTTATCACTACAATTCGTCCAGTCCATTGATTTTAAAATATCTTTCACTTTTTCTAGTTTATTTAGCTTTTTATAAGCTATACACAAATTTATTTTGTATATATATGAATAATCTGAGGTGTGTTTTAAATAATTCGATAATTGATTCTTTAAAAGAATAACTGCTAATTGAGGACTTATTTTTAATTTATCTACTATATTGTCATTTATAGCACTTTCAATATATTCTATCATTTTTTCATCTTTTAAATAATATTTTTGCCCTAAAATACTAAATAAATATGTTGTTGACAAGTGAACAGTATAAAACAAAAATGTTATATTGTTTGGATTGAAGACTATACGTTTATTTTTTTCAATATTAAATCCATATTTTTTATACTTATCTATATTAACAGTTTTAAAGAAGAAATTACTTGGTTTGCTATCGTTATGAATAATTGAATTTCGTAATTCACATAAAAATATAAAATCATCATAATTTTGCATTTGCGTTTTTATATTTAATGATAATTTTTTATCTAACCATTCAAATTGTTCATTATGGCTTTTCCTAAAAAAAGAATCTGTGAATTTTTCGATATAAAAGTCTTGAATACTACATGTATCATTACAGTCACATAGTTCATTATACTTAACACTTTCTTCTATTACATTTATTTGACCATTTATATGTTGAAATAAATAAGTTAGCATATTTGATAAAAATTGATCAAAATTAGTTATAAGAGAAACGACTAAATTAGAAGGTATCATATGTAATAAATAATCAGACTGTGCCATCCTATTTGAGATTGTTTCTAACTGATTTGAGATAACATATCCATCAACCTGTTTCTGTTCAATATCTTTTTGCAACTTGCGTATTTTAGAAATTGAATTTTTCCACCTTTTATAGAAACCATCATATTCTTTTACGTTATTTAACATAGATTTAAAAGTATATAGTTGAATAGCGTCATATTTTGTGATAGCATCGGTGTATATATTAATAAAATTTGTATATATTTTCTCGGGATTTTTATTAATCTCTTCTTTTGTTAACCTTGACATATCTTCTCCTTATTTATGTTCATTATATCATATTATCATTATTTAATCAACATATAAAGTCACCTTAATCTACCTAGCTCCAACATACACTTTAAAGTTAGAATTGGATAGCGTTGACTCCGCCAACAAAAAAGAAGAACAAACAGGGTTCTTCTTTGGTGTTTAGACGTGCAAGTTAGCACATCTTTTTTGTGTTTTAAAACTAAAGCGATTTTTAATATTTATAATTATTTAACTTTATTCAAGATTAAGATTGTCCGCCAAAAATGCGGGGCTATCAATAAGCTCGCTTGGCATAATATTAAGCTCGTCGGCAAGCATAATAGTCGTTTTAAGCAATATCACCTTAGCGCTCCTTGCGAAATATTCCGCTTACGCTTGTTTTTCGGTTGAGGTGGGGGTGTTGGTGTAGGTTGGGGCGGGGTCGGCCTCGAAATAGGCGATGCGGGCGCGAAGGTCGTCAAAGTCACGCGCGGGGATTTGGGCGCCGCTGTAAGTGTAATAAACGTACCTATCGCCCTTAAAAAAATTATAGGCAACCAGCACGCCAGACGAACATACGATAGCGTTTACGTCATAGATTTTGTTACCCATCTCATTAAGGTCGTCAAGGCATAGGTCGATAAGCGCGTCGCCGTTGTTTTTGATAAATTTGATGATGTGCGCAGGATTTCGCATGTGCTTGACGGCTTTTACAGCGGCAGAAATGACTTATACCGCGACGCTTCAAGCAATAAGTACTATCTTGTGGCCCACAAGAGTGAGCATACTCCGAAGGAATTCAACAAGGTGTGCAATATTATTTCAGAGTACGCATATCAGAAGAACTATGTGCCTGCCAATGAAGCATTTTTCAAGGAGCATGGTAATGTGATTATTGAAGAAGCTGCCATCCAGACGCTGGCAGCACTTTAACAGAATATTGATTGCAAATAAAAGACGGCCTGCATAAGCAAGCCGTCTTTTCGTAAATTAACCGAGGTCGTGATCGATGAATGTGTTGATTTCAACGACAAGATCATCCGGGTCAAGTCCGTGAACCATAGCAGCCTCTTCGATTGTCTCCATCTGTGATGATGGGCATCCGAGACAGTGCATGCCGATATTTAAAAGTAATGGTGCCACGTTCTGGTCAATCTGAAGAAGATCACCAATCATAGTGTCCTTAGTAACTCTAGCCATTATTGTTTCCTCCTATTAGTCTTTTAATGTGCCTATTATAATACGATTTGCATTTAATTGCAAATTATACTATAAAGATTTTTTTTGAGTAGTTCGATATACTTATTAGACAACGGAATGTTAATACTACAGCAAGGATGCCTGAGAAATTATCAGGAAAGGAAAACACATGAAAATAAACAGGAATATGAGTGCTGTCAGGGCAAATAAGCAGCTCCTCGGTACAGAAAACAGATTATCAAAGTCTATGAAAAGGCTTTCAAGCGGCTACAAGATAAATTCAGCAGAGGACAATCCGGCAGGAATGGCTATCTCCAACAAGATGAAGGCGCAGATAGAAGCGCTTGACCAGGCAAAATCAAATTCGTCAGATGCGCAGAATGTCATGAAAATAGCAGACGGAGCACTTGGTGAGGTAAGCAGCATGCTCCAGAGAATCAGGGAGCTTGCGGTTCAGGGCGCTTCAGATACATATTCTGAGAATGATAAAAAGGCTTTGCAGTCAGAGATAGATGAGCTCACCAAGGAGGTGGACCGTATATCGGGCGATACGGAGTACAATACAAAGTCACTGCTCGATGGTTCGAGTGATACACGCGTCTATGTAAGGCAGAAGGATGCAAACGGCAATATGACTCAGGTGAACAGCTATATTACCAGAATCAATTTCTCAGACAATGTGGCA